>Ga0210036_1002991_pt1 | contig 17190 bp, 12 predicted proteins | sample CryGeymeta201515_FD_185469 | JGI IMG/M metagenome (GOLD analysis project Ga0210036, IMG submission 185469) | Groundwater microbial communities from Crystal Geyser aquifers in Utah, USA - Crystal Geyser metaG 2015-15 (SPAdes) (version 2) | ecosystem: Environmental > Aquatic > Deep subsurface >...
AGTCACGCAACAGCTAAGTGTTCATGGCGGACTCGGTTTTAGGCGTGGTGAAGAGTTACAACGAGGGTGAAAAGACAAAAAAAGCCCGGTGACGGAGGGGGGGGGTCACCGGGCTTCCGAACGCGCGTGGCGTCCGTTGAGACGACTATCGTTTATTTCCCACTTGAAGTCAAGCAAAAAAAAACGATAAAATTTTTTTTTGCGCCATCTGCACTCCGTCTATTCCTGGGCACATTTTGCCTTCGGAAAACCCTTGTAAAAAAAACAGGAGCCGCTTGCACACGGTGAAATTGAGGTTATGCTTTGCGTGGGAGTGAAGGTTTTGTAATTTTTAACTGACGGGAGTTGTTATGGATAATCGACCGAAACAGGAGATTCTCCTTGAGAGTGGTACCAATGAAATGGAAATTATTGAATTTTATCTCGATCAGCAGTCCTTTGGCATCAATGTTCAGAAGCTGAAAGAGATTATCTCCTATGACAAGATGCAGCTGACAAGCATCCCCGAAAGCGCCCCGGCCATGCTTGGTACGCTGCTGCTGCGGGGCAAGAGTATCCCGTTAATCGATTTAAAAAAACAGCTGGCGTTTTCCTCAGCCTTGCCCCCCGCCACCGAAACCCGCCGCGTGGTGCTGGTGTGTGAATTTAACGATCGCACCAATGGTTTTCTGATTGACGGAGTTAATCAGATTCATCGGGTGAACTGGAGTGAGGTGCAGCCTATGGCACCCTTTATTGATCAATATCGTCCGCGGTTTACCGGCAGCATCAATATCGATGGTCGCGAAATTCTGATTGTCGATCTGGAGCACATTGTGGCTGAATTCGATGCCGACGCCGCCTTGAGCTATGAGTGTGAGCTGCGTGATTCCGGGCAACTTGATCGATTGCAAAGCCGACGCCGTCAGGCAAAGCTGCTGATGGCGGAAGATTCTTCGTTGATCCGTGCCGGGATCGAACGGGTTCTTAAGGGTGCCGGTTATGAAAATTTACACAGCTACGTTGACGGCGAGGTCTGTTATCGGGAAATTATGCGGCTTAAGGGGCTGGCCGAAGGGTCGGGCACGAGTATTTTGAATTACCTGGATTTACTCATTACGGATATTGAAATGCCCAAAATGGATGGTCTGACCCTGTGCCGACGCGTGAAGACAGATCCCTTACTGCAGGACGTGAAGGTCGTGCTCTTCTCTTCTTTGATTAATGAGCAAATGGCCGCCAAGTGTGATTCCGTTGGTGCCGATGGCTATGCGACGAAACCAGAAATCCCCAAGCTGGTGGGCATGATGGATGGTCTTCTGGCCTCCTGAGCCTGGCCGACGGTCAGGGCGAAGCGCTGGCGACGGGTGTCAGCCGATATTTTTTTCCAGGCGTTCACAAACCCGTGTCGCATTTTGTTTTGCCGCGCTGATTTGGGCCGGGGTCATCTTGTTTTCGAGGCTTTTCAGAATCCGCTGGGCATCTTCGTGGCCCTTTTCGGCGGGCAAACTCAACCAGACATAGGCGCTGATATAATCTTTGGGGACGCCTCGTCCCAGGGCGTACATGCCCCCCAGGTTGTACTGGGCGTCGGCATAGCCTTGCTCAACGGCCTTGCTCCACCATTTGACGGCTTCGGCGTCGTTTTGCTCGACACCATAACCAAAAACATAGATAACCCCCAGGTTGTACTGCGCTGCGGCATGGCCCTGTTCGGCCGCCATGATCCACCATTTGTGTGCTTCAAGGTAATCCTGGGGAATATTTTCACCCTTGATATACATGCTGCCTAAATTGTATTGGGCGTCTGCATCGCCCTGCTCGGCCGCCAGTCGGTACCATCTGAGGGCTTCGAAGGGATCAGCTTCGACCCCCTGTCCGCGGGCGTACATGGAGCCCAAATTGTGCTGGGCGTCGACATGGCCTTGATCCGCTGCCATGCGGCACCATTTAAAGGCCTGGGTATTGTCGCGTTCGACCCCCTGGCCAAAAGCATACATGACGCCCAGGTTATATTGGGCATCAGCATTACCGCCCTGGGCGGCCAGCCGATACCAGTCAACCGCTTGAGCGAAATCTTGTTGTATCCCTTCACCGTTGGCATACATCAGGCCCAGGGTGTACTGAGCTTCCAGGTGGCCCTGCTCAGCGGCTTTGCGGCACCAGGACAGGGCTTGGGCATAGTCCGGCTCAAGACCCTGGCCAAAGGCCAGCATCACGCCCAGATTGTATTGCGCATCGGCGTCGCCATTTGCTGCCGCCCGGCGATACCAGTGCACGGCCTCGATGTCACTCTGTGGCACCCCTTCGCCGCGTTCGTAGAGATACCCCAGGGCCAGTTGTGCCGGAATATGATTTTGATCTGCCGCCAGCAGGTACCAGCGTGCGGCTTCGACACAATTTAACGGAGCACCGTCGCCCAGTTCGCACATGCGGGCGTAATTGTACTGCGCGTCGGCCTTGCCTAGTTGAGCCGCTTGCAGGTAGCGATTCTCGGCGATAAAAGGTCGATCATTCATGTTCTGATCCAGGCTGAAGAAAGTGAAGGCTCAATGCCTTGCCCACGTTTTTCTGCGAAAATAACAGAACGGCTGAGAATGTGCAAATAGCACTAAGGGCAAAATTGTTGAATTAAATGATGTTTATAGGGCGGTTAGGAAAGTTCATGCAGATTTGCGGGCAGAATGGACAGCAAAACGGGAACCCGTGAGCACGGATTCCCGCTAAATTTTTTGGTTGCGGGAGAGGGATTTGAACCCCCGACCTTCGGGTTATGAGCCCGACGAGCTACCAGACTGCTCCATCCCGCGGCAACGGTCAATGACTCTAGCCCATCGGCACGCAGAGGTCAACAGTTAATTTAGGCCCCTCTGGATATTTACAGCCGTTAGCGGGGCGATTATGGCTTGTTGTAACCTGGAGATGGTGCTAAAAACCTTCCAGAGTTTTTACGCCGCCATCAGGCAGAAAAGGTTTCATTTTGCAAACGGCTATCGATCTGAACAAGGCATTGGAGCTGCGTCGGCGCGGCGCACTGCTCGTAGATGTACGCACCCCGGCAGAGTTTGCCGAAACGACCATTCCCGGTGCCATCAATGTCCCGATTTTCAGCAATGCCGAACGTGCCGAGATCGGCACCCTCTACAAGCAGAATGGGCGCAAGGATGCCCGTCGGCGCGGCATTGAAATCGTTTCACCCCGAATTCCACATATTTTGGCGCAGATTGAACAGGCCCGCGATCCCGACTCGCCACCGGCAGTTATTTTCTGCTGGCGGGGCGGCCAGCGCTCCCTGGCGATTACGACCTTTCTGAATCTCGCGGGCATTCCAGCCTGGCAACTGACCGGTGGTCACAAGGCTTTCAGGCGTCATCTGACCCACTATTTTGAACAGTCAGACTTTGGCCGGGTGCTGGTTGTGCGTGGCCTGACCGGTGTCGGCAAAACCCAGTTGTTACACCGATTGCAGCAGGAAGGCTACCCGGTGGTCGATCTTGAGGGGTTGGCGAATCATCGTGGGAGCGCTTTTGGCGGTCTGGGGCTGGGAGAACAGCCGGGGCAGAAACTTTTTGAAGCGCGTCTCTGGGATCGCTTGCAACAATGTGGCGATGCCGCATACCTGCTGACCGAGGGAGAAAGCCGTCACATTGGCCGCCTGGTTGTGCCGCCGCGCTTCCATGCTGCCATGCAAGAGCAGGTCAGCATTTGGGTTGAGGCCCCCATTGACTATCGGGTTAACGTAATACTGGATGATTATCCGGCTCGCGATGACCTGAGGGCGGCCTTTGAGCCGCCGATCCGGGCACTGAAGGAGCGCCTGGGCAAGGCTGCAATCGCCGATTTGCTTGACCTGCTGGAACAAAAGAAATGGCACGAGCTGGCCCGGCGGCTGATGATTGACTATTATGATCCCCTTTATATGCATAGCTGCCCGGAGCACAGCCTGAAATTGCGGGTCGAAAGCCTCGAACAGGGTGTCGTGGATTTGAAACGGGCGCTCGAGAGGCTGTTGGATAGCCCCCCTGGCATAGAATAGCCAGGATCGGGAAAATCATGCCCTTGCGGCTAATCCGGGGGCAGGCTATTCTGAACCCATGACCAATTTGCGCCAATGCCAATCTTGCATTTCACCGCTGTTTATTTCTGATTTTTCGGTCGATCCCCAGGCTCCCTTTGAGCGCCATTTGAATCGCCTGGAGGTGGAAATCGGCGGCGAAGATTATCGCGACCTGAAACAGGTCGACCTGGTTGATCTGCCTGCCGCTGCGTTCGATTCTCTGGTTGAATTGACTGAGCGGCTGCTGCGTACTACCCAAAATCGCTACAATCGCCAGCTACTGATTGATCTCGGGGTGCGTATCTACCTCGATCCCCGGCGGTATCAAATTTATTACCGGCTGCCTGAGCGAACCATTCGTTTTTTGCCCAGCTGGCGCGCCCAGGTTCTCACGCGAGTTTTTGGTAAATTGCCCCTTGAAACAACAGATTGGCAACCCTGCCCCAGTCTACTCCCTGGCTACCAAGGCAGCTATTTGGCCGATGAGGCCGGGGGAAGTCTGTTGCTGCAAGCGGTGGCGCCCGATCCGGAGCTGCCTCTGCTGACGGTCAGTCATGGCCCCTACGATCCCCACACTCTGGAGGTTGCGCTTTACTTTCTGCGCGATGGCCGCGCCCGTGGTGCCATTATCAATCTCGGGTTTTCCGGCCGCGAACCCCTGGCTGATAATAATCTGCAGAAACTCCAACAGTGGGGGATTCCTCTTAACCCGAGTAATATCGATGTTATTTACCCCTATGTCGATGAGGGCGGCCATCCTTATTGCTATAAGCAGGAAGAGGGATTGTGTGGTTTTGTTAAACACTTCCCCGGGCCCGAGCCGGTGCTGATTATCGATGTTCACGGTTACGTCGGTACATTCAAAGAGGATAGGCGCGTCATTGTCGGCCTCGGTGGTCTGCCGCCTTACCCCAATCCGCAGCGGATGGGACAGTTTGAAGTTTCGGGTCGCCAAGTGCGCCTGTTGCCAAAGGGCCGATTGCGCCAGGGACTACAAATGGTGCGCGAACTGTCACCGCAGATCGTTGTTCAATTCTGCACCCATAGACATGTGGCATACCATCTTGAAATGCAGGAAGATTTGAGCCTTGAAGGCCGCTGCTTTGATCCTCAGGAAGAAGTGGAAAGCCTTTTAGCCGGTGAAGAGCGCTGCTTTTTGCCGCAGGAAAATATCCGCTGGTTGCCGAGCGCCAATGCCAACGCTGTGCAACGCATGCAGGCCTGCAACCTATGCAGCTGTGCCGGCTGTATGCACGTTGAAATCCCGACCCTGATCCGACAACGGCTGGCCCTGCGAATGAAAAAGATCGCAATTACCGATTCCCTGACCAGCTCTGAGTTGTAACCCTTCAGGACTTTTGTAGGAGCGTCTTTAACTGCGAAAAAACCGTGGCTGAAGGCGACTTCTACTGCGTCATTCCGGCATGACTTTCGCCGGGATTCAGGTTTTCAGGGTTGAAAGCCTGCGCCCCCGACAGAACCACTCGGCGATGACTTTTTTATCAAAAGCTTAAAAAGAAAGGCTTTTTCCATGATGAAAACCAAAGTTTCTATTAAAACCGGCCAGGCCCTCAACCAGAAAACTGCCTGCCTGGTGCTGCCGGTTTACGCGGGCAAGCCGCGTTTTGCCACTTTTGCTGCCCTGGATGAAAAGCTGAGCGGGCAACTGGGTAAATTTTACCGTCAGCGCGAATTCAGTGGCCGCAGGGAGGAGATGCTGCTGGTGCATGCTGGTCCCGGCCTTGCGTGCGAACGCTTGCTGCTGGTGGGAATGGGGGCACGCAAGCCCCTGACCGCCGCCGGGGGGCGTAACCTGGCCAGTCAGGTGGCGGATTATCTGACGCAACACCATATTCATGGCGGCCTGATCGACAGCAGTGAGCTGATGACGCCCCGCCGTGATGGCGCTTTGGTCGTGCAGGCGTTGGCCGAGGGTCTCCTGCTGGCCGGTTATCGTTTTGACCAGTATCTGACAAAAGATGCCAACGAAAAACCATTCCTGCCCGCCGTCGGTCTACTGATTCCATCGACTCTCGGCAAAAAAAACGCCGAAAAGGCGGTGGCTACCGCCGAGGCCCTGGTCGCCGGTATTTGCCGCGCCCGGGATCTGGTCAATCAGCCCGGCAATCAGAAATCCCCCGCTTACCTGGCCGAAACGGCGCAACAAATCGCCGCCGACCAGGGGCTGAGCTGCTCCATTCTCGGTCGTGATCAACTGGAAAAAGAGGGCTTCGGTGCTCTGCTCGCGGTTGCCGGGGGCAGCGAACGCCAGCCTTGTCTCATCACCCTGGAATATCGCGGCGGCGGCCAGGAGGAAGCCCCGATTGTCCTGGTCGGTAAGGGGGTGGTGTTTGACGCCGGTGGTATCTCACTGAAACCGGCGGAGAAGATGGATGAAATGAAAATGGATATGGCTGGTGGCGCGGTGGTTCTGGGCACAATCCAGGCGGTAGCGGCATTGAAATTACCGGTCAACCTGCTGGCGGTGGTGCCGGCGGTGGAAAATCTGCCGTCGGGTAGCGCTTACCGCCCTGGGGATATTGTTACTTCACTGGCGGGCAAAACCATCGAGGTTCTCAATACCGATGCCGAGGGACGGCTGATTCTGGCCGATGCTCTCACCTGGGTGCAGCGTTATAATCCCCGGGTTGTGATTGATGTCGCCACCTTGACCGGAGCCTGTATTATTGCCCTGGGGCATCATGCTGCGGCGGTGCTCGGCAACCACGAAGGTTTGATTCGTGCCCTGCTCAAGGCTGGAGAAGGTTGCGGTGAGCGCTTGTGGCAACTGCCATTATGGGAGGAGTACCGCGCCCAGATCAAGGGTGATTTTGCCGACATTAAAAATACCGGCGGGCGCCCGGCAGGCGCGATCACCGCGGCAGCCTTTTTGCAACATTTTGCCGAAAAATATACCTGGGCGCACCTCGATATTGCCGGCACCGCCTGGGCCGAAAAAAGCAGTCCCGGCGCCCCCAAAGGGGGAACCGGGTTCGGCGTGCGGCTGCTGTTTGAGTATCTGCGCGCTCAATGCTGAAGCTATTTTTCCAATGCCGCCACACCCGTGCGGGCAATCTCGACAATATGCTCTTCGCCGATTTGTGCGACAAAGGCATCAATCATGCGGGTTGAACCGGCAATCTGGATAAAAAAGCAGTCGTGGTTTTTGTGATCGAGAATTTCAAAAGTGTAGTCTTTTTTCAGGATGTCAAGTTGTTCGGGGTCGATTTCCAGGCGCACAATCGCCGCTTCGCGCCAGTAGCTGTGGTCGGTATCCAGTTCGCGGGCGGAAATAACTTCGGTGAACTTCTCCAGCTGGCGAATCACCTGCAGAACCCTGGCTTCATCGTCTTCGCGCAGGGTAATTGTCATGCGGCTGACTCCGGGTTTGCGTGAGCGACAGACGGTGAGGGTATCGACGTTGTACATTTTTTTGCGGATCAGCATGGAAACTTTTTGCAGCACCCCAGGGCGATCTTGCATAAAGGCCAGAATGGCACGACGTTTCATTTTTTACCTCCCTTGCGTGCGGGAGTCGGTCGTTTGACGATCATGTCATTAAACCCACCACCCGCCGGAATCATGGGTAAAATCACCTCGGAAGGGTCACAGATAAATTCCAGCATGATGGCGCCCTGGTGTTCAATGGCTTCCTGGAGAGCCGGGGCGACCTGCTCCAGTTTTTCGACCTTGCGGTAGGGAATGTCATAAGCGGCGGCAATTTTGCCGTAATCGGGGCTGAGCATGGGGGTGCCCGCATAGCGCCCGTCAAAGAAGAGGGTTTGCCACTGGCGCACCATGCCCAGGTAGCCGTTATTCAGCAGAATAATTTTCACATCGATTTTATGCTCCATGATGGTGCCCAGTTCCTGCATATTCATTTGGAACCCACCATCACCGCTGATGGACCAGACACGCTCCTTTGGCCTTGCCAACTTGACCCCTACCGCCATCGGCAGGGAAGCTCCCATGGTACCCGCCCCACCGGAAGCAAACCAGCTGTTCGGGGTTTGATAATTATAAAAACGTGCCGACATCATCTGGTGCTGACCAACATCGGGCACAATAAGGTCGCGCCCCTCGGTCAGTTCCGACAGTTTTTTGATGATGGTTTTCATCAGCAGCTTACCGTCATCGCCGGTGCCCTTGGCGATTTCCTGTTGCAGATCCTCGGCCATCACCTGGCGGGACTCGGCGATACTCGCATGCCAGCGCCGCCGTGGTTTCGAGGTCAGCATGGGGTCATTCACCAGCACATGAAGGGTGCGGTAAACGTCGGCATTAATCGCCACACTGGTTGCGACATTTTTATCGATTTCCGAGGCGTCGATTTCAACATGAATGACATCGGCATTCTTGGCATATTCATTGAGCTTGCCTGTGACCCGGTCATCGAAACGCATGCCGAATGAAATGAACAAATCGGCGTTCATGATGGCGCGATTGGCCTCAACCGTGCCATGCATGCCCATCATCCCCAAACTCAAAGGGTGATCAGCGGGCATGGCTGAAAGCCCGTGCAGGGTAAAAGCGACAGGAATACGGTTTTTTTCGGCAAAGCTTTGCAGCAGGGCCCCGGCGTTGCTGTTAATAACGCCGTGACCGCAGAAAATCACCGGTCGTTCACTGCGATTGATCAGCTCTACCGCTTTTTTTAAGGGTTCTCGCGCCGGGGTTGGATGATAAAAGTAGCCCGGCAGGTGCGGACGATAAGCTGCGGAGTTAAATTGATACCCCTCGGCGACCGGCTGATTCTGTATGTCTTTGGGAATATCAAGCACCACCGGGCCGAAACGTCCGGTGGTGGCAACATAAAAGGCTTCATGCACGGTTCGCTCAATCTCGTCAGCCTGCAAGGGCATATAGGTCTGCTTGCAGATGGGCATCATCACGCCGACAACATCGCTCTCCTGGAAAGCATCGGTGGCAATCACGCCGGTTGCAACCTGGCCGGTAATTGCCACCATGGCCACCGAATCCATCTGGGCGTCGGCAACCCCGGTCACCAGATTCATGGCACCGGGCCCCGAGGTTGCCATGCATACGCCAACCTGGGGATCTTCGGTGGACAGGGATGCGCGAGAAACACCCTGAGCCATGAAGGTTGCCCCCTGTTCGTTGCGTGACATGATAAAGTTGAAGTGTGCCATTTTGTCCATACTGTCGAACACCGGCATAATTGCGCCGCCCGTATAGCCAAAGATGTGGCGCACACCCCGTTCTTTGAGGGCGCGCAGCAGAAGTTCTTTTCCGGTCATTTTATCCTCACAGTTGGTGGGGGTGGTTTTCAGCCGCACAATTGGGCTTCGGTATGTCAGCATGAACGCCTAGTCTAACGTGCTTGCATTTAATCATGCAATCGGCCCTTGCAAAATAAAAAGTGAGACGATTTTCTTGGGATGCGAATCCTGAATCGGTCGCGCCTCTCCCTTGACATGCCGGGGCGCTGTTGCTAGATTGCGCGCTGCAGTTAAAGGCCATTTTGACGGCCTTTGAGGGAGCTTGCGGTATGAAAATTCTGGTAGCAGATCGGCTTTCACGGGCAGGGCTCGATATCTTTGCCGCGGCCGACAATATCGAGCTGGACTATCAGCCGGATCTGACCGAACAACAGTTGCTCGAAGCGGTCAGTGATGCCGAGGCCCTGGTGGTGCGCAGTGGCACCCGCTTGACCGCCGCAGTTTTTGAAAAAGCCCAACGCCTGCGGGTGGTAGGGCGTGCCGGCATTGGGGCCGAAAATGTTGATCTTGATGCCGCCAGTCGGCGGGGAATCGTGGTCATGAACACGCCCTTCGGTAGTGCTATTACCAGCGCGGAACATACCATCGGCATGCTGGTTGCCCTGGCGCGCCATATTCCCCAGGCCTGTGCGGCCCTTAAGGCCGGTGCCTGGTTGAAAAATGAATTTATGGGCGTCGAACTGGCGGGCAAAGCCCTCGGCATTGTGGGCGCGGGTAAAATTGGCCGCCTGGTCATCGAACGTGCCATAGGTTTGGGTATGCAACCGCTGGTTTACGACCCCTATGTCTCTCCTGAAATTGTTTTACAGCTTGGTGCTGAACAGGTTGATCTGGCCGAACTGCTGGCGCGCGCCGATTTTATTTCGCTGCATATTCCCCTGAATCAAGAGACCCGTAGCTTTGTTAATGCCGAGTTGTTGCAACAGCTCAAACCCGGTTGTCGCATTATCAACTGTGCCCAGGGCGGCCTCATCGACGAAGACGCTTTGCTGGCTGCCCTCGAATCCGGTCAGGTCGCTGGTGCGGCTCTCGATGTTTTTACCCGCGAGCCGCCGCCGCCGGATCATCCGTTGCTGAAACTTGACCAAGTGATTGTCACTCCTCATCTGCGTGCCGCCAGCGCCGATGCCCAGATAAATATCGCGGTGCAGATTGCCCGGCAGGTGCTGGATTTTTTGCAGCACAATCTCATTACCAATGCCCTCAATGTCCCATCGGTCAATGCCGATCTTCTCGATGCCCTGCGTCCGAGCCTCGATCTGGCCGAACGCATGGGGTTGTTTCTGGCCCAATACCGCAGTGGTCATTTTCGCAAGGTGGCCCTCGAATTTTCCGGTACCCTTACCGAGTACCCACTGCAATTTCTGACCGCGGCCTTTCTTAAGGGTTTGTTGCGACCGGTGCTTGGCGAGCAGGTCAACGACATCAACGCCCCGCACCTGGCACGTGAGCATGGGATTAAGGTCACCGAAACCCGGGTTTTGACCGCCGATGAATTTGCCAGCGCCATACAGGCGACCATGGAAAGTGACCAGGGCAGCCACAGTTTAAGTGGGGCGATTTTTGGTTTGCAGGAATTTCGCCTGGTCAAAATTGATAATTACCATGTCGAGGCGGTTCCTGAAGGCCATCTGCTGGTTTTAAAAAATCTTGATCGTCCGGGGGTCATTGCCAAGGTCAGTGGGATTCTGGCGGCGGCCGAGGTGAATATTTCCATGCTTAATCTGTCGCGTCGGCGGGTCGAGGGCAAAGCCGTATCCCTGATTGGCGTCGATACGCAATTAAGTGCCGAGGTCTTGCAGCAAATTGCCGCCGCCGAGGGTGTGCTGCTGGCCTGCCCGATTAACTTGCCGCCTGCCACCAATTGGAATACCAACTGATAGTGGCGCAAAAACACGCTAACCCCAGTGATGTTGTGAACGCATCATTTGAAACCCTCCACATGGATCAAGCATGACTGAATCACACCAAATTCCCGAGTCGGCTCTGCCCAAGGGAGTGCGCGATTTTCTGCCCATCAAGGCCGCCAAGGTTGAATATCTGCAACAGCAATTGCGCTACGTCATGAATCAATGGGGTTTTCGCCCGGTGATTCCTCCGCAACTGGAATTTTTTGATCAGCTCGAAAAAGGTTTAGGCCGTGATCTGCGCGCCCGCGCCTTTCGTTTTGAAGACCGCCAGAGTGGGCGCCTGCTGGCCTTTCCCCCGGATATCACCCCCCAGATTGCACGCATTGCGGCAACGCGGATGCACGAACTGCCCTTGCCCCTGCGTCTCTGTTATGCGGGCAAGGTGTTGCGCCATACCGAAGAGCAGGCGGGCAAAGACCGTGAAATTTATCAGGCAGGGGTCGAACTCATCGGCTTGGCACAAGCTGAGGCCGATGCCGAAATGATCGCTATGGCGGTCGAGTGCTTGCAGTCTGTCGGCGCGCAGGGCTTTACCCTGGATATTGGCCAGGTCGAATTTTTCCGTGGGGTGATGGATCGACTGGCTTTGCCGCCGCAGTTGGCACAGCGCGTGGCCGGAGCCATTGGCCGCAAAGACAGTACCGAACTTAAGGCCCTGCTCGACGAAGGCCAGGTCGATGCCGAAGCGCGGCAGGAAGTCTTGGCTTTGCCGCGACTGTTCGGCGGGCGCGAAGTGCTGGAACGCGCCGCGCTAATGGTCAGAAATCAGCGCTCGCAACGCGCCCTTGATAATCTCGTCAGCGTGCTTAAACTGCTCGATCTGCATGGCGTTGCCGCGGCTGTGACCTTCGATCTGGGCGAATTGCGTGGCCTCGATTATCACACCGGCATCACCTTTCAGGGTTTTTTGCCCGGCTATGGCCAGGCCGTGTGCAGCGGTGGGCGCTATGATGGTCTGATGGCCAATTATGGCCGGCCGGCCCCGGCCACCGGCTTCACCTTCGATCTCCTCAATCTGCTGTTTGCCCTTGATCCTAGCCTTGAATCTCAGGTGGGGGCACAAACCACCTTGCTGGTTTTTGCCACAACGAGTGGGCTACTGCGGGCTCAGAAGTTAACCCCGCGTCTGCGCCAAGCGGGTTACAGTGCTGCGCGCGACATGGTGCAACGCTCAGAGCTGGAAGCCCTTGCTTACGCACGGTTGATGAATTATCGGTATCTGCTGATTGTTCCCGAACCTCATCAACCCCTGCGTCTGATTCAACTGGCCACCATGGCAGAAAAAATATACAACGAACACGAACTTTTAGAGCATCAATCCCTGTAACCCACCCGCTTGCGCCCCCCTGCGGGGCAGCAGAGGCAAGGAGAAAATAAAACCTATGGCCAATGTTGTTATTATCGGTGCCCAATGGGGCGATGAAGGAAAAGGCAAGGTCGTTGATATTTACACGGAACACGCTGATCTGGTTGTGCGCTATCAGGGCGGCAACAATGCGGGCCACACCCTGGTGGTGGGTGAACAGAAAACCGTGTTGCATCTCATCCCCTCCGGCATTTTACACCCCGGCAAGCGTTGCGTTATCGGCAACGGCGTGGTGCTTGATCCCAAAGTCTTTTTAACTGAGATCGAAAACCTCAAGGCGAAGGGCTACATGCAGGATGACAGCCAGTTGATGGTCGACGGTTCCGTGCACCTGATCATGCCCTATCATGTGGCCATCGACAAAGCGCGTGAGAGCAGCAACGGGCGCAAAATCGGCACCACCGGTCGCGGTATCGGCCCAACCTACGAAGACAAAATCGGGCGTCGCGGCATTCGTTTTGCCGATTTGCTCAAGCCGGAAACGTTCCGGCGGCGTTTGCACGAAATTCTGCCCGAGAAAAATTTTATCCTCGAAAAATATCTCGGCCAGCCTCCGCTGGATGAAGAGGCTATTTTCGATGAGTACCAGGGCTATGCCGCAAAATTGCACCGCTATCTAGGCAAGGCCGCAACCGAGTTGAATAACGCCATCGCTCAGGGTAAAAATTTGCTCTTCGAAGGGGCGCAGGGCAGCATGCTCGATATCGATCACGGCACCTATCCCTATGTCACCTCGTCGTCGACGGTGGCCGGCGGGGCCTGCACCGGCAGTGGCGTCGGCCCGACTCGGATCGATCAGGTTATCGGCATCACCAAAGCCTATGTCACCCGTGTTGGCGAAGGGCCGTTTCCCACGGAATTGCTGGATGACATGGGTGAAAACCTGCGCGCCGCCGGCAACGAATTCGGTGCCACCACCGGTCGTCCGCGCCGCTGTGGCTGGCTCGATCTTGTCGCCCTGCGCGAAGCCGTGCGCGTCAGCGGCATCACCGGGTTGGCCCTGACAAAGATGGATGTGCTCAACGATCTGGCAACCATCAAAGTTTGTACCGCTTATCGCTATCAAGATCAATTACTCACCGATTTTCCCAGCGATCTTGACGTGCTGCAGGAATGCACGCCGGTGCTGGAAGATGTCACCGGCTGGCAGCAGGCCATCAATCAAGTTACAAAATTTGAAGATCTGCCCGCGCAAGCCATTGCTTACGTCAAGCAGATTGAGGGCTGGACCGGCGTTCCCGTTGTGTTGGTTTCTGTTGGCCCCCGCCGCGACGAAACCATGTTACGCATGAATCCTTTTGCTTGATTTTTCTCAAAAAAACGCATATAAACCTTTGTCTTTGTTGCGGAGCAAAAAAACCGAAAAAAGGGTTGACGCACCCCAAAGCTTCGCGTATAAAGATGCTCCGTTACGAGCCGGTAGCTCAGTTGGTAGAGCATCTGACTTTTAATCAGATGGTCGTGGGTTCGATCCCCCCCCGGCTCACCATATATGTTGGCGTCGTAGTTTGCGGGGACATTTCCCGCAGGGTACTTGAAGTTTTAAGTCCCTATCGTCTAGCCTGGCCCAGGACATCGCCCTTTCACGGCGACGACAGGGGTTCGAATCCCCTTGGGGACGCCAATCACGAAGAAGCCTCTTCTGAGCAATCGGAGGAGGCTTTTTTCGTTGGTTTTTCCGGGGAAGGTTGGTTGTGGGTTGGTTTGCGGGGTGGTTTGGAAAGCTGGACGGTGATTGGCTGGGCGGCATGAGAAAGCCCCTCGCACCTGTGGGATTGAGGGGGTGCTTGAGGGGCATTGAGAGGGCTGAATCAATGAAAAAATATCACTTCACCACTTGCAGTATGACCAACACTTGGCCCACTATTGCGAGCAGCACGTTCGGCATCGTTCGCCGCAGACTCAGCAGCCCTGATCGCGGATTTCAATTGAGCTTGGCCTTTTTGTAGACTGTCAATTTTGTCTTGAAGTGCTTGATCACGTTCTGCTTGTGCTTGATCCGCAAGGATTTTTTGTGCCAACTCAGGGTTTGTGGCAACAAGTGCATCCCACGCAGCCTGACGTTCAGCTTCCTCAGCTCGCCGCTGCTGTTTCGCAAGATATTCGGCTTCGGCAAGGAGTGCTAAATTAGCATTATATTTTGCTGGATTTTTTCGCCAATTCGATGGGTTGACAGCATTACTGTCAGACCAAAGTCCTCGCTTCATTGCTTTCGCGGATTTCATTCTATTCTGTAATTTTGTTGGCATTATACCCTTTGGATCTGTCGACCATGCAAGCCCGGCCTCAATAAGCGTTTCGGCCATTGATGAACCATTTTCATTGATTAAATTTCCCATTCGACCATTTGGCCCACGGTTCGATAACTCCGAAACAGTCCATTGTCCCTTTGACAGCATGAGGGTTATTGCATCTTTGGCATTGATACCATAAGGTTGATTCAGTTCAGGCGCGTCTATCCCTCGGATATTGACCTCTTCACCATCAAGCAGAATTGTGTCCCCATCGATGATGACTTGTAGTGATTGCCCATAGCACGTTGTTCCAATAGTTAAAAACAACAGGAAAAATATATATTTCATTTTATCCCAACCTCCGAGAAATCGCTTACCTGCCTGTGAGTAAGGCATTTGCTTGTGACTCGCCAAACAAAAAGCCGCCACCATCGGACAATTCCGACAGCAACGGCTTCTATAAAGTCATTCCTCTAACCATCCCACTTCGCCCGAAAGCTACCTCACCATCCCCGCCGAACACAAAAGCGCATCGACGACCTGCATTGAAGCACAGCTTCCATTGAGCGGCAAGAAATATTTTCAAAAATTACACTATGCTTAGAAAGGAGCACTCCCATGATCCACATCAGCAACCTCTACGACTGCCAGCAGCTCCCCCACGATCCCGAACTCCAACGTGAAGTCATCAGCTACCTGCTCTACTGTCAGTATGAACTGCAAGAGTACGGAGAAGACGACGACGATCCAGATTCCCAGGGTTTCAGCTTTTCAGTTTTCCAGGATGACGACGATTTCGAGGTGCTGGAGGATCTGGGCACTTTGGCGAGGCGGCGCAACCTGAAAGCAAAAATCACCTTCATTTGGCGTGGGCAGATTCCCCTCACTTTGCGTGGAAATATGGCCAGCGCTTACCTTGATCGAAAACACACGTCCCTCAATTATCGTGTTTACTCTCAAAGTCAGCCCCCAAGTGGACAGCCTTATTCTTCCTCTGGTTTTCCCTCTCCGACCGATTCGATCTGCTTCACTATCCGGTCGAAATCGCTTTCAAACAACCGGTCCTGCACGATGCGGTATTTTTCGTATTCGCTCTCGGCATGGGTCTTGGCAATTTCGGCGGTCACCTTGCCCGCGTCTTGCAGGATTTCACGGTCGGTGGCCGCGATAAAGCGGTTCAGGCGGGATTCCCAATCCTGCATGGTCATGGGGATCTTGCGCAGCGCCATATCCTCAGCTACATCCAGATAGGCGGCAACAAGTCGGCTTAACTGCGCCATTTCGTCTTCGGTCAGGTAATTCTTGGCCACGCTGACGTCGAACTTCTGGATTTTTCCGCTTGGCGCGTCCTTCCAGGTGGTCAACCCCATGTGCTGCTTGTCTACGTCGGCACGGTTGACAACGACCTCCGCCGCCGTGTGGCCGTGGATGGCCCAGTGCAGTTTGTTTTGCACGGTGGCGAAAAAGCGCTTGGTGGCCTGGGCGGTGACGTCGTAGTCGATGGCCGTGGCGTAGATGTCGGTGATCTTCTGGTAGAACTTGCGCTCGGAGAGGCGGATCTCGCGGATGCGCTGGAGCTGCTCTTCAAAATACTGTTCAGTGAGGATGGAACCACCGCTTTTGATGCGTTCATCGTCCATCACGTAGGCTTTGATAGTGAATTCCTTTATGATGGTAGTGGCCCATTTGCGGAACTGGACAGCACGCTCTGAGTTGACCTTGTAACCGACGGCGATGATGGCAGAGAGATTGTAGTGTTTGGTGTTATAGTTTTTGCCGTCAGCGGCAGTTATTCGAAAATTTCGAATAACTGAATCTTCTTCCAACTCACTGTCGGAAAACACCTTTTTAAGATGGTAATTGACGGTGTGGGTTTCAACATCGTAGAGGACCCCCATCATTTTCTGGGTCAGCCATATGTTCTCGTCTGCGTAAACCGCCTCAACGCCGCCTTGGCCGCTTGCTGCCACAAAGGTCAGGTATTCCGCCGCCGAAGAGCGTACAATAGGTGTCTCTTTTTTCCCGGACTTCTGAAGTTGTTTGTTTTTTCCCTTCTTCATTCAACACCTCCCCAGTTTTGATATCTGTCCCGAGACCAGCGAAGGTATTTCATCAGCTCCCAATTAACCGCTTCGGGATCAAATCGCTCACTGTCAAAGTTGCCACCGGACCATTCCGTATAGCTTTCATGTTCCTCGTGGTTCGGGTCTTTCAGCGCATTTAAAAATTCAGAGTAACCGGGCACGCCACCCACATCTTCTGGCGGACAGGCCCGGTCGCCTTCAAGGCAGCCCAGTTCCGTTCTCAGCTCCGGATTGAAATAACGGCTTTCTTCAAGAACAAGTTCATGCTCCCAGCCGTCTCCGAAATCATACAGATAGCGGAAAGTGCGGCCTTTCTGTTT
>Ga0210036_1002993_pt1 | contig 17182 bp, 16 predicted proteins | sample CryGeymeta201515_FD_185469 | JGI IMG/M metagenome (GOLD analysis project Ga0210036, IMG submission 185469) | Groundwater microbial communities from Crystal Geyser aquifers in Utah, USA - Crystal Geyser metaG 2015-15 (SPAdes) (version 2) | ecosystem: Environmental > Aquatic > Deep subsurface >...
CGCAGAACCGTCAAATAAACCATTATTTGCAAGTAATTCATTTAAAAATTTTTCTTTATCTTCAAAAGAACTTTTAGTGTTGAGAATTAAATTAGCAAACCATCTATCTTGACTTCTGCCTGTTGAACCAAACTTTTTTAAATATAACATCTTACACTGTTCTAAAATAACATCCTTCTGTAAAAGAGAATAGATGCTGTCTAACTCAACGGGATCTTCTATTTTTTCTATCATCTTGTATAATTTGGATTTGATAGTTGACATGTCTTCAGTAACTTCGTCTTTATCTGTATTTTTATCTTCTTTATTTTGTTTAGTAAGAAACACAGACACTCTATTGGCTACGTTTTTAAAAACATTTAAATTGGTAGTGCCGGCCAAAAGACTTTTAATTTTACTTTTAATGTCAGAGGCATTGCCCATCTCGTAAAGCTCAAAATATCTCATTTATTATTCCTTTATTGATTTATTAACTATTTATAAATATATTAATGAGTAGTTTAGAACAACCAATTAAAATATTTGATAACTTTGTTTCAGGGGATTACTCGATGGGTAGTTCTGAAACACATGTTCTACCAATTATAATTAATACCAGACTAGATTTCACTATTATTCACAACGCAAATCGTCCAGACCACACACCAAGATTTTGGCTAAGCAAAGTTCCTCGATCATTAAGTGTGGGGTGGGGCGGCCGGCCGGATTTCTTTAATATAAAAAATGTACCGTATCGTGTAAGCATAATTGCATCAACTGATAAAAAATTATATAGTAACTTATACACATTTTTGGTAACTACAGGAAAATGGTACATTAATATCCAAAATTTAGAAAACCACGTAAATGGTTATAGGATTAACATTTTATAACTTTTCCAAAGACTATATATAACAAATTATTGTAAGGAGAAGGAAATGATAAAAACGACCACACTTACTAATGGATTAAAAATAGCAACAATGAATGTTCCATCTATTACTGCTTCTGTTGGCGTATTTATTGGAGCGGGAGCAGTAAACGAAACAAAAGATGAATATGGATTAAGTCATTTTTTGGAGCACATGGCCTTTAAAGGCACAACCACACGAAGTATTGAAGATATTGCCGAGCATATTGAATTTTCTGGTGGCAGTTCAAATGCTTACACCTCTTATTCACATACTGCTTATTACGCAAACGTTTTGGTTTCTGAAATTAACTCAACTGTTGAAATCATTTTAGACAGTGTATTTAATTCAATTTTTCCAGAAAATGAAATAGAAGTTGAACGTGGGGTAATCAAACAAGAAATTTTACGTGGACGTGATAAACCAGATAGCTTATGTTTTTATAACCTACATAAAGCAATTTTTGGTGATCAACCACTTGGCGGCAATATAATCGGAACTTCGGAAAGTTTGGACACGTTTGATATTAATAGCTTTAAGAATTATGTTGATAAATGGTATCAACCAAATAACATTATAATCGTGGCAGCCGGAATAATAGACCATGATGCATTCGTAAAAACTGTTCAAAATCTAACAAGCCATATAATTCGCAAAGAAACACCGCAAGTTGCAAAAAGTTCATTTGCTGGTGGGATACAGTTGCATCAAACGGGGTTTGAGCAAGTCAATCTATCGCTTGCTTTAGAATCGTGTGCTGCTGAAGATATTTTTGAAAGTCAAACTTTTGAAATGTTATCAAGTTATTTAAGTGGCGGCATGGCTTCTCCATTATTTAAAGAGATAAGAGAAAAACGTGGATTAGTTTACTATGTTGATAGTATATCTAATTCATTTAATGATACCGGCTATTTTAATATAGTAGCGGGGACTACAAAAGAACATGTTAAAGAAATTATTAATATATCATTTGATGAAATAGAAAAAGTTATATCCAATTTTAATAGTAAACATATCCAACGAGCCAAAAACCAAGTTAAAGTTTCAATGGGCAGATATCAAGAATCTACCGGCGGCGTTATGCGGTATATTGGCGGTAATTGGGTAAATGGAGATCAATATTTAATGCCATTTGAAGAATTATTGAACATAGCAGATAGCGTTACAGAACAAGATCTAAAAAATGCTGCTCATAAAATTCTAAATAGTAAAAAAGCAATTAGTATTGTGGGCGCAATAGATGACGAAACCGTTGAATTTGCGAATTCTTTAGTATAAGGTTGACATTCCCATCTCCCATTGTAATATAAGATAAATGGGGGATGGTTATGATTAAAGGCACAGGCATCATCAAATACGATCCAGCGCGCCCGGGTATGACGCGTCGTACCCAAGGATGGTGCGTTGCCTTGGTTGATCGTGAAATCACCAGATATTTCCGTTGGTTTGTCAACAAAAATGTAATCAACCCACTTGGTATTGATGTACAAGGCAGTTTGAAAAAATATCCATTTGTTTCACTTCACCAGCCTTCTTGGGACGCTCATATCAGTATTCTCCGTGGCGAAGGGCATCGTCTTTCGGAAAACATGCGGAGTCTTTGGAAGAAATACGAAGGCATGAAAATGGATTTTTTTTACAACATGGATGTTCATCAAGCAGACAAAAAGCCGGATTTTTGGATTGTTAATGTTCATAGTCCGGATATGATGGATATTCGTCGAGAGCTCAAATTGCCAACCAATTGGCCGCTACATCTAACTATTGGCCGCACTTACATTTGGGGCAATGACGACGAAGAATAACGCGCTCACTATAATATAAAGCGTTAATAAAAAGTGTTTCCTCCTTAAATACTATTATACCTTAAGGAGGAAACAATGATTAAAAAATACTTATTAGTTGTAGAAAAATCTGCAAACCAAGCAGATATTGCAGCATTATTTACAAAATATAATGTTACGGTTATGGAAGATTATACAGAGTTAAAAAGACATTATCTAATCAGTTTTGATAGTGCCCGCAAAACAGAAATGCGAGAAGAAGCAATAGTAATACACGTTGTTGATTATGATGCTCCGGTTGTTATGACCAATACTCAAACAGTCGACGTTAAAAAAGATGCGTCTGGCGATAATTGGGGGCTGTTGCGTATTGGTACCGACTCGAAATGGAATGATAATAATTGGTTTCCAATTAAAGGGCAATACAAATATTCTAAAACTGGCGAAAATGTTGACGTCTATGTAGTTGATAGTGGTATACGTAAATCACATGTAGATTTTGAAAATAGAGTAGAAATAATATATGATCACTATAACGAAAAAACAAATCCTGCGTATGGTGAAGATCGACAAGGACACGGCACTCATGTTAGTTCAACCATAGCTGGTAAAAAATATGGTGTTGCTAAGAAAGCTAAAATTTTAGTAGCAAGAATTTTTGATACTGGTGGTGCGCCACTTGTTGCTGTTATAAATGCAATAAATGCGGCAATGGCTCATCATAATAACAAAAAAACAAATAATATCAACAGACCATCCGTAATGAATTTGTCTATTGGTGGACCAAAAAATACACCAAAAGTAACAATGGAAGAACAGGCAATAAACGATTGCATTGAATCAGGCATAGTTTGTGTTGCTGCTGCGGGGAATGATGGCAAAAATTTAGATGATACCACATATAATATTTTACCAGCAGAAATAGATAGAGCATTAACTGTTGGCGCAGTTGATATAAAAGATAGAATATGTTCATTTTCAAATTTTGGCGGAGTAGTTGATTTATTTGCGCCAGGTCAGCATATTGCTGGAGCAGGATTTACTAGCGATACTGATGAATTAATAATCAGCGGAACTTCAATGGCGACGCCACACGTTACCGGTGTTGTGGCTCTCCGTTTGGAAGGAGATGCAATTGGTAAAAACGCCAATGACGTTAAAATCGTTCATGATTGGATCGTAAACAACGCATCCCCAAATACTCTTCTGTTACACGAAAGCGCAAGAATGACTTCTACACCAAATAAAATGGTTTATTCACCATTTGGTGTATTGGCGGCAAAAACCACTGCTCCAACCCCCAACCCGGTTCAAGCAAAAAAATCCATTAGAGTACGTAATTATAATCCTAGATTGGCTCGGTTATTTGCACAATATAACAAAAAATCAAAATTAAATGGATTTAGCCAAAATAATATAAATAATTTCAATTTAGCATATGAAGAATTATTAAATGCTACTGTAGAAAACAAAGCGATAGCTCTTGCTAATTTCTTTTTAGCGAAAAAAGCTCTTGACAATGCTGCATAATAGTTTAAGCTATGCTAGTGATTAGCATAGCCCAAACTTTGGTAGGTGCTCAGGAGATACCTATGAAAAAATCTGAAGAATTAGCAAAAAAATGTAAAAAATTTGAAAAACGTGTTAATTCAAAAACATTTATACCTGGTTTACCATTACTTGCTCGGTTAGATGGCCGAGCATTTCATACATTTACAAAAGGATTAACTCGGCCATTTGACGAAAGATTGATTACTTGCATGACCGAAACTGCCAAACGCCTGTTAGAAGAATTTAAAGCTGATTTGGTTTACACGCAAAGCGATGAAATAACATTATTTTGGAATACAAGTGAAGAGAGTAAATTATTTTTCGGTGGAAAAATATTCAAACTTAATTCTATATTATCTAGTACATGTTCTGTTATTTTTTACAAAGAACTACTTAAATATATTCCAGAAAAAAATGATAAAATTCCGGTTTTTGATTGTAGAACCTGGCAAGTACCAAAATTGGAAGATGTTATTGATGTATTTGTTTGGAGGCAACTAGATGCTACTAGAAATTCGTTAAATAGCGTGGCACAAAGTATTTTTTCTCATAAAATGTTACAAAATAAAAATAAAAAGGAAGTAAATGATATGCTGCGTGAGAAAGGCATTATTTGGGACGATCTGCCAATGGGGCTTAAGCGCGGATATTATTATGAAAAAATTACAGTAAAGGAAGAACTAGATTTAACTTCTCGGTTGGATATTCCAGAAAAACATAGAACCAAAAAAATGGTGATTAGAAATAAGATAATTGAAAAAAATATTCCATTACTTAAAGAAAATGCCAACAATATTGAATATTTTATTACGGTTAATAAGGATATTATTGAATAAATGTTTAAAAAAATATTAAAATTAACAAAATTATCAAAATTACCAAAAATAACTAATTTATTGTTACCGTCTATGCCTAATTATGCCACTATTGATGAGTGGAATGATTGGCATCGAACCACACGTGATAAACTTCCAATTAGGTATTTTATTATTTTTGATCTAACTTCTTTTATTAGACAAAAAATTACTTATAGAATAAGTGCCTTTTATCGGAAAATTAGATTAAAATTTGGTAAAAAATACAATATAATTTATATAAAATCATTAGACTCAGATTACCATGACATGGACACACGATTGATCCATGGCATATTTAGTTTATTAATAGAATTTGTGGAAAAAGAAAAAGCGCTTATGTACGAATTTTCTTTTTCTGATAAGAAAAAATTTAAAAAAGAAAAAAAAGAATTAACGGATCTCCAACGTGGAATCAAATATTTAGAATGGGAGACCACTCTTGATTCTGACCCATCAAGTAATGATTATTCGCCCGCGCAGGCGATGGCAGCTAGGGAAATATTGCAATTAATAGAGTATTGGGTAAATCGAAAAAAATCAAATGAATCACTTATATTTAATTTGAGAGGATTAGATCATTCCACATATCGCAAAATTGATTATATTCAAACCGATTATGACAACAAGGTAGATCAAGAAGAGGAAGAAATGATTATTAGATTAATCAAAATAAGAAAACATCTTTGGACTTGATATATTATTGAATTTATAGTGGTACTCCCATATAATAAATAAAATTTATTATAGGAAATTTAATGTATGATATATTCTTTCTAAGTTATGATGAACCAAATGCAGATAGTAATTTTAACTTATTAAAATCAAAACACCCGCAAGTTAAGAGAACACATGGCGTTAAAGGCATTCTTAATGCACACCAAGAATGTGCCAAAAGATCCCTCACTAAATATTTCTTTGTAGTAGACGGAGACAATATTATATTGGATAACTTCAAATTTGAAGTTACTGATACAGTAAATACCGAAAACGTATTAGTATGGCGATCAATAAATTCAGTAAATAAATTAATATACGGATATGGGGGCGTTAAATTATTGCCAAAATCGTTGATATTAAATATGCCCGAATTAATAGTTGACATGACCACAAGCTTAAGCACACATTTCAAAATTGTCAATACAATAGCTTCTATTACTAAATTTGATACTTCACCATTTAATACTTGGCGCGGCGCATTTAGAGAATGTGTCAAGCTTTCAAGTAAAATTATTGATAGACAGAAAGATGACCAAACGAGTCAACGACTAGATGTCTGGTGCTCTGAGCGAGGTAATTCGGATTTTGGCGAGTTCGCAATAAACGGCGCTCTTGAAGGAAAAAAATATGGGAATACCTACAAAAATAATATAGACAAACTTAAACTAATTAATGATTTTGCATGGTTAAACCAGTATTTTAATGAAGTTAATAATTTGAGGAAATAAAAATGAAAGTTGGATTTATAGGGTTAGGTAAGTTGGGCTTTCCTGTGGCGGAAGTAATTGCCAATCATTATTATGTTGAAGGATATGATGTTCAGGACAAAGACGAAACTACCTTTAAGATAGTTGATAATTTGAAAGAATTATGCGCAAATAAAGATATTATTTTTATTGCAGTACAAACACCACACGAAAAAGAGTATGGCGGGAGTTCTCCGCTCAAAAATTTACCAAACAAAGATTTTAATTATTCAATAGTAGAACAAGTATTGCATGATATAAATCTACATGTTAATCAAAATCAATTAGTTGTTTTAATTTCAACTACACTGCCCGGAACCGTCAGGAATAGATTTGTCCCAATTTTAACAAATGCTAGATTTATATACAATCCATATTTAATAGCGATGGGCACCGTAAAAGAAGATTTAGTTGATCCCGAAATGGTAATAATAGGCACACAAGATGGGGAAATTACAGGTGATGCTAAATTACTTATTGATTTTTATGGTAAATTTATTAATAAATCTACTAGATATGAAGTTGGTACTTGGGATGAAGCAGAAGCTATTAAAATATTCTACAATACTTTTATTTCAGCAAAATTAAGCCTAGTTAATATGATACAAGATGTTGCAATGAAAAGCGGCAATATTAACGTAGATGTTGTAACCAATGCCTTGGCAAAAAGTGATTATAGAATCACGGGGCCGGCGTATATGAAAGCCGGTCTTGGTGATGGCGGCCCTTGCCATCCGCGTGATAATATTGCGTTACGTTATTTGGCTGAGAAATTAGACTTGGGCTATGATTTATTTGATGCCATAATACATTCCAGAGAAATGCAAGCAAAAAATATTGCTGATTACTTAAAATCATTTAATATGCCCATATTAATATATGGAATAACTTATAAATCATTTGTGCCATATACCGATGGGTCGTATTCATTATTAATTAAATCATTCTTAAATGATAACGTTAAAATAATAGATCCAAATTTGAATATATATGATCAAATAAACGAACCTCATGTAATTTTTATTAGTTATCACAATAAACATTTATATGATTTACAATTTCCTGCGGGGTCAATTATAGTTGATCCTTGGAGAACTTATGTTAATGATGCTTATAAAGTAATATATTATGGAAATACCCGATAAATTAGTAAGGGGAAAAATCCAATGTTAGATCCGCAAAAATATAAGTCATTTAATTTAATACGAGATTTTATACCGGAAGGAATATTTGTTGAAATAGGATGCCACAAGTATGAAGGATCAACAATGTATATAAGTGATGTTGTTGAATACAAACAAACTGAGTTTTACAGTATTGATATTGATAAAAGTGCTCTTGAACAAATACCAAATAAATCATTTTTACATAAAATTAATAAAAAAGGAGAGGATTGGCTGTTAAATGATTTACCACAGTTAAATAAAAAAATATCTATTTTATTCTTAGATAATTTTGATTGGTTTTGGAATGATTCTTATCCTGAATGGACCTTAGAAAATTGCAGAAATCAACGAAAATGGTATAAAGATGAATTTAACATGACTCAAGATAATTTAAATTCTCAAATAACACATTTGGCACAAGGAATATTAGCCCTTAATTATATGGCAAAAAATTCATTTATTTTTATAGATGATACTTGGCGCACTAATGATAATATTTATTGCGGTAAGGGCGGGGCTGTAATACCATATCTATTACTAAACGGATTCAAAATAGTCTACGAATGGGGGCATATGCCAATATTAACTAATAATATAACTCAAATAGAAATTTTAACAGAAATATTAAATAATGGAAAATAAGTTAAACGAAGAAAAATTTGTAGACATGGGGGAAAATATGAAATCTATAGAAAATAGATTTCAATCAAAAACCATGTGTACAGCCAAATGGTTGCAAACCACACTTCACCTGCAAAATGGGTTTACACACTCTTGTCACCATCCCAAAGCGCATAAAATACCTACAGACGAAATTAGACGGTCGCCGTCAGCATTGCATAACACTGCGTTCAAATTAGAACAACGAGCAAAAATGTTAAACAACATTAGACCAGAAGAATGTGATTATTGTTGGAACATAGAAGATCTCCCGGGTAACAATTATTCTGATAGAACATACAAGTCGATAGAACCAGAATGGAGTATGCCATATCTAGATGAAATAGAAAATAAAGGTGCAAACTCTCATATCAATCCTTCATATTTAGAAGTATCATTTGAAAATACTTGCAATTTTAAATGTGCGTATTGTTCTCCGGACATTTCCTCCAAATGGTTAGAAGAAATTAAACAATATGGTCCGTATCCCACGACTTGGAATACCGGCAATTTAGAATGGCTTAAACAAACAGGCCAGATGCCCATATTAAATAGAGAATATAACCCATATGTTGAAGCATTTTGGGATTGGTGGCCCAATCTATATCCATCGTTACACACATTTAGAATTACTGGCGGAGAACCACTTTTAAGTAAAAATACTTGGAAAGTATTGGAATATATAAAGAAAAACCCAAAACCCAATCTGTCATTTGCAATCAATACCAACTTGGGCGTGCCTGATCATTTAATTGACAAACTTCTTCGTTATTATTCTGAAATATCACCCAATATCAAACGATTTGATATATATACTTCAGCAGAGGCTTGGGGCAGTCAGTGCGAATACATTAGGTATGGGATGGATTATCAAAAATTTATAAAAAATTGTAAAAAGATATTATCAGTTATTACCAATATAAATAATGGGGACAACCGGTTACACTTCATGATTACATTTAATCTGCTAAGCGTTACCACTTTTGTTAATTTTTTATCTGACATAATTGCGTTAAGAAATGAATATAACCAAAACGAGCGGCTTAATTATGTGCCAATAATGACTTCGTATGTTAGATGGCCCAAATTTTTAGACGTTAGACTATTAACAAATGATATAAAACAAAAATTTAAAAATGATTTATTAGAATTTTCAAATATATGGAGTATCAGTAATTTTAGGAAAATGAAAAAAGACGGAGCAACTGATTTAAATCAAAAAGTAGTTTTTTACATGGAAGAAATAAATCAATTTGATCGGTTAATAGAATATATGGAAACCGAACACCCAAATGAAAATGTAGAACGAGGTAACTTTTATAAATTTATTACAGAATACGATAAACGAAAAAATCTTAATTTTTATAAAACTTTTCCAGAATTAAGTAATTTTTATGATTTATGTAAGGAGTATAAATGATACTACTATTACGCGATGATGCAGAAAAACACAATTTGCATCAAAGTAAAAATCAAGTAATAGACCAATGCCAAAATAAATTTGGGATACCGTTTCATTTTGAAAATTTAGGATTAGAATATTCAATCGTTACCGATATTAGTGGCATGGATAATAGCAATGCGGTAATTATATACGATATATCTTTTTTTGGCAACATCAACCTGTATATTGAAGAAGCATTGCCATTAATTAAACCCAATATCATTGATAATGTTAAATCTCTATCTAATTTTTTTATTGTATTTTCATGTAGCCAAGAAGGATTTAATATTAATCTAGAAATTATTAAATCATGGTGTATAACCCATAATATATCAGAAAATAAAATAATACTTATAACAGGAAATAGTAATTATCAAAAAATTTATAAAGATATAAATCATAATTTTAATATTTTTTATTTTCCGTTTTTTATGCGACAATCACAACAGGAAATAAAAAATTTTAAAGAAAAATTAATACACAAATCAATCATCAATAATATGAATAGACAGTATTATTGGTTGTCTCTTAATAAAGTACCCAGATCGCATAGAATTGTTCACTTAGGATTTATACACAAATATGGAATTCAGGATAAATTTTTATGGAGTTTAAGTAATGACAACCACGGAACAATATTAGATTACAAAAATGATATTGTACGCCATTTATTCTGGTTAGAAGATTTAGAATTAAAAACGTGGTTAGAAGAAAAATTTCTAGACTTTGTTCAATATCCCAAACCGTTGGATATTCCGGATTTTAATAATTGCAAAGCAACTAAATTATTTTCAGAATCGTTGTTTACAAATAGTTTTTTTAGTGTTGTTACAGAAACCGACATATCGCCTGATATAACTTTTATTAGTGAAAAAATATGGAAGCCAATTATTAATTTGCAACCATTTATAGTAATTGGTAATCCTTATACTTTGAAATTTTTACGACAATATGGTTTTGAATCATTCCCGGAAATTTTTGATGAATCCTATGATTTGGAACTCAACCAAAGTAAACGTATTGAAATGATTAATTCTGAAATATTACGTATATCAAAACTAAATATTAAAAAAATACAAGAACTATATTCTTCAGTCAAAGGCAAACTTATTAAAAATAGAAACATAATTTGTTTAAATAACAATTTATACAATGATGAAATAAATTTCAAAGAATTTTTATTAAAAAGGCACTAAATGAATAAAATTAATTTATTTTATACCCATTTGGATAAAAATAATTATCCTCTTCACCCAAATGGGTTGAATTTGGATGAAAAATGGTTTGGCAATCGTAGCGTTGGGTTTTTAGATCATTACCTTTTCATAATGTATGGTAATGCAAATATAAATTTATTCAATTACACCAATGACACAACAGTTAATTCAATTTTACCACTTAATTTATTGAAAAATCCCAGGTATTGGTTTGGAACTGATACCGGGCGTAATGAACTCGTTCAAATTTTTAAAAAATTACCAATTACTCAATTACAGAATGGCAATATTAAACTATTCCTATATGACGGTCACGAAGGTAATAATTATTCAAATTTTATCAATGAAATAAAAAAGTTTTTCTCAGAATTAAATATTGAATTTAATAACATCATTATTGGATCTGCGAACTATGCCATATATCAAAATCGTGATAGCATTTCCCCTATTAATCTATTTTTTCTAAACTATTTTATCCTAGATTCCTATTCATTAAATTTAGAAATTCAATCATTTTTAACAAACATAAATCAAGCAAGGCGCCCACACAAGATATTAAGTCTCAATAGAGTGCCAAAATTACATAGAGCTATAATTTCTCTTTTTTTATTTAAAAATAAAAATAGTATTAACCCATTATTCTCTATGCCGGGTGATGAAATTTCAGAAATAGGCAAACAAACTCTTAATATGTTTACGTCATTAAAAAATAATCCTCAAAATATTCCAGAAAAATACAGCAATGAATTAATTAATACAATAGATGATTTAATAGCTAAATTACCTAGTGTTATAGATAGATCCGATTTTGATACCAATTTCTTCAATATACATAGCAAACAAATGTATGAAAATAGTTATTTTAACATTGTTAATGAATCACTTTTTTATGAAAAAGAAATATTTATTAGTGAAAAATTATTTAAGCCCATATTAAATTATCAACCATTCATAATATCGGGATCGCCCGGAGTATTAAAGTTGGTTAAAAGTTTGGGCTTTGAAACATTTCCGGAAATTTTTGATGAGGGATACGATGAAATAGAGGATAATAAACTGCGTATGGAAAAGTTACTGGATAATTTAACTGATTTATCAAAAAAATCAATGGAACAGATTCATAAAATATATTTAGATTCACAAGATAAATTAATTTATAATAGAAGTTTAATTACAAATAGTTGTATAGAAAACCCACTAAACGATATATTTAACATTTTTGAAAGTTTTATAAATGGAAGAAGTATTAGTAATACGATGCCTAGATATTTTAAATAATATTTTTGCGTTTAATCATTTGGATAACTGTAATAGAATTTCAAGATTCTTAGAAAATGTAGTATATATCAATAATTTAACTGAAACTAAAAATTTAATAATATTAAATGAATTTATTAATAAAAATAAAAAAATTTTTATTGAAATAGATCCTGCATATCTGTTTAATTCAGCAATCAGCAATAAGATTTTTGTTGATTTACCCAAATTAGATAAACACTTAAAAATTTTAATTAATAATAAAAATTCATTTTTATTAATGAATTTCATGAGAGAACAACTACCACATGATGAATATATTATACCATTACTTTATACATTACAAAAATATCCAGAATTAAAAAATAGAATTTTATATATCACAAATTTAGATATTAATGATGAATTAACTAGAGTTAGTAATTTGATTGGATTATCTGCCGATGGTTTAATATGTTATAACTTTAATTACTTCGAACTTGATTGTTACTTCAACAATATTGAAAATAATGTTACTCGCAGCTCAAATAAAGAAAAACTGTTCCTATCATTAAATACTAAACCAGAAAAACCAAATAGGTTAAATATGGCTTTATACTTAAACAAATACAATTTGTTTAATGAAGGATACTTTTCATTAAGAAAAAGTTATAAATATGATGCATCCGAGGCAAAACAGTCTATTTTTGATGATTTAGTAGATCAATTTTATTCTTTTAGTAAAAAATGGGATAATTTGGTTATACGGCAAGATTTGGATGAAATTAATAATCATATAGATCGTAAAGGCACGTGGTCGGGGTATCCTTATCCTATCGAATTATATAATAAATCATATATATCAATAATTGCCGAAACGCATTTCAAATTTAATAGATCTGTTTTTCTAACCGAAAAAACTTATAGAACAATATTTTATGAACATCCATTTATTATGTTGGGGCCACCAAATTCTTTAACAGCATTGCGGTCGCTTGGATACATTACTTTTGCCCCAATAATAAATGAAGAATATGATGTAGAAGAAAGTGATTATAAAAGATTATGTTCTGGTTTAGAAAATTTAATTAATAATAAAAAACAAATTATAGAAAGATATAATGAATTATTAGATATAAGTAAACATAATAAGAATATTCTAATAAAAAATAGTCAAAAATCAATTAGTTCAATAAAAAATATATTTAAAGGATTACGATGAAATATATTATAACTTCTGGATGTTCATTTTCAGATCCAAATGGCAATCCAAAAACTTGGGTTAAAAACTTAGAAGAATTATTACCCTCAGATTCATTTACCTTCATTCATAGAGGAATAGGGTGTAGTGGCAATAAATGGATTTCATTAAGTCTAATTTATGAAATTAATAAACTTAAAAAACGTGGCATCGCTAGTAAAGATATTATTATAATACCCATGTGGAGTGGAATACATCGAGTTGATTTTGTGGTAAATGAAAATGAACTGCATAATTATAAAAAAATAGTGTACAGTAGAGACAATCCTCCCGGTATCAACAATTTTGAAAAGGGGTTTATTACCAAAAATAACTATAGTGATACTGGGTTACTTACTTCGGGCGGTTTTTATAATGGTACTAGTAAAAAAGAACATGATTATTATATTAATCAATATTACACTGAATTTTATACGTTTGAATCAGGCTGGGTCAATGCATTAACTCATATTCTACTTTTACAAAATTTAGCAGCAAGAGAAAATATACCAATATTAAATTTGTCGTGGCAGTCCATTTTTGAGGTTCCCCTTAATGATGATTCACGATGCGGACATTCAGCAAATATAGAAATGTATAATAATTTATCAAACATGAACGAAAGTTATCCTGCCTATTCTTTTTTATATGAATTAATAGATTTTACCACATGGTGGTTATATTCGTCGGATCAAATCAAAACAGGGGGGTTGGGAGATTGGGCAAACTTTAACAACATGCCATTGCACAGATCTCATCCAACTGAGGTAGCTCACAGCAAATTTACAAAAGAAATTATCATACCAGAATTAGATAAAAGATTTAACTTGACGAATAATTAAATCTTTATAATTAAATACACATATTATATAATTATCAAATATATAACATATTTTAGAGGCAAAATGAAATTAATATCAAGAATAATACGTTTTTTTTCAAATAAAATTAAAAAATATAAAAATAGAAAAAAAATAAAAAAATTAAGAAAGATGGATCCTTTTATCTATGATTGAGTGGGGGATATCTTCCGGTAGCCATGATGCAGCATTATCAATTGTAAAAGGTAATGAATTGATTTTTGCGAGTCAATCTGAAAGATTTTCAGGAATAAAAAATGATAAAGAGTTATGCGATGCGTTAATAGAATATGGATTAAATTTTGGTCATCCTGATAATTTGTATTTTTATGAAAATATATTATTAAAGAAAAGTAGATATCTTTTTTCAAAACAATACAATCTTCTTTTAAAAAATAATAAAAAAAATGTATTAAAAAAATTAAAATGGCATGGCATTAATAACAATATTAAATCAACTGATCACCATATTTCACATGCTGCTGGAGGATATTACACCAGCCAATTTGACGAAGCTGCGGTATTGGTAATAGATGCAATTGGAGAATGGGATACAACATCAATTTGGTGTGGTGATAAAAATTCATTAACAAAAAAATGGAGTACTGTATACCCAAATTCTTTAGGACTTTGGTATAGTGCTATGACTCAAAGAATTGGGTTAAAACCCAATGAAGAAGAATATATATTAATGGGGATGGCCTGTTTAGGCGATCCAAACAAATATTATGATGATATTAAAAAAACTTTTTTTCATAATTGCAAAAATCTATTCAAATTAAAACGAAATTTACACAAAGGTTGTTTGGATTGGCACCCAAATGAAAACTTGTATTATAACTATGATGTGGCGGCCGCAACTCAAAAAATATTTGAGGAAGAGATAATAAAGCTTGTTTATTACACAAAAAAAATTAGTAATTCCAATTACTTAATTTTATCAGGCGGCTGCGCATTAAATTGTGTAGCTAACACGAAAATTGCTAATTTGGGATTATTCCGAGATATTTGGATAATGCCAAATCCCGGAGATGCTGGCAGTTCATTGGGTTGTATACTAGCAAACAAAAATAAACATATTAACTGGAAGGGCGCATTGTTGGGTTATGACATGGGTGGGCAATATCCATTATATCGTGTATTCAAGGAACTAATTAACAATAAAATTGTAGGGGTAGTGGCTGGCAGGGCTGAATTTGGTCCCAGAGCGTTAGGCAATCGAAGCATATTGGCTGACCCTCGTGGCGATAACATCAAAGATTTAGTAAATTCAATAAAAAGACGAGAAGAATTTAGACCCTTTTCTCCCGCCATATTGGAAGAACATGTTCATGATTATTTTGAAATGCCAACCACCGTGAATTCGAGTCCATATATGCAATATGTGGCGAAATGTAAATACCCTGATAAATTTCCTGCCATAGTGCATTATGACAATTCAAGTCGAGTGCAAACAGTGAACAAGCAGGAATTTCCCGATTTTTATAAATTATTAAAATTATGGTATGAAGAAACCGGATGCCCTATGTTATTAAATACTTCACTAAATGTCAAAGGATATCCACTAGTAAATGATTTTCACGATGCCTATGTGTTTTCTAAATATAACCAAAATATAAAAATTGTTTATTGATTTTGATTGAAAACCCATTATTGTAATACATCTGTAAAATAAAAAAGATTTAAAAATTAACTAGGTATTTTTTGCCTAATAATTACAATGCCATTTGCTCCTGTACACAAACTACTATTGCCCAATGAGCCTGCATAACCTCCGCCGCCCGAACCCGTGTTTTGAACAGGGGCAACCGGGCCAGCCGTAGTCACCGCACCTATGCCGCCGATTCCCGACGCGGCGGAGGTCTGAACTCCGCCAGAAAATGCTGATCCGCCACTTCCTCCGGCAGCATAAAATTTTGAAGTTCCGGTTATTGTTGAAATAGATCCTGCGCCGCCCGCGCCAGACGAGAAAGCACCGTTAAGGCCAATTCCGCCAGAACCGCCGCCACCGCCGCCTGCGGCTGGGCCAGTTGTAACATGTATACTAGAACCGCCAGCAAACCCTTGCCCGATTATTCCGGCTGCTCCCTCTCGAACAAACGAAAATGTTGAACCACCGCCGCCGCCACCGGAACCGCCTCGAGCAGGTGCTGTAGATCCTTGTCCACCGTAGCCGCCACCGGTTGCAATTACTGAATCGCCGATACTTGAATTTCCCCCATTAAATCCTGATGAGCCGGCGCCAACAGTTATATTTAATTTCCCATTAGACAATAGAAAATAGTTACTAGCTGATAGCAGGCCGCCCGCGCCACCACCACCACCACCATTTGCAGTAATTCTACCGCCGCCGCCAGCGCCAACAATTAGGTAATCTACTATTCCATTGCCGGCCAATTCCAAGACACCATTCCCAGTAAATTCAAAAACTTGATATGCAGATCCTGTATTAATATCATTAATATTATAAGAAGTAAAGGCGCCCGATGCACCAATAATTGGTTGATCTATTTTTTCTGTCATCGCCGTCGGTGCCATATCTACAAATATACCCACTGTTGATGCGGAATTCCAAACATCAAACCAATTATTTGCTGTTGCTGATGCAAAGACTATTACTTGAGCACTTAATGGAGTAGTAATTGTAAATCTAGAAATAGCACTCGCTGATTGCCATAACGGGTTAACCGAAACAATAAGGGCGCCATCTAATTCATCTACTACTTGAGCACTTAATGGAGTAGTAATTGTAAATCTAGAAATAGCACTCGCTGATTGCCATAACGGATTCACATCAGATGATATGCCTGATGC
>Ga0210036_1002996_pt1 | contig 17172 bp, 9 predicted proteins | sample CryGeymeta201515_FD_185469 | JGI IMG/M metagenome (GOLD analysis project Ga0210036, IMG submission 185469) | Groundwater microbial communities from Crystal Geyser aquifers in Utah, USA - Crystal Geyser metaG 2015-15 (SPAdes) (version 2) | ecosystem: Environmental > Aquatic > Deep subsurface >...
CTGCATAAAATGAACTTTACCACCAAAGTAGCTAAAAGTTTGACAGCACTTGTCCATGCATCATCTTGTGCACCACCACTTGTTTTTGTACTTGTTGCTTCTTGGCTGGTACACCTTTTTACAAAAACACCTTTTTACAAAAATTTGTAAAAAGGTGTACTTTTGGTGTACCAAGTACACCAAAGTACACCAAAATGGTACACCCAGTGGTACACCTTTTTACATATACCCCAAGATGACGACGATGGCAGGCATTGCATGGTATGTTTTCGTTTGCACCTCTGCCACGCAGCCGTGCATGTATCATGCCAATAGGCCCCATGCGTAAGCTATATCTCACTTACTTATTTTTTGCAGGCGATTCCCTGGTTATATTCCGTAGGATTCTCGGTTACATTTGGTACACTGCTCAGCAAAATTCGTCGCGTGCACCTCATCTTCAAAAACGCCGTGCCTCGCGAAGCCAAGTCTTCCAGAGACACCGAAACAAATCCAAGAAAAACGCGGTTTGGAACTTTTCAAGATACACTCATTATCATTGGTGCCGTCCTTCTCGTTGATGTGACAATCCTCACATGTTGGACTGCCATTGACCCTCTCGAGTGAGTACTTCACCTTTTTCCAATTATGTTGATACACTTCAACCCTGCTTACCATGTCATTACTTCTCCACTTGTTACGGTGTCATGTTTTATTTTGTAGATGGCAGAGATTTGTCGTCTCAGAGGACCAGTTCGGAGAAGTGCTGGAGTCGCAAGCGTACTGTACATCAGAGCACGCGGTAGTGTTTTTCGGTACAATCATTTCCTTCCATTTCATTTTGCTGACAGTAGCATGTTGGCTGTGCTACATTACTCGCGAAATTCCAACCAAGTTTTCGGAGTCGAAATATGTTTCCATTGCTATGATCAGCAACTTTCAAATACTTGTAATCGGAGGTACGTATCGGAGCCCTTCTATTGTCGTTCTATTTCGAAAGTCCAACATTCCACTCTTCACCTTTCCTCTCTTCTACTCTATCTTTAGTGCCGATAGTTATTATAGTGTGGAATGATCCTGCCGCTTCCTTCTTTGTGCGCAGCCTTATTATTTGGATGAATGATCTGGTCGTCGTGACACTTATATTTGGAAATCTTATGTGCTCGATCCATTATAGCGTCGACCCGCATGAGATGCTCTCTCCTGAGGATTCTGTAAGGATGCAGAGGGCTGTCCCTCATTACAGTGATACAGGCCGAGGTGGTCTTAGGCACAAACCGAAGAATGGCTCACCGCTCTCGAGCAATAGCCCGAAGCAGGAGGCAAAGGCAGCTTTGTCGTCGTCGAGTAGCGACAGTGAAGACGAAAATGAACAACGGGTCCTTGTTGAATCGCTACCACCTGCAAGGGACTTGCCATTTTCCGTCTCTTCTCTTTCATTGGATTCTTCTTTCCCGTCCAGTCCAAGGCACACAAAAACAGTCTCCTGGGGTGTAGTTTCTTGTGCTGAAAATTTAGAAGACATCGAACATCTTGAGCCAGTAGAAAGCGAGGAGGAAAAAATGAATGGATGCAGTGCGAGACGTTTCTCTACAGAAGGGAAGCCTCATGGACCCCCGTCAAGACCACAGCGACCCCTTGTATCAGTGGCTACCATATCAGAAACTATTGTATCAGAGGTCGAGGACATGGACGATGCAGGGACAATGAATTCCGTTGATGAAAGAGTTGGTTGTCAAAAGCGATTTTCGGCCGATGATCTTGTAAGTTCAACGCCACCCTTGAGACCGAAGAAGAAGCCTGTATCAGAATTGTGCCTGTGTGACGACAGCACTCTCTCTAGCACAAGCGAGCTGAGCACTAACTCGAAAGCAATTGTCCAGCAAGGACAAGAGCTAGCCCATCAAATTGGGACGTGGATGTCAATAAAGCGAGGGATCCAACCCGCGCCCGATCTGGTCGGCTCAAGTAAAAAAAAATCGAGCTAACCGAAGAGTATCTGCAGAAAATAAAGAAAGCGCGCCCACAAAACCACTACGATTTGATTCCGAAGTCGAAGCCGAAGAAGGAGCATCGCGAAAAGCTGTATCGCGAGAAGCTGTACGGCCACATCTGACTGGCTTTGGTCAGCAAAGAGGAGCGAAACGAGGGGAATCTGTCGAATTAAAGGGAAGTCCGCCAAGACAACCACTTCGTTTAGTCTCTGAAATTGAAACCGAAAAAGAAGTATTTCGCAACTCTGCGCAGCCACAACGGCAGCCGAGTCTCGCTGATGTTAATGATGACGACGGAGATGATTAAAGTCCGTTTTCTGAATCGGAAAAATGTAAGGATACTCAAAGAACAATCGTCGAAAGAATGATTCTTTCAGTAGCAATATTTTTAAAATATGAATAGCAGGATAAATTAGTAATAAAATTGTATATTATTTGAATGTGCTTTCCAGCTAGATGGAACCCTTTTTATTGGGTGCACTGTTGGCACTTTTATCCACGTTTGCAGCACTTGCAGAACCAGCGGCCTTGGCAATTCGAACAATGTCGACAGCGCTGGGATCTAGTTTGTGCTGGTAGCACTGAGAGCTCAATTTCTCCCAGCGTCCAAACCATTCATAAAGGACCTTCACAAGCGCTTTCCACGCCACTGGGAGTAGCCCGCCTTCCTCGGACAAGTGCTTGCCCATTCTCGCGTACATCACTCCAATCTTGTCCTTCATGACTTCACGACTGGCTTCCTTTTGCAGCGTTTTGACAAACATGGTCTTGCTAACTGCCATCAAAACATCTTTGTCTCCGGACTCTCGTCGAATCTTGGAAATGCGGGAGAACAAATCATGGAGCACCACGAACTCACGCTTGATCATCCAACCTAAATAGGCATCCGTGCTTTGCTTGCAGGTGGCATTTGCTCGCACGATCGGCTTGCGGAAGAGCACCGACATTTCTGGCCCACGCTCCTTGATGCATTGGGTAAAGTAGTAAGTGTTCTCCATTTGCAAGACATTAGCTGCGTATTGCTTTTCGGTGCTCTCTCTTTCAGCACATTCTCGCAAGCTCTCCAACAGAGCAATGGCAATCTTTTGCAAGTAATAGCTGACAACCTTTATATTTGCGAAATCAGGGGTGTAATTCTCCTTTCGCCCCTCTCGACAGCAAAGCAGAATGTGATCCAGGTATGCCGGGAAACGAGCGAAACTAGGAATGACACCTGCGCGCTTTCCATTCGCCGGTACTCCAGGATGAGTGCGAATCCATTCGATTTGTCGCTCAACCCACGTGACCCATTGCTTATCCACCTTTTTTCGCAGCTCAAGAATAGTGGCCCGTACATAAGCCAATGACAGTGAGTGGTCTCCTCCCTTCTTTTCGCGATCAATGTAGTTTTCCATAGCTTCATTCAAGTGGATTGATGCCACAAGGCAAAGCATAGGATCTCCTTTGGAGGCCATGGGGTTGCTGGCGGCTGCTTCTGGGTCGAAGTCTTGAATGACGCCGCAGGTTCGCTGAATGTAATAATTAAAATATTGGCTGGAATGGTCGACACTCTTCTTCGCCGCTTCAAAGTTTCGCTTCTTGTCTCGACCGTCTTGCGCTTTGTTGCTCAACCCAAAAAGAGCCGCAGTAAAGTAAGCTTCTCGAGCAATCACAGGAAGCAACTCGCTCAGCGAATACCTAATATCGTCCGCATGAACGGTATCGTCTTGGTGAATCGGTTTATTTGCTTCTTCATCATCTGGGGCATTCTTAAATTTAGGGGTGTAGTCTCTTAAATCTCGCGACGAACTCTTTAGATAGGCAGCATTCTTTCCAGGCAAAGCTTGAAAGTATCCCTTCATGCGCTTTTTCATCATGATACCTTCAGCTACCATCTCTGAGTAGGCATCCCGGACCGCTGGCAAGAGGTCTGGACTGAGTTCTGCCAAAATCTCTATCAGTTTAATGTATCCTAAAAGAGACGATTGAAATTTTCGCTGGGTATCACGAATCTTTTTGGCAATCATCGTATGGGTATCCGACTTGGACACTTTGCCGTAGTCGCTTCCTGCCACGACATCTGTTTTGAATTGCTCCATTACAGTCACAATAATCTGCGCCAGGGCAGTACAAAAAGAGTTTGCTGTTGCTTCCAGCGTATCAGATCGCTCAATGACAGCCTTCAAGTGAAGACCACCAGATTTCTGGACATGCACCATGGCATCTTGTAGGGCTTTACCAGCTTCATGAATTTTGTCAACACCTTCTTGACTCTCGTCCACCTCAATTCTTCCGTCCTTTTCATACACCAAGGCAGAAGCTGGATTTTTCAAAGTGCGATTTAATTCGTCCGGAATTTCTAATCCCTTGAGAAGGCGTCTCATTTCCAAACCAAGCATATCATACGATTTCCATTGCTGTTCGAGCTGCCTATTTTCCTCCTCAATATCACGACAATCATCAGTCATCGGCTTGATGGCAGCAGCACGTTCTCCCAACCAGTGCTCCATGTTTTGCAACTCCTTGTCGAGAGTATCCAAAGTATTAAAGAGGGAAGCCAAAGACAAAGCATCGACAGAATCACGATTTGCGGTTTTGGAGGACAGGCTACTGCTGGAAACAGAATAATGCTTCTCATCTTCCCACGCAATCAATCGACGACAAGTCTCGGCTTCCAGGTCGCGCATTCGACGTTGCAACACCATACCTAACCGCTCAGCAGCCGAAGCAGCCGCAGTGTCTTCGCTGTTGAGACTCGAGGTCCACTGAGTGGAGTTCAAGACAGCTTCGGCGTCCTTGCGCTCTTCTTCGGAGTGGAAAATAGCGACGCGAGTAGCAAAATTGCCCATCATCAAATCGTACGCCAAATTATCCATCTCTTCAATAGCTGGCTTACGCTTGCCTGGTTCCTCCTTGCTTTCTTCTCTGTCATCGTCTTTATTGTTGTTGGAAATTCCATCATCAATCAATGGAGTCGACTTGGTGGTCAACAGTGACGAGCCAGCTCCGGCACCCACTTCGTTTGCATCCCTCCTCAGGTCTTCTGCCAACAACCGTTGGCGATCCAAGAGGACACAAATCGTTGGTGATTGCTTCAAAAATCCATTAACAGTCGCGACGTATTGCAATTCTGCTTTGTCAACATTGCGCACATTTAGAGGGGGCAAAGTGGCGGCTGCAGAACCACGACTTGCCAGACTTGTATTGCCCTGATTAGATTCCATCCGCAGCGTATAGGCCTCGACGACAGACACGCAGAGCATCGCGTGGATCTGCAAGAGTGACCAAATAAATCGCTCCTTTTCCATGGATCCTGCAATGGCTTGGGCTTCATCCACAGCCGTTTCCTTGATAAGACCCGTTCCGTGCAATCCTTTCTTTTCGTTGTGCTCTCCAAAATCCAAACGAACAGAATCACCGTTGAGAAACCCCAATTGCAACACGGTGGTTTGCAAATCCTGAATGCTTGTTAATTGGCTTAGCGGGATCAATTTGCGAATATCAGGATTCGTTCCATCACTGTAGAGAGTCATACAGACCAGAACAGGAAAGGACGAAATCTCGGCATCGAATTCACCATAATCAAAGTTGAGATCCGATCCATAGCGGCTGTGTCCGGTCGATATTCCACTGGCGGCACGAGGAATGGTGGGATTGGCCTCATCATCGTCGTTGTCGTCATCCGCACCAAGATGACGTTCCGAAGCATTCTTGCCTGCCGCGCCCATACCATATTCGGCTTCCCGAATGCTGGCACCAATATCGCCGCCTTCGGTATCGTCGCCAAGATTATCCATACTATCTGCCATACTACCTCTGGTCACGGCTTTGTTGGTAATGTCACCATCGTCAGGCGAGTACATGGTATCGTATCCGAGGTCATCCTTTTCGGCATCGCGGTCTCGGACAGCTTCGGCCTCCTCGGTTTCCTTCCGGATGGCTTCGTTCTGATGCATCTTTTGATCTCGTTTTCGTTCCTCCATGAGAGGTCGATTAGTCGACCGAACAATCATGGCGTACCGAAACTTGTTGCGGTTGCTGCCTTTTCCGGCCCCGCCCACTCCAAAGAATCCCAATCCACGCTTGTGCTTGGCGTATTCGGCAGGGCGTTCCAATGACCCCATATGGACCGTCTCGGTACTGCCCGAGGTTTCAAAGTTGTGCAATTTAAAGCACAGCAGCGTCTCTTGCAGCATGGTTCGTTCGGGATAGACGTCGTACTCCCCTCCCAACGACCGCGGATCGACCTTGAGCGGAGGACAAACGACGCGTTCCATAAACTTGGCCATACTGGACAGATTATGTGGATTGGATACTCGTTCGACGTGTCGCGTTGTGGTTTCGTGCTGTGCTCCTAAAAAGTTGCGCGCGGCACCAGCACCAACACCACCTGCGGCAGAGCCTCCTGTACCATCGGCGGAGGGGATTGTGGCCGTATTGCGCATGATACGATTCAAGCGTTGCGTTCCAGCGCTCGATGCAATGTGATTGGCCTTGGCAGCGTTGAGGGCCGGATTTTCTTCTTCTTCGTCATCTTCCCGGGCAGGTCGATGATGCGCACCTCCTCCTCCTCCTCTTCCGCGCCAATCATCGTCGTTGGCGTCTTCGGAAGCATCCGATGCATCAGAACCGTCCTCGTCATCTTCATCATGACTGCGATGACGGTGATCTTGGCCGGTCACTTCTTCCATTAAAACACCACTGCTGGGTTGCTGTTTTTCAGTTTGTCGGCGATGTTCCACGTCATTATTGGTACTTTCCGACGCATCTTCTACTATGGCAGCAGTATTGTTACCTCCCATTATGCCTTCGCCAGCGGCCTTAATTTTGTCGTACACTTTGTACGACGGACGAGCGGCCGAATTGACATTGGACGCCTGACTGCGCTTCTCCTTGTTCTGTTTGCCAATCACAGCATCAATGTCTCCATTGTCATCATCATCCTTCTTGTCTTTCTTTTTGCCCTTGAATTTAAGAGCTTTAAGACCCTTGTTCATGGTGATCGATCAATATGGTTGAGAAATATTATGGCGCTGTTATTCCTTGTTGTGTGGTTGCTATCTCCCTTGAGTATTTTTATAACCTCCCGTCGTTTCGATCTCGTATTATTCTTTTATGCCTGTTAGCTAGTACTAAGGTGCAGATAGTTGCCTGTCTAGCTACTAATTAGCAGGGATAGAGAAGCTAGCTTTATTATTAGAAATTAGAAGTAATAGCAGGGTGCTACTATTATAGTACGGTAAGAGATGTCGAAGGTTTTCGTCCTGCATTGGTGGGAGGAGGAATGGGACCATGGACTGTGAAGGTTGATGCGCTGAGATGAGGCTTGAGATGAGCCGGGGGCGCAACGGAAGAAAAAATCTAAAAGAAACTTCAGTGAACAGCTCATCAAGAATTTGTTCACTGAATTGGAAAATGGACCGTGATATAATTACCATAATATTATTATTTAGTCTACTCGTATTATTATTATTATTATTTTTTGTGCAAGGACGAAACACTGAAAGTACTGTTAAGCGTGAACAGTCTATAACTATAATATAATATATTATCAACATACGAGTATCGCTATGTTTGGCACAATAAGCTATCACAGGGACTTTATAACTTTTGCACGCTCATTATTTATTAAAACAAAATGGAAAGATGCTGATACTCGTCTGGCATGTTCATTATGATATGTTCATTGAGCAATTTCATTCCCCATTCCGAACCCATTTGATTGAGCTTGGCACCCTGACAGTCTTTCCACTGCGTGTCATCCATGACATCTACGCCCATACGACACGTCTTGGGGTGCCACAAGTGTATCAGACCGGGTTCGTTTTCCCGAACCACGCGGTATTTTGTAAGTGTCGACGATACGTAGTTGTAAAAGTTTCCATCTTCGCCACCCCAGCCCTTGAAAGATTCGTTCAACCGGAATTGTTGGGCATGCGGTCCCAACAAACAGTACATACCCGTACCCCAAATCCTCCAGTAGCCTCGATGTTCCGAATGTTCGTCCAAGTACCGATATCGGTACGGCTCATTGAGTTTGTAGAGCGAAGCATCTAAAGGCACTTTTTCTTGCTGTTGCTGCTGCTGCTGCTGGGTAAGCGCTCCTACTTGTTTCGTAATGTCATTTTTGGCCAATTCGGCTTCGACCAATCGTGCCGATAAGGGATAATATTCACTCCACACTATCGGAAAGTAAGCTTTTTGTTGATCGTAAACGTATTGTACGGCATTGTCAAAGAATCCATCCTTGACTTTCATATCCACGTCGATACGGGCCACCAAACAGTGTGATTGATGACAAGCCGCTTCTTGCAATAGATTCACTGCCGAAGATCGCTCAAAGGGTTGATTTGACAGGCCCATTACCATAACAATGTTGTTCGTGGGCAAACTCGTCCACAAAGATATTTGCTGTTGTAGTTTCTCGGCCGTTCGTCGTTCCTCTTCAGAATATCGCGTTAAAAATAGTCGGAACTTGGAAATTCGAATCCGGCCAGGAATCGAAGTTATCGTACTATTATTATTATTATTATTATAATTGTAATCGCGAACGGCTATTCCCAAATTTCGAGCAAAGGTCTCAATTCTATCGTCTCGTTGGTAGACAGGACAAAGAATATCCATTTGTAGCAATTCCAGATTGGGTGGTGGAGGTTCTTGCAAGTGACTGATTAGAATATTAGTAGTGTCATCACGGCTATGGATGTAGCATCGAATGGTTATAAGAGAGCTGAGTGATACTGCCGCAAACATGGACAGGAGGAATCGACTTTGAGAGCAGTGAGGATTCATCTTTGAATGTAACTTCAAGATTACATTCGTTATTCTATTCAAAATCGGTTCCAGCAGCACTGATCGACCTTGTGTCTCTCTTGATTCCATCTTGTACGTGCATAGTTTCTTGTTCGGAATTAATTGGTGAGACTTGCAAATAAGAATGGAGAGGAATAGGGACTTGAAAGGCGAGAGAAAATAATGAGTTATATGCGGTACGCAAATTTGAAAAAATGTTACAACCAAAATCATTGCTGGCTCATGTACAGTACGAATACGAATAGGCGTAGTAAGAGTACGCTTCAGTGGTTCTAGCATTGTGATCCGATGCGCGTCCTACTGTTCAAAAAAACATCATCATGGCAGGCGGAGAAGCAACGTGCGAAAACAGAACAAATCTATGAGTACGAGTATATACTGATACGAATTGCCACCGGAGAACGTGTGAATGTGTTGGCCTGTACATTATTTATTTCCTTGACCAGCCCAGTCGCGTTCCACTTACTCTTATCTATTCCAATCGGCGGTTCTCTCTCAATGATGGGAAGCATCTATCTGTTTCATTTACAGCAGTATTCTTGAAAACTATGCGCGCAAATGAAAATTGTATGATCTGATTTGGCAAGGACGAAAGTGTCGCAGCCATTCCGTTTTCCCAGAGTATAATATTCTCAAGAATTTTGTTGAACATGCCACTCTACTCGTTGCCACTGGCTTCTGTGTTGTAGTCGTTGCCACTTCCGACCTTCCAGGCTTCCCTTTGTCGCCGCCATCGAAAAGCTTCTCGAGGTGGTCGATCGTTCATAGACTTTTCCATTTTGGGAGTCACAGCCGAGTCCAGAAAACCGTAGAGTCCCATCATGCTTACTTCCTTGACTCCCTTCATGAAAGTAGGGAGGCCGACGTGCTTAATTGTCTGTGGGATCAATGCAGGATCAGTCACCACGGTTCGAACAAACGTCTCCATTAAATTATCTGGTCGCACGACGTCTCGCAAGAAAGGATTTATAGCCCGAGGTCCGATATCCTTCATTGATTTCAAATTCGCAGAAAAAAGTCGGTTGAAGAACGCAGGATCGAGATCTTCGTCCTTTTCGACAGCCAAACTTTGTGCTATCATTCGGGAAAAGACCACGCCAGGAAAATGAGCGTTAATTTGGGCCAAATCATCTTTGTGCAGGCACTGAGTTTCCAGTGCTTCCGATACAGCGTTGCTGATGCGACCAATGTGACGAATGAGTGGGCTGATACCTCCAAATATCATTGGGCTTTGCACGTCAACGGCGAGCATACGAGACCAAGAATATTTTAGAGGAGAATCGCTGTAAATTGGGTGATAAGCAAACATGACTCGTTCGACATTCAAATCTGTAACTGGATTCTTAATCTCTGGTTGATATTCCGAAAGCATTTTCCAGTAGTCGTTCATCAAGGTTTCCATTGATGGTCGGGACTTGTCGGCGTCCATGTAAGTGTACAAGTAGGTTGTCTTGACGTCGCTTTGGCCTTCCTTTTTTTGGCCCGACACTGGAAAGGCTTCCCAAAAGTATTGGTGCTTTCCGTGTTTACCTTTGTCTTCAATCTTTGGATTGGTGTGCATGAGATCACCCTGTTTATTGGTATTCTTGTTAAATCCAGACGCACAAGAACCGACGACAGCTAAAATACCGTCTGGCTTCTTTCCGTATCTCTCTTGGCGAGCCATTGGAGAACTACTGCCGATACAATCCAACACCAAATTGGCCGTGACAGGCTCACGACCTTCACCCAAATCGATTGCAGCGCCGGTGTAGTCTGAAATAGCGACACCCATGATAGGACTTTGCTCCAGGATAGTACCTCCCCAAGTCTTGAAGCGTTGTGCAACTCGGTCGATCAAGATAGATGAGGAGACGCCAAGATTCTTAATACCCTTAATTTCGCACACTCCAACACGGCATCCAGGCAAAACTGTGAGCACAGCATCGTCAATATCGTCGTCGGACAAGATGCCGAGGTTTTTTAGCTCCTGCAGTTCGTTCATGCTAACGTGCCAGTCTTCTTGGTCGCTCCCAAGATCATCGCCTTCAATTAGACATACACTGTATCCTTTCATTTGAAGAGTCATGGCAAAGAAGATACCAATGTTTCCTCCAGCGACAATGACATCATAATCCAAGATGCGATCTCTCTGTATTCGCAGCTTTTCCCAAGATCGACAGTCCCCCCAAGTTGCGTCCTGCGAAACAAATTGAAACGGGGGTGGGATGCCATTTTGAATTTTTTTGAAACCACTTCGTATCGTAATCAAAAGTTTCCGACATTTTGAGCGCATTCCATTCCTTCTCGAGTTTTTGGAACGCCAACCAGGCCGTGTAGCCTTCGCTGATTTCAGTGGTCTTTAATATCTGTTCCGTTATACTAGCTCCTTGAGTTGCGAATAAGGGGAACGAAGGACGTCCCTCTTTACAGGGCTGCTCCTTGATTGGCATAAGATCCATTGCCAACAGAGTGGTTTCTTCCAGGTCCGTGAGAAATGTGTGGCCCGTTGGATCATTACCATAGACATCGTCGCCGTAAGCCTTGCCTTCGTCTATTGCCAACAAAGTGGTTGTTTCTGGAACCAATTGAAAGGTAACTCCTGTTGGAGAATTTTCATAAATGTCATCATCGTATGCTACTTCGTCCCAGCCGATTTCATTGCCAACGGTGAGCAACGCAGCAGCTTCTAGATCAGAACGGAATTTATCTCCCGATGGATCACTATCATAGACATCATAGTCGTAAGCTCTTTCATCTTCATCAATTTCATAGCCAAGAATATCGGAAGCATCCTCGCACGCCGAGTACTCCCATGCGGACATGGCTTCATCGTAGATCGCCATAGCCCTGTCCACCTCCGCCTGGAGCTCGTCGGCGTCTACATCGACTACTTGAAGCGGCTTTCCAAATCCAAATGATGGATTTCTCGTTTCCACTTCAGGATGAACTTCTGTTGCAACTGGTACCGCTGATGAAGGTACGTTGTTGCCACATGCCCATTCGGTGTATTCCCGCCCTGACATTGCTGCATCGTAAGCTTGCACAGCCGCTTTTTCCGACAAAGTGTCACCGTCTTCCCATTCAGTGTACTCCCATGCCGACATTGCTACATCGAACGCTGACATAGTACTATCATTCTCGCCCACGTGATGCCTCGACAGGTCAAAGCAAGCCTGCTTAGAGACAGTTCGGATTCCATCTTGCGTGCTGGGTTGTTTCATTTCGGCCATATCTTTTGTAAATTCGTCGATGGCGCTTGCCAAGATTTCTTCTTGATTCACGTCTGTCAATAAGGACTTTCGCTTTTTGTCGACTTCGTCAATGGTTTCACCCATTTGATCACCGTAAGCACTCAAAGACGCCATATCGCCCGGCCAATCCGCAAAGGATGAATGCGATACGTCGTAGTCCGCTTTTTTCATCATCAAGGCAGTGGAAGACTTGCGTCCCGCGTGCGACGCTACGTAGTAATCTAGCCAATTGATAAATATAATTGTTTGTAAGTATTATGTTTAAATGTGCAGAATTGTATAGCAACAATACACTGAGAGGTAATGCGTGCCAGATTCCTCACGTACCGGATGAAAAATCACCAGCAGTGGGCGGCAATCCGCACAGAAAGAGAGATTCGGGAGTTGTCCCTTCGTTGGCTACCATAACTTCGGCTGATCGTGGAATTCTACTAGTTGTAGATGGAGACTTGGACAAAGCTTTGGCAAGCTCAGCATCAGCTGGGCCGTTCTTATTGTATTCGTCCATGGCACATGCCATAAGAGCCTCTCGAGTCATGAGCTTTTCTGAAGCTGCCGAAGTCGATGCAGTAAGAAGTTCACCACCAAGAGTGACCTTTGGCGGATTTAAATAGTTCGCAACAGCTATATCCATCTGTTGCTTAAAAACACTTTTGGAGGCCATCGTGCCAATCCATGCGCGGATGCTCCTTGCTTTCTTTTGGCCTATGGCAGCAAATATATGTTCAGGGGTTGTAAGATCTGGCTCAGCGGGAAGAACAGAATTTTTAGCAAGATTGACAGCACCCCTTGCTTTCGGAAAAGTGGGATATAGACCAGCATCAATGCCCCCCCTCCCAGTCTTAAAATCCTCCATTGCATCTTCCATCAAAGTTTTTGTAGGGGTACCAAAACTAATGATATCGCCACCAATTTTGACGTGAACTGGATTTCCAAACTTTTGCACGGCTTCGTTCATTTCTTCTTCAAAGACACTCTTTGTAGACCCCCTACCAACCCATTCCTTTGGAGAAGCAAAGAATTTCTTGTTGGCCTCCTTACTTTTGAAAATGCTCTCTTGTGTGGTGCTTTCTTCAGTGACTGAAAGCTCAGCCCCATCAGGAATGACTACTCTGACACCAGAGGACTTGGCAATATTCTTATAGAGCTCTGCATCTGCAGGACCAACTTCGTGAAAATTCTGCATAGCAACCTCCATCAATTTCTCTCTGAGAGTATTTGTAATATCCCCACCAATGCTGATCTCTGGTCGCTGGGCAAACACCTTTGCTGCCTTTTCCATTTCTTTGCTGAAAGCGCTGATGCTTGACTTCATGCCAACCCATGTGGGCTCAATATCGGGCGTAGGAGGGATTGCCGCCCTCAAAATCCTCTCAGGCGTGAGGGGCTCCACTGAAACCTCCAGCTCAGCTCCCTTAGGAATTCCACCAGCCACACCTGTAGACGTGGGAAGGTCCTTTTCCAATTCTGCATTTATGGGTCCATTGATGGCAAATTTTGACATGGCAGTTTCCATTAGCTGCTCTCTTGAATTGAAGCCTTCTCCCCTCAGAAGCTCACCACCCATTGTGATTGAAACAGGTTTAGAACAGTTCTGAACAGCTTGAGTCACTTCTGGTTTGAATGTACTGTCTTCAGTAGATGATCCTTTCCACACGGGAGAAGAGGGATCCACCGAAGGCATGGTAGCCTCAAATATATTCTGAATAGTCAAGCCTTCTTCAGCAGCCTGGATCTCTGCAGACTTGAGAATTCCACCGACAATGCCTGTTGGTTTGGGGAGTGTCCTGGCCAGTGTAGAATCAATGCCTTTACTGTGATATTTCTCCATGGCAGCTTCCATAAGCTGCTCTCTTGTTTTTGCTTCCAGCTCTCCTTCCAACTGGACAGAAGAAGGATTGGAGTAATTTTGAATGGCGTAGTCCATTTGTTGTTTGAACGAGCTTTCACATGATGGGGAACCAATCCATTCAGGAGATGAAGCTTCCACAGAGGGCATGATGCCCTTGAACACACTCTCAGGAGTAGCTCCTTCCTCTATAGCTGGGACTACTGCAGCCTTAGGAACTCTAACCCCACCACCTACAGGCTTGGAGATTCTCGCAGCAAGTTCAGCGCAACCTTCATTGAATTTCTTCATGGCAATCTCCATTAGTTCACTCCTGGTAGGATCCTGAGCACTATTTAAAAAATCACCTCCCAGGCCAACCTGAGGAGGACTGAAATATTGACGCATGGCCCCAACTGTATTCTCTTTGTGAAAGATGCGTTCAAGTGTCATATCTTCTCCAGCCACTGCAACTTCTGCTGCCTTGGGAAAGTCGTCTGATACTCTTGTGGCTTTGGAAAGGGTCACTGCAAGCTTGGCATCAATAGGACCAAATTCTTTAAATTTCTTCATAGCAGCTTCCATCAACTCAGCTCTGGAAATGCATTCTTTGTCACTCAATACTTCTCCACTGATTTGAATCAAAGGATCTTCTATGCTTGTCTGAAAGACAGCCTGGGGTGTAGCTCCTTCAACAACTGGTACTTCAGCCCCATTGGGAATTCCACCCTTTACCTTTGTTGGTTTGGGAAGAAATTCTGCAAGCTTGGTATCAATTGCACCAAATGCCTTGAATTTATGCATATCAATTTCCATCAATTGATCTCGGCTCTTGGCCACAGATGCACCAAGAGGTCCCATCGCTTCAAAGTTTTTCATGGCATCTTCCATCAATTCCTCTCTACTTTTAGCTAAGTGAGCATCCAGGGGCCCATTTTTGTGGAATTTCTTCATAGCTTCATCCATGAGATGTGCTCTTGCAATAAAGTTACTATTGGAAGCTGTAGTAGCTAGGAACACAGACTGGGGTGTAGCATCATCTTCAGCAATTTGTATTTCAGCATGCTTGGGAATTTCAGCCTCCACTTTTTTGGACTTGCTAATGGTCTCTGCAAGGTTAGCATCAGTGGGGCCGCATTCTTGAAATTTCTTCATGGCAGTTTCCATCAATTGGTCTCGGTTCTTAGCATCTTTGTCGCCAAGTGGTCCCATAGCTTCAAATCGCTTTGCGGCAGCTTCCATTAATTGGTCTCTGTTCTTGGCCAAAGTGGCATCCAGAGGTCCCTCAGTCTTGAATCGTTCCATAGCACCATCCATTAAAACTGCTCTTGGGATAAAGTAACTGTCATCTACTGTAGCAGGCAGGAATACAGTCTTGGGTGTGGCTCCTTCAATTACTGGTACTTCAGCCCATTTAGGAATTCCACCCCCTACCTTTGTTTGTTTGGGAAGAATATCTGCAAGCTTGGCATCAATAGGACCAAACTCCTTGAATTTTTGCATGGCAGCTTCCATCAATTGATCTCTGTTTTTGGCCAGATTAGCACCAAGAGGACCCTTGACTTCAAAGTTTCTCATGGCAACTTTCATCAATTCATCCCGGCCCTTAACAAGTCTGGCATCCAATGGCCCTACTTCCTTGAATTTCTTCATGGCAGCTTCCATCAATACTTCCCGAGATTTGTCTTCTTCCTGAAAGACGGTCTGTAGGGTGGCATCTTCATTGGCCACTTCAACTTCCGCAAACATGGGAATGCCTCCTTTTACCTTGGTTGGCGGAGGAATGGACTTTGCCAATGTGGGATCACTGATCGGAGCACCTTGAATGTAGTATTTCTTCATGGCCGCTTCCATGAGATCATGACGAGGAATATCAGTACCAGACAAGGGATCGTCATCTTCTTGTTTCTTTTCTAGAGGAGGTTCAATTTCAGTAGCAGCAGCTTTTGCTGCCTCTTTAAAATCCTTGGCCACGCGAGCGGTTTCTTCTTCTAGATGCTGCTTTTCTTCAAAATAACTCTGGGCTGCATGATCGACTTGTTCTTCAAGGTCGGTAATACCTGCGGGAACACTATTCGAATCGTCGACAATTTCCACATCCTGTACCGGCAATCCATTGGCCGACCGGTACGGAGGACCCGCGTTGCGACCAGCCTCGGCTTGTGCCATGGCAGCCATGTAGGCTGACATGGTCAAGTCTTCTTGAGTACCACCGTAATTGTGAATTTCAAATCCTCGGTCCTTGGTAGTATCCGTAGCAACGCTGGCAGTACTGTAATGGACATTCATAGAAGCTCGACGAGCATCAAAATCATCGATATTATTTCCAGCACTCCCAGCTGGAGTGGACGTACCAATGCCGGTATTCCCCGTTGGAGGATCGGGTTGCATAAATTTCATACGACGCATGGCCTCCTTATACGAATTCATTGTGTTGTCATAATCTGAAGCGGCCATGTTAAGCGGTGTTGAAGAGTATCGGGTGGAGGAAGTAGGAGCACGATGATGAAAAGAGGACCAAACCGATTCGGGGCCAACGGCCAACATTGCTGCAAAAGCAAATGCCAAATTCATCTTTGGTAAATATATAACTGAATAATGAATGCCGGCTGTTTATTTAATTCCTTATTCTTATTCGTTCGTTCAACTTGCCTTTTTCCTGGTGCTTCAACGAAAACTTGATTTTAAAGGAGATCGGCTGTTTAATATTTTTGGTTGATGGGCTGAGGGCTGATTGATTTATTGGCTTCCTGAATTATTAACTCAATGCGTACTAAATTTTGAAAGAAAATTAATGAGCTCGAGTTGTCCAGATTTTTTAGATGTGACGGCTCTCGTTGCTTTGCTTGAATGGGAATTTATTTCAACAACTATCCAATACGATGAGGACTCGGCAGAGGGTTGATGGATCTGGATCTTTGAAATAAAGTAATCTAGAATACTAGTAGCTACTACTACTAGCTACTAGTAGTAGTAGACATCCAACACCACCCATAACGAAGCAAGCTTTCGATTTGTGATGGCTGGAGTTTATTTAGGATGTCTTTCTCAGATGAAGAACCATCTGCACGACAGATGGCTGTTGGTGAGAGCTGATTGGCCAGTACTTTTATCCACCCGGACAGTTTATATTAAAAGTACGTACTCAAACATATGATCGTTCACTTGCTCAATATGGTACGTACCTCGCCCGTCAACAAGCAGAATTTAGTAACCAAACGATTATTTTCGCCAACCACTCTAGCCAGTGGGTGGCCTATCCAAGTTTTATTTGTGTGCTACTGATAAATATTTAGCTTACTATTTTAGAAGTAGGGTACTAAAAATTTGTATAGTCATATCTTAA
>Ga0210036_1002998_pt1 | contig 17166 bp, 12 predicted proteins | sample CryGeymeta201515_FD_185469 | JGI IMG/M metagenome (GOLD analysis project Ga0210036, IMG submission 185469) | Groundwater microbial communities from Crystal Geyser aquifers in Utah, USA - Crystal Geyser metaG 2015-15 (SPAdes) (version 2) | ecosystem: Environmental > Aquatic > Deep subsurface >...
GGTAGCAGACTAGTAGTAGTGAGCACACTACTACTATCTGCATATCACTACTAGTATTATCATGTTGTTTCTTCTTGCTTTCTTCTTTTGCTGCTGGTGGTGGTGCTCCTGCACTATGCTGGGGGCTAGGAATATCACCACCCCACCACTTTCTTACCAGCACCCTCACCACCCTCGCCAGCACCACCCTCGCCAGCACCACCCTCACCAGCATCCTCACCAGCATCCTCACCACCACCCTCACCACCACCACCCTCACCACCACCACCAGCCACCACCACCATTTGTTTGCTGTGCACCAGGAGCACCAGCACCAGGAGCACCAGCACCAGGAGCACCAGCACCACCCAGGAGCACCACCAGGAGCACTGCTGCTAGCACCAGGAGCACCAGCACCAGCAGCACCAGCACCAGCAGCACCAGCAGCTAGCACCAGCAGCTAGCACCAGCAGCTAGCACCAGCAGCTGGCACCAGCAGCTGGCACCAGCAGCTAGCACCAGGCAGCAGCAGCACCAGCAGCCCACCAGCCAGCGGCACCACCAGCGGCACCAGCGGCATTGTTCCTTCCATAGGTAGTAGTTTTCAATCCCTGAAAGCACCAATACTATTGGTTAGTATTAGTAAATATTACCAACTAGAAGCAAGCTACTGTGGTGTGTGGTTAAGAATAAATGTCCTTGGTGGTGCTGAGCTATATAGTAGTTGCTGGAGAGGATGACTAGGAGTATCATTGTGGAGAGAAAGTTTTTAATTCAAATTAAGCACAAAAACTATTGCGGCAAATAATACTCTGCACCAACACTGTAGGTGTTTCCCCACAATTATTTCTTGTAGGTGAAACCTACAAAGGTTGGACGCATCCTAATCTTAGCTCTTTTTTTGCTCCTTGCAAGCCGCTGTTAGCGCCTTAGCTTTAACGTCATCTCTTGTCTTCGTATCCTCGGCTACTGTCCGGAAAGATGCTGAATTTATAATGCACAAGGACGCTTTCGCGATTACTCGATTGTTACAGGAACTTCTCGTTTGTTACTTAAAACTAGAAGTGACTATCACCTTCACTCAACCTCTGCCTCTGCAAGTAAAAATAAGAAAAATAGTTCTTTGTTGCTATGTTTCTAAAATTGCGTGTGCATTCAATCCTACTTCCATGCAGGCGATCGAGAAACAGTAGGATTAATTGCACGTTTTGTGTAAGTATCCTGGTGTTTACAAAGTGCGCTGGAGTGAGCTGCTGATTCTATCCTTCAAGTTGCGGTTCGTTGGCAGCATTTGCCATATTTTCGCCGTCCGTTTCCCTGAGTTTTCCCACCTTAGTACATAGGAGTTTGTGCTAAAAGGGGAAAATGACAATGGGTTAATGTTCCGTGGTCTGCACAAGCATTCACTATTCCAATGAAATTGAACACTGCAATACTTACATATTTCCAATCTTTGCGTTGGCATTCTTTGCAGCAATAGAAAACTGTTTTACATCCACTGCACCTGAGCAAGGGTTTGCCACTATCGACAGCTGCCTTTCCGCAAGCACGACAAGAACCGACTGCTGTTCTGTCTGTTATTGTAGAAGTCGATTCGGCTGGAGTCGCAGGCAACCCTTCCGGATTAAGAGCCTTGGTGAGTGCTGCATCAATCATATCTCTTGCTCCTATGTTTCCAAATTTGGAGGTAACCAATTTATAAAGATCTCGGGTCAATTGAAGGATTGGGTGGTCAATTTTATCCTCGCCATAGAGTTCCACACGTCTCACAGATGATTGCAAACACTTTCTATAGTAAAGCTTGGCACCTTCCAAGTTCCCAATTGTTGGGTCTTGCAGGGAGTAATAGGTCATCCAAGCGTAAGCAACGTCCAGTCCTCTATGATCTGGGTGGACTTCGTCCACGATTCTCTTGAATTCTGAGAACACTTCCTTTCCATCTTTTAATTTTGTATTGGCCCATATATTGGCACGAGCAACTCTTGCAGCATGTAGGGTTGGGTCCTCGTCCAGTGCTCTCGTCAGGTCCTCGTTGGCCTGTTCGTGCTCTTCCAAGTACAGAAACAGAATGGCTCGATGATACAATAATGCAGGTAACGTCATGTTGCTACCAAGCACCCTTGTTTGGTAAATACTTCCTCCTGTTTCAACGCGTTGGAGTAGATAATTTATAGTTGTCATGGCCATTGATAGCATGCCTGGTCCCTGGCTGGGATGATGTCCAAGTTTTCGTGCTAGGAGAAGACGCAAGACATGTCCTCCGTAGCTGATTTGATGCATATCATCGGTATTCATCTGACATAGATTAGCTAAAAGCAGTAAGTCCACACATTGATTTTCCACATCTTTCATCAACGCCTCGTCCTCGTTTGTCTTTTCTAGCATTGGAAATCCCAGCGTGACGACAAAATTAGCGGACCTAGCATCGAGCAGAAAAGCCGTCGCAATCTGATCACATCCTTTGGTGAGATTTCCCTCTCTAGCAGTAGCAACACCTTCCAAAAATAATTCGGATGCTTGGTCGTACTTTGCAGCCTCTGGGTCGCTCGTCCTACCACTCAATGGCTCGTGGCGAAAAGCATTGGAAAGTTGTTGCAAAGTCACCGTGTCGGTGACTTCTATCTGATTACTCTTTTGTGCATTGGCCCAAATATGTTCGATCCAGTCTTCCCTGGACATGATCGATGCTGTAAAATTGATTTGACTCTAAGATGTTTGGTTTAAAAGCTATAGTAGTTATATCAGATACACAGGAAGGGGGAGGTTGGTGAAAGTTTATGTATACTAGACTAGTACTGTAATTTTTACTACTCTAGAGTACAGACAAGCATAACGAATTACTACTCGATGTACTGTATTTTTGTTCGTTTTTGAAATTTGAAGATTCACAAATAAATACTGTACCAGGTAATAAGAATGATATTGTACAGGTGTTTGACGCACCGTCCGTGATTCAAAAACAACACACTCAATGTGATGATGAGTGATCGCTCGGAGACTTCTTATTACTCATCAGTAGTAGGACCTTTCTAGCTAGTACTACTGGTAACGGTCTACCAGTAGTCTAGTCTACTTGACTGTGCCTTTTTTTCTCGTCGACGTTCAGATGATGTTGTGCACTTTTCCTCATGCAATGCCCCAAGAAAAGACACAACCTCCTCTTCCAAGCAATGCCCGATCCCCCGGCGTCGTTTGCAATGTTTACGTAATGCACTGGCAATTTTAACGAGAATAAGAGTCCTATTAAACACAGCAACGCATTTATCAATCGCATCATTAACCAGCAGACTTCCAAATTGGATTTTTTAAACACATAATAACCAGCAGGAGGAACTCAACAATTCCGGCACCAGCATGGCCTCCTCCAACCAGGTTTATAACAGCAACAGCAACGGCAGCAACGACATTCCAGCGGAAGTCGGAACCGGGGCATCACCTGACGATGCCGATGCTGCAGCAGGATTACGGCATTATAAGACACCTCATCATCATCAAAACTACAACAATGCTCCTCCCATTTCCATGGGAGGCATGTCCCAACATCCCTCCGATTTGGAGTTTTTTGAGGACTTAGTGTCCGAACCCGTACTGGTACTGGGCGTGGATATCTCCCACATGAGCCGCAAATCCCAATTCATTGTCACGGCCACGGGGGTGTTCGGGTTCAGTCTGTTGTACGGGTACCTTCAAGAGCTGATATCGGTGCAAATTTGCAACCGACAATTAGGTCTCTTTTTGGCCATGATGCAATTTGTGGGATATACCGTCTTGAGCTTTATCTTGAGAACGTACGTGTACGAAAAACATCAAAGGAAACATCTTAAAACACAGCAAGCCAGTGGCAAACCAGGATCGAGTAAGTCGGTCATTGCAGTTCCACTGGCCATGTATATGGGCTTGAGTTTGCTACGAGCTGTGGATCTGGGCATGACCAACTTGGCCATGCAATACATTAATTATCCAGCCAAGACTCTCATGAAGTCCAGTCGTGTGGTATTTACCATGCTTTTTGGAGTTCTGATTACCAGAAAGAAGTATCAATTTATGGACTACTTTGTGGTCCTGTGCATGGTGGCTGGTTTGGTCATTTTTATGCATGCAGATGCAACTTCCAGTGCAGTGTTTCAGCCATCTGGAGTGATCATGCTAACAATTAGTCTGCTCTGTGATGGTGCCATCAGCAATATGAGTGAGTCCATTATGAGGAATTATGGGGTAGGACAGGATGAGTTTATTTTCCGGATGTATAGCATTGCCTTGATTGCCATTTCAGCTGCAGCAGCTGTCAAGGGAGATTTTCAACTTGGCATGTTGTGGATGATGCAACCTGGTACCTATGATGAAATGATGCAAGGCGTACCTGCAGCAGAAGCAACTTGGTCTGTATCTGGCAAAATAGCGGTGGTTGTACTTTTCAGCTCCATGGGATTTTTTGGGAGCTCATGCAGTGCTGCTATTACAAAACACTTTGGAGCTTTGACAATGTCAATCACATCTACTGCCCGTAAAGCAACAACCCTGTTTCTTTCCTTCTTTCTCTTCAACAATGTGTGTACCATGGAACACATTTTAGGTGTTGTCATTTTCATATCTGCTCTAGCAGCCAAGAGTTTGAGGAGGAGCAAAGATGTCAGGAGCCTAACAAAAAGATGTGGCGATGCACCACCCTTGAGTGGCAACGAAAGTGAAGCAGACCTAGAGATGCAACTTCGGATGCACGAAGAAAAACTGAAGCGTAATCGAAGCTCTCCAAATTCTGGCAATGGGTTTTCGGCATCGTCTTCCCGTTCGCCCCAACGGTCAAAGCAATATGGAACAGCCGGTCGGCGGCCGAATGCTTCCAAGGGATTGCAAATGGGAGAAAACTCTCTCATCGTATAAACGAATTAGTTTAAAATATGGAGTGACCAGTTTTTTTTTCAATTCTCTGCTTATTTGAAGTCAACGGGATACTTTCCATAGAATTTGACCAATTGTATACAACTGCACTTTTGACATCCTTGTTTTGGCTACAAGAATTCTTAACCGAAATTGAAAAATCAGTATTTCTACAAGTATACTTTACATTTACTGCTGAAAGTCAAAGCGTACTCCTCCACTGCGTTGGCCTTTAGTCTGTCAAAGCCCACAGCGTAATTTTGCTCAGATGATTACTTTTTGGAACTGGACACGATCAAACAATCACAGCAGTATATGTTCCATAATTGTTAGTTTGGTCCTCTTCCTCCTTATCCTCCACTGTCTGGCGATCTTCACTCTCGCAAAAGGAGCGGTACCAAAGGACCCCTCTGCACCATACGAGAGAAATTCCGAGCGCAACGAGACTAAAGTTGACTTGAGGTCGCATTCCCAGGAACATGTCAGTAGCAACCCATGCCACAGATACTCCAACGAGGGCACCAATCACGAACAATAGCTCCAAATTTTCAATCATCTTTTGCAAAATGCTTTCCGAGCTATCACGCATGCTTTCCTTCAAAGGCAGAGATCGGAAAAAGTTGGACACTAGAGCCCTCAAGAAAAAAAGCATAAGAATGGCCAGGGCAGAAGTCACAAAGCTCCAAATCAGAGAAAACAAAACAATATCACCACGACTCTTCTTGATAAATGAATCACCCCAGATTTCTAGAATCACCACATTTGTCCCTAGAGTTGTCATTTGTACCAAGAACCCGACCAGCACACCAACAGCGAGTCCACTGATTCGAAAGTTCTTAGATGCTCCCAGAGAAATCATTTCAGATATCATTTCGGATTTGTTTTCGGAATCTTCGTCTTCATCCGCGTCGACGAGAGGAACATACTCGTGGACTGATACTTCTGTTTGTGTGGACAAGGAGGGCATGTTCTTATCTATCTTATAATCTTAGTTCGCGTTGTTATAGGCGATGCTACTTTTTGTTGTTCCTGTAGATTTGGAATGAGTATCCTTTTGAAGCCATACGAAACCGTTCAAAGTCCCGGTTCGTTGCAGGTTGCAGTACTACTACTACTAGTACCTACTGTACTAGTTTATTATCAAAATAATAATAAGCAACAAAGATGACTGGCATGGATGTGCAGATGACTTCTTTTACACTACGCTAGACGCACAGCGCTTCGTGCTGTGCTTCGGAGAACAGAACTCGCAGTGTTTAATTTCTACTCGAGTATTAGTACTTCTTAGTAGGTCTAGTAGAGTGTTGCTTATGCTGCCGTTGTGTCTTCACGACTGCGGCCCACTGAAACTGGCGTGAGGTGCTAATGTGGCTCACAGCAAAAGCATAGTCACCGGCTAAAATGGGAGAATATGCGGAGGTGCGAACAGTCCAGTGCATTGAGATTGTCTCCCAATCTATGAAGTTTGAGCTTTGAAAGAAATCGCAGTGCAGATCTAGATGTTTTAGTCTGCATAAAAGAAACTGCGTCAAAGCTCTGAAGTAAAACTTTTCAACAATTTGTGTTTAAGAAGTCCCAACCTATCTTATAAATCATCGCCCAATACTTTTAGTTAGGAACCATTTATATACGTAATGCATGCAAAGTGTCGTAGATCTGAGTTTTTCGCATTCCTCTCTTTATCGCCCCTCGCCTCGTTTTAAGTGTACCGTGCTGTAATTTCGTGACTGCTGTTTTCGTTAATTTCTTACGATCGCGTGGCTTGCTTCAATAAGGCAAAGAATTCGTTCTTGTCGCTGCTTCCAGAATCAGACGACAAGATGCGCAGCTGCGCCTTGTAGGCAGGCATTTGCTTCATACGCAATAAACGACTACCTTTTGGCAGGGGTTGCTGGTGAGTTATTTCACAGCATTCATCGTGTAGGAGTTGGAACGAACAGTTCTTGGCGAGTTGCAAGGTCTTTTCTGGGACCATTTTCTCACGTATACCAAAAGTAAGGTTAGGCAGGCAGGCCCCTTCTCCGTTCCCACCGCCTGGTATATTGAAGAAAGGAAAGAGATGCTGCATAGCAACGGCGGGATCACATCCTGGATAGATTTGAGTTTCGCCGTATTTGCCATCGGCGACCGTGCAATAGGGTGTGAGATCAAACAAGTGCAAATACTCATCCACGGTAACGACTGCCAGTGCCGTCCTCCACCTGTCGGCTACACTCGTAGGAGCATGACTGCTTTTCCATTCCAATACCTTGGCAAAAATGACCAAACCATCATGCTCGAGTCCGAAACTCTCGGCCGAGTCGTTGGGAAAGGCTAGTTTGCTGATTTCGTCGGGAAGCGATGCTTCTACTTGCGACTGCACTATCTTTTCAATGTCCAATTTTAAATTTGCCAAGGGATCTAGAATGTTCGCAGCACTGGGCATCCTGACCCCATTGTCTTCTCCGATCGATTGGAAGAGCTTCCGCAAGCACTGGAGAAAGTTCACCATGCACTCCCTAAGTTTAATGCGACGAGTGACCTCCATTTCCTTGCTGGACGATGCCAAACGCACAATCTCAGGGCCACGCTTCTCCCAAGTAGACCTTTGAAGAGAGACACAAATGTTGTACTGCATTTCAACAACCCACAAGTCTTCCGCGGGGACATGCTCCTCTTCCGCAGGGACCTCCGCTTCTTCCGTGGCCTGATAAGCGATGCTGTGATCATTGTCGGCGCTTGTAGTATCCAACGATTCACCCGCGGTCTTCCAATACGTATCTGAAAGTAAATGGAAGGGTTTGTGCAATGATTATAAGGAACATCAGCGTGAGACAACTCTTGTCCAATAAACATAACATTGTGATGCAATTCTACAGATAATGATCGCACTGGTGTACGTACCCCACGTTCTTTGAGTTTGTGCCTCCATGTGCTCGAGCTCCTTCAAAATGGGCTTGCCAACATTTTCGAACTTATTCTTTTGTTCTTGCAAGGCATCTTGAAATTCTGACAAGACTGAAACGACACTCTGTTCGATATCAACGGCACTTTCTTCCAACGTGGCAGCCAAAATAGTATTGGCTTCCTGCCAAGAATGCAACAGAGCCGACGACGGCGAAGAGTCACGAGGTGCCTGGTGACTCCCGACTTGTGTAATGGCTCGAGCGTACTGACTTTGAGCGATGGATGTTCCCAAGGCGAGGCGATAGATCTTGGCAGTTTCGTCAAAGCTGCTTTGCAAGAGATCGACGAGACTGTTAAAGTACAGCTGCGTGGCTTCCAACTTTTGACTGTACGTGACACGGCGCTGAGATTCGTAGCTCCTTAATTCTATGGAGTTCTTGGAACGAATCGTCTGCTGCTTATTAGTTTCCTGCCACTTTAGCAGCTGAAAGGGTGGAGCAGTGGCCCTGGAAGCTAAGGCCGCCTTCTTTTTTTTGGCATGGGCAATTTCTTCTTTGGAGCGAAACTCATCTCCGTCATCACTATTGTCTTCAGGTTGATCACTCATTGTAATAATATTGTCAGGGTCGCTGTCGTTGTCGCACGATGTGTCGTACTCGCTGTCGTTGTCGCTGATGGTAACTACCTTGGGTTCATGTTCCTCCAAGATGCTGCTTTGAACATCTGAAGTATAGATAGTATTATTGAGGCTGACCTTTCCCATGATTCATTCGAAAAAGAGATTAAAAGCGATTATGAGATACAAATTGGCTGGTATGATAATATCCGAGAACTCCGATGTGCACATAATCTCTCCAAAGTACTGTAGTATCTTTGGCAGTCATTCAAAATCTCGGACAGCCCAAAGGCTTTGATTCTATTGTTGCCGGATAACTCGACTGTTTCACGAGATATTGAAGACAGACGACCCAGCTGACTACAAAGCTCGCCAAGTTAAACTCTTCTCCTCGATGCTTCCCAGTGCACTACACTTACATGTTGGAGATGGCTCTTGCTCCGATTGTGCAGTGATGGAATCAAAAATCAAAACAGGCAAAGGATACGATGTTCTCTTTTGTTTAGAGTGTTGCAAAGTGGAAGAAGCAGATGTGCATCCAGAAATGGGCTTTCGTGTAGCCTTAACTCTGCTGCAGCACACCAGGAGAGAATCCACCAGAACACAAAATAACTGGATGATGTGAGATGTGACTAACATCTAACATCATCATCTTGATTCTTGATAATCCTTCCTACTATGGCTCTTTTATACAGTAGTCTACTCTATAACAAACCTTTACACACTACTAGATCACAGAACTAACACACTCTTGTTGACGCGTTTTTAGAATCATTTCAATGGGGACTTCCATAGCGTCTGTTCCAGGTGCTGGTTTACGAACTGTTTGTTCGGTGATTGGATTTGTTCTTTCGGGTACGTTATATGTCATGTTTATTGGACGAAGTAAATTCTTGGTACCGCACACGTTGTAGTGCACTACCGGGTGCAAAATAATGAAAATTCAAAAGTTCTAATAATTATTCTTGTCACACTGTTCTTTTTAATATTTCGTTGTGGTTTTCTATTGTGTAGTGTATGCCGTTTACGTAGAAATTAACGTGCATCGCATTGAAGAGACTGCCAAGGAACATCAAGAGGAGGATGGATTCGTATTGGAAGAATTCTCTGCTCTCTGCGATATTGAGGCCATTGGAGCTTCCTGCAGGTACGTTTGTTTACTTCAATGAATGAATGAATATTGAATATTCTGTCATGGACGACAAACTCATTGATATCATGTTTCTCGCATTGTTTTCTTTGATTCGTTTCCAGTCAAGTGTTTCAGCTTCCTCAGGGACGAATGTTATCCTATTTTGGGTTAGTGCCGGAAGGAAGTACCCTGGATGTTCCCAATGCCCTATTGGGATCCATATACTATTTCTATATGCTTACTTTGAGTTCCTATCTGCCAAGAGAATTGACCTATTTTGCTATGATGGCTGCCTTTGGGTCGTCGGTCTTTTTGGCCTATCAACTCACCTTTGTGGTCAAGGAGCTTTGCATTTTGTGTTGGAGCACCCATGTCATCAATACCACCTTGGCATGGATCCTCTTGGGCCCGAACAGTAGCAAAACCAGTCTTACAACGAAAAAGAAATCGATCTGATGCATACATTACTAAATACACAATAAATTTGTACTCCTATTCGACCTTCTAAATTACAATCCTGCGAACTTGGCAGCTTCTTTTTGTAAATTGGCAAGATCGCTTTCAAACTTGGCATCCGGATACTCGACAACACTAGCATCTGTTTTGGATTCAACTTTCTCTTCGGTGGCAGCTGTAGCTGCCATTTCCGTGGTAGGATCGGCTACCTCTGTTTCTTCCTCTTCAACTTCAAACCACGGCGGTGTTCCAGCTTCTTCTGGATCGACACCTAATCTCATTGCTTGCCACTGTCCTTCGACGGCAGCAGCTGTTACGTATGTCCAACCACGTACCGTTCCTCGCAAAAAGTAGTAGTCGTCGACGACACCGGCCCAAATCTTTTTGCCCCACAGGAATTCTTTGGAAATGGTCAGGAATTGGGAGGGTACATCAAAATTCCAAGATCCTTTGCTGTTGTCACCCCAAACTGCCACATTTTTGTCGGCCTTGATTTCGAGGCGGGACCACGTTTCGTCGATGCGATTGGGATTGTTGTCCCAGCAGGTACCGACTCGCCATTCGGAACCAATAAAATCACTTTCGGCCAAATCTTCGTATTCAATGTATTCGTACTCTTCATCATCATCGTCATCATCGTCATTACCATCCTCTGTGATACTATCGGCCGTGGCAGCTGTTGCCGCGGATTGTAACGTTATGACAAAATGGTGTCTAGAGGTAGTGCAGGGAGCGGATTGTTGCAAAATATCTGTAGGAGAGGTTGTCTTGACTACTGCTGCTGTGGATGTTGGTAGTCTGGGAAGAGAGACCCACGCCTGACATGACTGAATAGTCATCGCACTAATCACTGTTCGGACCAAGATATTCCGTATCGAGAACATTTTCAAATAAATAATATATAATCTCTACGTCAATGCTTTTAGCTTCAAAACTGCAAGAAGAGGGGAAATAACAGGAACGAGGTCAGGTCCAGATAGAAAGAGAAAAGAGGTGGAAAAAATTCAAAAACTAAAGCAAATGGAATATTTTCCCTCTAGTCAAAACACACCTGTTCGAAGAGAAGAGCTTATCCGTACTGTACGTTATATCTGCAGTGTTAACTGTGTTATGGTGATGGAGTGTTGATGTTGTACTAGTCTAGAAGTAGGTTGTAGTCCGTTCGCGGTGAATGTTTGGGCTCCTCAAGAAACCCCTATTGGATTTCTCAAAAATCAAATCAAAATTCAATTATTTTTATTAGAGTATTTTTTTACGCGTGGAGCTCTGTCAATTTATTCCTAGCTCTAATCTAATGAGTCAGAAAATGAATCGTATGCGGGATTAAATTGAAAGTTTTCTTCTTCTTCTTCGATTCGAAGTCTCCCTCCCTAATAAAACACCTTGCTTCGTTCCTCACAATAGGCAAATGGCGATCAACCAGTACATCGTTGCCGCCATCAGTTTTGACGTATTCAACTTAAGCTGTAAATTCCAAGCCTAACTAAGATGTTAAGATCAGCAGGTCGAATAGGAGCCAAAGTAACGGGAGCAGGTTTGGCGGTTGGTACCGCCTACGGGGCTTATCTTTGGGAAACCGACGAGGGATACGAACGTGCCTTTCGTGCCTACTCGACCATGGTACCCGTGGTTTTACATTATCGACTTACAGAAGCCGTGGGCAAATACGTACGGCCCATAACGGATGAGGAATGGCAGGCTCTGGACGAATTTTATGCGGCTCGGACGGTACAGAAATTGGGAGGTTTGAACGGAGTCTACGTCAAGTACTGTCAAACGGCGGCGGGGTTTCATAATACCTTTAGCGAAACTTGGATTGAAGAGTTTCGGAAGATGGAAAGCGACGTGCCGCCACGAGATATTGAAAGCGTTTACAAGACTATTCGACAAGAAACAGGCAAAGAGGTTGAAGACACATTTAGCTCCTTTGATCCAGTGCCACTGGGAAGTGCCAGCATTGGACAAGTTCACAAGGCCGTGTTGAAATCGACAGGAGAAACGGTAGCTGTCAAGGTCCAGTACGACGATGCCGAACACGTTTTTCAGGACGATATGCATACCATTCGAAGCTTTTGCAGGACCTTTGCGCCGGAACATTGTGTCACCCTGGGGGCGCTCGAAAAGCAAAATTTGCTCGAGATCGATTACCACCTCGAAGCTGACAATTTGCGAGAAATTTCCAAGAATATGAAGCGACACAACTTGATGCCACGCGAAGTGGTTGTGCCGCAACCTTACAAAGATCTGACTACCCGAAGAATGTTGGTCATGGAATATTTGCCAGGCCCCAAACTCATTGATGGTATTCGAGATTATTTTGCCGAATGGGCGGTTCAAAATGGTACCACGTTGGAAGATATCGAAGCGGCAGCTCGAAAACGAATTGAGGAAGAAGGAATTCCCGCAAAATACGAGGGTCCATCTGCTCGCACCATGAGTATTTATCGAACAATCTTTCAGGCTTACAATTTGCTGAGGAACTCTGCCGTTACTACGTACAATTGGAGTGTAGGATGGATTGTTCAAAGACCGCTGTCCTATCCACACCCCATAAAAGTTCCACCCAATATTCCAAGAATTATTGATACTCTTATGCGAGTTCACGGCTACCAGCTGCTATCGGATGGCTTATTCAATGCTGATCCGCACGGTGGTAACTTTTTGTTGCTCCCTGACGGCCGCATCGGCCTCATTGACTACGGGTCGACGAAACGATTGAATGACGCGGAAGTCAATACAGCCTGCTTGCTTTATGCTGCCATTGGTCGCCAAGACGAAGAGAAATTGTTTACGTTGAGCCAAGTTGGAGGTTACAAATCTAAATATGGTCGAAAAGACGTCCTGATGAAGCTCATTTTGTTTGGATACGATTCGTACGGAGTGGACGTGACTGGCGGAAAGAACGTCCAACAGTTCATCGATGAGCTCAAGGAGGCAGATCCTTGGGAGGAAGTTCCCGACAACTTGGTCATGGCGCAGTTCATGAGTATACGGTTACGCTCTTTGGCGCTCGGTATGAACCATCCGGTCAAGTGTTCAGATTGGTGGGGGCCCATTGCAGAAGACATGCTTCGTAAGAGAGGATTGCCCTATGAATCTTGGAACCGGGAGACGATGGAAAAGTACAAGCCTGAAATCAATATGCAAAAGTTTAAATTTGCCTAAAAAAATCTTCACTAAAATGGAATTTATTTTTGATAGCCCTACCGTCGGTCATAGAAGTAGTTGTTTTAGTTTTTCTTGATACGACTTGAATATCAAGGGCACGAGGGAGCCAGTTACTCTTCACTTTTGGCAGCACCAAGAGCAGAATCTGCAAATTCTTGCTTGGGGTCAGTACTGGTCTTAGTCTCGTCCTTCGAGGACACCGAGTCTTCTCTTGGAACAGTTGCTAGGAAAGCCTTTCCGCTTAACTTGAATTTTTTTCGCCCGCCCCTGATTCTGACCTTTTCGTTCTCGGACTTGCCCTTGTACATTTCCGTCTTCATGGAGCGCATATCCGCTACAGTCACTTTTCCAATTTCTTCAACCAATCCCATCGCCATTAGGTTTTTGAAACCATAGTAAAACCCGTGTGAGTCTGGGTTCGAACTCTTTCCCGGGGTCTTGGTGACGAGCTCGAGGCGAGTCATAGGCGTGTCTTGATGTTTGAGAAGAACATCGAAAATCTCAGGACCGGTCTTTGTTCCTTTGGGGAAACGCAACAGTCTGGCACGGATCTTTTCGTGGTGCTCTTCGTTTGTCAGTGGGGCCTTTAACTCCGCTAGCTCCTTGTCACTGACAAAGGTCGTAGAGAATTCCATTCCTTTGTCGGAAAGCTTGAATGTTTTTTTGACGTTGTCAGCTTGCACGATGTAGCCATGTCCTTTCAAATCCTTCCACGCTTCACATTGCCAACGCTTGGTTTTCTCTCCAATACCGATTTCGCTGGAGAGTTCAGAGTAGGTGAGCTCTTGATCATTGTGATGACAACGGAAGAGAGCTAATAGAGCTTTCGTATGCAAATCATTGACTTTAAAAGCGACAGAGGGAGCAGCGCGATCGTGTTTGCTCGAATGGACTGCTGCCTTGACGGCTTCCTTTTCGGCGCATTTTCCTTTATTTACTTCCGGCGACTTTGTCATTTTGGCGATTATGCAAACGAGGTTGAGTGGTCGAGGAAAACAGGAGATACGACTTTGAGACTAACAACTTTTCGAATAGAATTTTGTGTGCTGACAGGCACATAACGGATTAGTCTTTGCTAACTTTGTCCCAGAAATTTGGTGTCATGAGTTTCCACGGTCAGCACAAACAGATGTTGCTACTTTTGTAGGATTCAAACGTACCCCTCACCTACTCTGTGTGAGAGCGGTTTGCGCTGTATGAGTGAACGCATCGTGAACTCGGGTTGCGCTGGAAGCGCCAGCGAAGTGTTATCGGTTGGGAAAATATTCGCAAATTGGTGATTGCGAGTCTACTCCGCGCAACATGATACAGTGCGTTTTTGAACTACGCTTCTTTCCTTCTTTAATATCAGGAAAGTCGTTTCTATGCAACAACGCCTTCAACATTATAAACGATTTCGTTAGCAAAATGTCACGAAAATGGCAATGTAGTAAACCAGCTTGATAAGAAATACAGGCCGCTTCTGTTTGATTTGCAGACAACGAGCCAACGTACAAGACTTTTTTTGATACCAGAGTCACAGAGTGGAATTTGTATGTCCCGCTAGGAAACCTCCATACTCGTCTTTCTACTTACTACTAGTAGCTATAGTAGTAGTCTATTAGACCTTCTAGCTCGACAGCTCATTGTACCAGGTACTCAACTACTTGTTGCTTTTGCTTGCAGTGTAATCGATAAGGTTGAGGATAAACATTTTTGTAACGTTGCTACTACAGTTAAGACAGATGACTGTCTCATCACAAGCCCACCCTTAAATACAATACAGGGTTAACAATGAACGTGCAAAGGCTGACAAATCAATTCTTACCAGCAAAGCCTGCTATTAGTAGGCCTGATTCTTAACTGTGGTTATTTTTTGTGTGGTCCAGTTCGTGCGCCGTAAAAGACTGAAAAAAGGCACGAGAGGAAATCGAATTGAATTAGTAACAAAGTCACCAAATCGCTACTACGGTATTGACATCCTAAAGAGCCCGATAAGAGAACGACATGAGCGCCACGAAAGGCTACAGAGACGACGGCAACCCCTCGGAGGATCAACTTTCTACGGGACCGATGGCGGCAATTCACCTCAAGGAAAGCCCAAATGACTGCACTACAGCTGAAACTGAGGAGGTGGAGGAAGAAGAAGAAGAAGATAATCGCAGTGTTCACTTGACTGCCTGCGACAGCTCGGATGATGAAACTAATGCTCCTCGTCGCAGTGAGACAGAAAGATTAATGAAAACCATGGGTCTTTTCACGGAAGAATCGTCGCGTGACAAGGAATTGCTGCAAGGTGACCCAGCCAAGACCTGCAGGAGATCCTCCTCCAACAGCCTTGCAGAGTATATCGATAATCAAACGAATCCATCACTCACGAATACCCCATCCGGTAACACACGACAAACCAAAGAAGTCTTTGTCAGAACCGAAGCCAAGCAACGAAAACAGTCGTCGCAGCCGACGTTTTACCCATCCAATAAAAAAGCCACTACTACAGTGTTGGGTCCAAATCCAACTCTTAGCGTGACCAGTAACGATCCACGTGTTGTTCTTTTGGGCGTAGATCTAAGTCATTTGAGTCCTGTGTTTCAGTTCTTAACTTGTGCCTCGGGTGTCTTTGGCTTTAACCTCACTTACGGTTATCTGCAAGAGTTTGTCACGGTGAAAATTTGCAATCGAGAATTGGGATTATTTCTTGCCATGATGCAATTTTTCGGTTACACCATTTGGAGTTATCTGTTGCGCAATTTCTCAAATCGACAACAACAATCCAAATCCAGCAATAGCAGTTCCATGTCCAAGCTACCTCAAGCCCCAACGAGCAACGGAATCACCCCTGCTATTACTGTCCCAACATATCTCTTTTTCGTCATGGGAATGTTGAGTGCCATTGATATGGCCATGGCTAACATGGCTCTGCATTACATCAATTATCCTGCCAAAACCCTCATGAAGTCATGCAGAGTAATCTTCACCATGTTCTTTGGCATTGTTCTGGTTGGAAAGAAGTATAGATTGGTAGATTATTTGGTAGTATTGGGATTGGTGGCTGGTGTTGCCATTTTTATGCAAGCTGATGCTGATTCCAGTGCCCACTTTCAGCCTTTGGGAGTAGGTATGCTTACAATTAGTTTATTGTGCGACGGAGCAACCAATGTCATGAGCGAAACAACCATGAAAAGCTACGGGATCGGTCAAGATGAACTGATTTTTCGAATGTTCTCTCTGGCTCTGATTGTTGTTGCCATGTTGGCTGCCTTTCGAGGAGATTTGTACCTGGGTCTGCAGTGGTCGTTGCAACCGGGGACGTACGACGAGTGGATGTACGGCACAGATGAAAGAACGTGGGGTGTGTTCGAAAAAATCGCCATGATTGTGCTTTTTAGCAGCATGGGCTTTTTTGGTAGCTCTTGCAGCGCTGCTATTACAAAGAACTTTGGTGCTCTTGCCATGTCAATGACATCAACAGCAAGGAGGGCTACAACACTTTTCATTTCCTTTTTCATGTTTGACAACAAGTGCACTCCAGCTCATGTGGCCGGAGTAGCCATCTTCATTATAGCTTTGACCACAAAGAGTGTAGCCAGTCGCAATAAAGGTCCCAAGCCAATGAAATTACCCACGTCACCACCACCAACAATGAACAGCGGCGATGAAGAGATGCAGAAAGCCCTGATCAAGGCCCCTACCACTAGCACAGCATTGGGGCGACGACCGGTGGCTGGAAAGTTGTAACTTGATAGACATTTAAAGGCGGAGTACTGTTTGTATTCTGATCGATAGGTAGAACAAGAAGCTACTAATTTCTCGAGTACCTACTGATTCGTACTGGGTACAGTATTACAGTACTAGTAGTACCAGGGTACAGCATGAAGATAAAAAATAATCATACTCGAGTAGACTACTACCTAGCTAGAGCTAGCACGAGCGGTACTAGAGTAATAATGAAAATACAATTCGCAGGTCTGTGTGTTCAGAGCCAGCCGAAGGGAACGTGAGACAAGGAGACCCGAATCCGACGTCACCGGAATGACCCGAAATGCCCCATCCCGTCTCCCACTCAGAAACA
>Ga0210036_1003002_pt1 | contig 17144 bp, 13 predicted proteins | sample CryGeymeta201515_FD_185469 | JGI IMG/M metagenome (GOLD analysis project Ga0210036, IMG submission 185469) | Groundwater microbial communities from Crystal Geyser aquifers in Utah, USA - Crystal Geyser metaG 2015-15 (SPAdes) (version 2) | ecosystem: Environmental > Aquatic > Deep subsurface >...
CCATTAATTTGATCTTTGTTGTGGCTCACAATTAATTAATTCCATGGGAAAGATGAGACAATGGCCGAATTATAATTCCAGCCGGTGCAGGAATTCCCCGTATCGTCCATTTTTACCGAGGTCTGCGTGATAATGGGTTTGTTATTGATTGCTGGAATTGCGGGAGGTGCTTACTACTACATGACACAAGAAGAATACGACGGAGACGGAGACGAAGCAGGTGGAGTCAAGAAAGGCAACGCAGCAAAAGCACAACAAGGTGACGTGGAAGAACAACAACAGGCTGCTGGTGAAACAACGTCTAGTTCGTTCAGCTTTAATGGATGGTTCGGTGGTGTAAGTAGTGATGACAACAAAAGCGCAGTAGCAGTAGATGCATCAACGACGGTCGACACTAACGCCAACGGCAATAACACCGCCACTAAGAACAAAAAGAAATCCAAGTTCAAAATGCCCAAGGCACCAACTATCAAAGTTCCTTCCAAAAATGAAATTCAAATGAAAATGATGAAGATGCAAATGGGAATGTAAAATGTAAAATCTAAACTATGCCATAGGCCATAGATCATGGAGTACTGACTATGGAAAAATAATTCCATGTATTCTTATATTCATCCACTCATGTCCTGATATTTTTTTTTGCTCTCAACACAATATAATATGTTCTTCTACTGTTATTTTTATCGTTCTTGATTGTCGTAGCATTTCATCATCACGGCATGTGTATTCGAAAATGGATTGATATTCCGAGGAGGTGACATCCACACGTAATCTGTAATGAATAATGAAATATTCGCAGTGTCAATGATATGATGAATATCATCCAATGTTACCATTTCATGAATATAATCTTGGACAATTTCAACGTGAAAATCAAACGTCACAAAAAACTTGTTGTTATCGTAGTAGGAGTTGGATTGTTCTTGACTACTACCACTACCACTACCACTACTACTACTCCCAGTAGTAGTAAGAGCGTGCACATTCTTGGTTTCAAACCCTACAAAGGCATGTGACGTAACATGATTCTCCGACAAGAGATCTGTAAAGTACCGATCCGTTTCAAACATGACAGCATCCAATTCGACATCGGTAGGTGATTGTTGTTCTTGTTGTTGCTTGCCTTGACCATCAAAAAAGGTGAACGTCATTTCACAATGGGTTTCAATTGTTTCAATCGTCCGATGTTGTTGTTCTTGTTGTTGTTCTTGTTGATGTTGTTGTTGTTTGGATGGAGCTCCAAAGTTAATGGGATCATTTCGTTGTTCTTCTTTTGGCGGAACTCCTAATGTAGGAATGTTATTCAGATTTTGTGTTTCAATATTGTTGTCATGGAGCTTGGCACTACTTCGATCGGGTTGACTATGTGGTGGTGCTCTGGTATTTACCTTGGTAACAGTACTTTCATCATCCTTGAGATAGGCAGGATTTTCATTGGGAGGAATCGGTGGACCATCACGATGAATATTAAAACGGGATGGAGCAAAACCTTCACCAACATTTTGCAGCAGTCGTCGTCGTCGTCGTCGTCGCAGCCAGACACTATTTCTGATTTTGCTAGCTACAGCAGCAGACTGTAGTTGTTGCCGTTGTTGTGATTGTGATTCCCTTTCATCATTTCCGATGCGACCCTGGACAGACAACACCAACAGTAGCAGCCAGTATATCGCCAGGAGAATTGATTCACTCCGATTCATCATAGTCCTTTAACTTTTTTGGAAACAAAAATAAGTTAAGTCAAGAAGTCAAGATTGTTGTAGCGTTGTTTTTCTTTGTGTGCTGCAGAAACACTTTCTTCTGCCTGGATTTTTGGTAATTTTTACTAGCAGTACCTTTTCTATTACCAGGTACTAATAGCATGTGCTACCTGGTAGCTAGTTACCTCCGTACTCTTCGCTAGCTAGCTAGTAGTAGTAGTTCCAGTAGTAGCTACTAGTATTGGTCATCTACAGTAGTAGTACTACAGAAGTAGTTTCTGTTCGTAAAGTGACGTGATTCTTTCGTAGTGAAATCTTTTTATCGTCGTCATCATCATTTACTGTAGACTAATTTGGCTTTTCAAGATGACTCTGCATCTCATTGAATAAAAGAATTGTTATTAATACTTAGAGTAGGCATTGTTTCATTTCAATGACCATATTATTACAGCTAGTAGAGAGTATTGGCTAGTACCATCACTACTACTACTACTACCAGGTACCAGGTACCTACTACTAGACTACTAGCTAGTATTACTGCTAGCTAGCTACTAGTAGATTAGTAGGAGTAGCTACTACTACTCGAGTACGAGCTAGCAGTAGTACCTGGTAGTACGTAGTACAGTAGCATGGTACTGCTAGCTAGTAGCTCTAGCAGTGAGCAATGGTGGAGTCTCACCAGCGTACTACCACTACCTGGCACGGTAAAGTACATTTTTATCGACCACCCGGGTAGCAATTCTTTTGATGAAACGATTTTTGCCTCCCACCCGGCACCATGATTCAATCGTAGTCGGACCATACCCTCCATTCGATTCCAGAACTTTCCATAGCAGCAACCAATAGACTCTTCATTATTTTGTGAAGGTATTTCCGTGTCAAATACTTCTAAAAATGCAGAACATGGCGTATGTGTATTCGCATCGCCTGTAAACACTGAAGCTCCTACTGCAGCAATACGCTTCAAATATTATGAGAATCCGTACACTTTCACTTTCGAGAACCTCTCTGTACAATTATTGCTTTGATTCGTAGGCTGTGGCACAGAGAAATTCCGAACACATTTCAAGAAGAACAGAACACTTGCTTGTACAAATAGTCAGCAACGATCTGATTTTATTGCCATTAAAAAACCAATCACTCCAATCCAAAACTCTAGTAGCCAATCACAAACAATGGCCGAAGATAACAACGACGATCCCGTATATTTCTTTGTAGCACACGAAATTACGGATCCAGATGCATGGGGCGAAATCTACCACATTATCGTTGAAAAATGCAAAAGTCCTTTCGTAGACATCATTGCAGATAATTTTTGGGGTGGGTATGAACCCATCATGTCAGTGAGTTCCGACGATGGTGATTATTCTTGTTGCGTTTGGAGGAGCAAACCGGGAAGCAATATCGAATCCTTTTCATCGTTCATAAACAACTTAACAGGTAGGGCTGCCACGAATTCTCCAGCACCCATCCAAATGCAAATTGGAGCCGCGGCAATGTGTGGTGGAGCATGGATAAATGACATCAAGAGAATGACAAAGTACGGACACGCTCTGGCCTATGCTGGTGGCGAAGGACAGCTATATTGTGTTCGCCAACATATTCAAAAAAGAGTGGAATATGCAGCTTTCAACGCCAAGAACGCCCTCATTGCGCAGCATTCCAAGACGAAGGATGAACTACTGGAAGGTTGGAAGGTTCCAGCTGGTTGCTATCCCCTCTTTACCGCTTATTTGAGTGGCGATCTGGGAGCGATGTGTATCTGGGAAGTTCCTAAGAAGTTCAACTTGGTAGACTTTCAATCCATGATCGACGGGCTTACACACGACTTGACCGAGAACACCCCCGTCTTCAAAGTGAATCACGCAACTCTTATCAATGGTCGCCTCCTTCATTTCGACTTTTATTTTCATGAAGCGGTCGTCGCTGCTCAGAGTACCCCACGCCCTACTATGTAGGGAGTATTTATTTCGTATGTAACACAAGATTTCGTGTGGCGGCTATGCATATCAGCGCTGTCTGTGTGACACTGATAGTAATAGATTGATTAGGTACACAAAAGCAATTCAGCAAATAACGAAGCGGTTCTTTCGTTAGATACTGAGGAGAAAATGCGCAAGTATTGAACGCTTGGTTTACTATTTACATTTTTCAGGCTATTCCCTCCACTTCTTAATAGGTAGCTTTGAAGCGAAGGACAACAATTCCTCCTAGTCTAAACATAACAAACAAACCCAAAAGAGCTAGCCAATACCACCAAGTATCATCGACGTGCACATTATTGGCCGCCAAAATAGTATCACAGTTTTGCTGCGCTGCTGCATCGCCACAATCACCTCCAAATTCATAAGCAAATCCAAGCCGCGCGGCGTACGTTAGAGAACAAAGGTACTGTGCCCATGAGACCCACTCTGGGATCAATTCAATGGCAATAAAAAGACCTGAGAAATAGAACTGGGGCACTACCACCAACGTAAACAGACTCATGGCATTATTGATATCCGTAAAGCAGGCCCCCATCATGATGGTAACTGCAGGGGGGTCATGTGTGGAAATGAGTGAAAATAAGCAAGCGCCGACCAAGGAAACAACCAAAATTAAACATTTAAACTCACCAGCTGTTGCTGTTAATGACAAAGAATATGTGATTGCCACCAACTGTCCAAAGCTCATGCTGAAGCCCATCAACCAATAAATTACAATCGCTTGCGTCATTGTTGATATGAGTGTATTGAAAGCCTACAAACACAAACAAAAGATCAAGAATATGAGTGAAACATTCCAACAAGCTTATCGGAGCCAAGCTTCTATCAACTCACCTCCGTTCCAAGTTTGGCTAGAAAGTATGGTATGACAGTGTAATGATCCGTGGAATATTCCCGCAAGAACACAGGACGGTCTTTGCTGAATGTCAACATGGCGGGATTCGATTGACCCATGAGTGTTGAAATTAAGATATTCACAATAGCTCCAAGCTGCGATTGGATGACAGAGAAATCAGAACGATCCTGGCGTCCCACATCCAAAAAAATGACACCAAAAATGCAAGAAAGAGTGCCCGTAACTCCAACGTTGATGAGAATTGGTACAGGATTGCGATGAAGACTGACGATCTCACGTTGTTGCAACATGACCAATTCTTTCCAGGAGGAAACAGAATCGTTCGATTGCACAACCACGGGAGCAATGACATCATTCTTGTTAACAATTGGTAGTAGCAAGTCTTTGGGCGCATCGGCAAAAAATCCATGCTCACTCTTTTGAAGGTCTTCCATGGAATTTTCCTGTGCTACATCAATCACCCAATCTGCAGGGTTGTACCAATTAGGGACGGGATAACCATATCGTTCGTAATCTTCTCCAATAGTATCAACCGATCCTTGGTGCATAACTTGTCCCTTATGCAATAAGATGAGCTGATCAAAGGATGTAAAAATATTGGAAGAGGGTTGGTGAACGGTAAAGAGCACTGTGTTGCCACCATCATGTGCGAAATGCTTTAGCAACTTCATGACTTGCTTAGCAGCAAAGCTGTCTAGACCCGACGTGGCTGCAGCGTCAGGGCACATGGTACATTAGATAGCTTAACATACGAAAGCAAAAAGACACAGTGCATGCAAATACTTGGTCACTTACGTTCGTCGAGAAAAATGAGAGATGGTTTGGCGGTCAATTCCACTCCAATGGAAACTCTCCTCTTTTCTCCACCAGATATACCCTTAAGAAATCTTCCACCAATCAACGTGTCAGCACAAGATTCCAATCCTAATTTTATCAGGGTGCGTTCCGCCACCTCACGACAGTCCTCGTCCTTCATGGACTTTGGGAGACGTAATCGAGCACTAAAAAGGAGTGCTTCTCGTGGTGTCGATGTTTCATGCAAGGCATCTTCTTGTGCAACGTACGCAATCATCTTGCGGTGTTCCCGAACTCGGGGGTTAAAGGGAAGCGCTCCAAGGTATATCTGTCCCTCTACTTGGAGTTTGGAACTTGTCGGTACTCGACCTGCCAATGTTTGGAAAAGACTCGTTTCTTTTTGTTTGGAAGCAAAGAAAAAAAGACCCAAGAGAGACATGACAAGGGCAGATGTTGGACAAACCATTAGCCAATACAAAACAAAGAAATCTCAATTGAACGTACTTCCCGCACCCGAGGCTCCCATAATAGCGGTAGTCTTGCCAGCTTCGGCTCTTCCCCATGCGTTCTATGGAAGAAGAATGTGTCAGCTAAAGAAACGGGATAAATAATGTACGGCACCTGGCTACAGTTGTTGCTTCGCATTCGCCCTGTCTGACCACTCACCTTTAAGATATCCAACTTTACGTTTCCCGTTTTTTTATCCAGCAGTCTCATATTAACATCACTCCATACCAAATCTTTACCAACACTGTTACGAATAGTGTTGTCTGTTCCAGCTGATGCTGTGAAATCCCCATAGCTCGTCTTGTTGTCCTTTGTGGTTACTGCATTCATTGTATCTGATTCTGCCACATCGGAAGAACAATGCGTTGGAAGTGTCGTACCGATCTCTTCATCATCGGGACTTTTTGCTGCAAATGTTGCTACTTCCTTTGGCTCTCCTACTGCTTTTGTTAGTTTTGTCATCGTTCTTTTGTTCTGTTCTCCGGGTAATAAAAGTAATGAGAACTGTAATAGCATTCAAAAAATGTTGATGGTTCTTTTTGCTGCCGAGACATGACACGCAATAATAGTCCACGTGGAATCGTGCTTATTATTATTAAAACGATATCGGATCGTCCTTAACAGAGTACCGGTACTAGTAGTCTAATTCCTAACCCAAAACGAAACATACAACTTTAGCGCATTCCAATAGTGAGGAGCCCATCATGGTCATACCCAATGTTTTCGCCTAGAGTGCGGATTTTCCCATTCCCTAGCAAGTTCCACCGCCATCTCAAAGTTATGAGCCCTTCGTCGTACTGATTTTTTCAATCTTCGGAGAGCCTTGATGACTGCAAAGCAGTGCTGCCAGCGAACCATTTCTTCTACTAGGCGAGGCACTCTCTTGTCGAACTCAGAGGTGGGCTTTTCAGACGAGGCACTACCAGAGCAGAAAGCAATTCGTTTCTTTAGCCTACACCAGCTGTGTCTTTGCAGTCATACTTTGAATTGGTCCATTAGAAATGATGGTGGTCATGTGTCCTATCAAGCGGAATAGTCCCTAGAAATGGCCCACATGCATTCCAAAGACAGCATGGCACAAGATGAACAAAGTGGTTTCTGCGGATAAATCCACTGCGATGCATAATGCATTCTGCTACTATTAAAAATTGTACGCTCATCGAAGAGAGAAAAGAACTGATGTATGCTGCTGCTGCTGCTGCTGTTAATACGTTTGCTATTCCGAAAAAAGCAAAGGAAAGATTCTATTCCACAACACTGAGAGTACAACGCGGAACGGAACCATGGTTACAGTTGAACTGGAGGGCACTGCTAGACGATGATTTAGGATGAGGGTTAGATTTAAAATAGGCTTAGAAAAGGCCGTCCGGTATTCAAAAGAGCCTGTTTGGATACTCTGAAACTGGCGTCATTTTTTTCAGGTCAACGCCCATGATTGCGATATCACGTTCACATATTCGGTAGGTCCTGAGTTCAACAAAGCAATGAATCCATACGATCCCTTGCCTCCTCGCACGATGTCTTCAGCTTGTGCCTGCGTTGCCTCCGACGATATCGAATGCGAGGCAACAGCTCGACAAAAGCTACTGGACTGGGGCTTCGATCCTGAAGATGTGACGAAGTCAAGCAAAAATTGGTACGAATCGACCCTGCGACCCTCTAGTAATATTGACTACGGTCAGCGGATGTCGAGACCGATGATCATCTTTTCCCATATGGGAGACTTGCCAATGCTTCGCTATATCCTAAAGAAGAGTAACGATCCCGTAGGAGAACTCTTCAAGACGGACCAGTACGGACCGTTTCCGCTCTACGTTGCCATATCAAAAGGAAAAGGTGAGAATAACATTCTGCGCGTCTGTCGCTGGCTTTGCGATAATGGAGCGGATATCAAGCAAACAGTAGGTGGAGATTGGAGTCCTCTATTTCGGGCCTGTGCGTTCGGTTTTGTGAATGTATCACTGTGGCTACTATCGTCAGGCGCGCTTCTTGATTCGAACGGCTCTTTTGATGCCAGCATTGCCAAGCGAGATCTTCCCAGCTGCTGGAACGGAAACAACCAAGCAATCCTCGATCGCGTCCACCGCAAGATTTTTGCATGTGCCGCGCAAGTCATCGCAACTCGAAGCAATTTTCTCCTTTTTCTTTCTGGAACACTTAAGCTAAAGAATAAAATGTCTCCGCGGTCAGCGGTTGAGCACGTTATGGTGTCTCGCGGTTACTACGCTGCTAGTGCTGTCACCATGCTTCTCGAGGACTTGGCCGATGAAAAGCTCGGCTTTTTCTTGGACATGGCTGCGTCGCCTCTGCATGTATTCAATGGCCAGAGTGGCATCCTAGAACTCATCGGTCAGTTTGTCGGTGGCATCGAAAGCAGCCGATCTATTCTTACCACAGCGCGCGGACTAATGGAGTATGAAAAATGGTGGGATCTTCGAGAACCATTTCTTGAGAGGGATTTCGTTTGGAAATATTTTCCTTGTGGAATTGCGTTGTAACTGCTTTCCTGGAAAATGAAAAGAAAATTGGTTAGTTTTTATGGAACACGTTAGCACAGGGAAGAACGATATCTTACTCCGAGAAAACTGCACTCAAGATAACCTAAAATTATCCCTTAGAGGGACGTTCGAACTTCGAACAACCGTATCGTACCTGGTAGCCAATACCGGTATCAAGAATGTCAATTTAGGACGACCCGAAAGCCGAAAGGGAAAGAAAAAGGATCAACGAGCAAAGAATTAACGCACCTGCGCACCGCTGAGCACTTCTCGTAGCAATTTGTAGTCGTTCTATTAGGCTTTGTTTATTTTGGTCGGCAAAAAAGCAATTACTATGAAGTGTAAATCGTGAATGTCGAAATTTGGCGGCAGCAACAAAACATACCACTACTATGATTTTTTTATTACTGATCATATTTCTATTCTTATTTTTAAATAATAGGAGCACCACTTTTATTCAATTAACGTTACCGAGTTTGACCAAAAGGGGGAAGTCGTCCCTGGAAAAGCCTGTTGAGAAAAATGAGAATAACAAAATTATTATTAATTCTCGAAAGCCTGACATCCCTCAATCGATTAACCCGCAAACGCCCGGTCACTGACCAAGATGCTGCATGAACGCGAAGAAAATATCAATGGGTTAGTCTGGGAAAGATTTGGATTCGGTCATGAAATAACGTACAGTACCAGTATGTTTAGGCTACGCCTGGCAAAAGAAGTGAACATGAAAATAATACTCTCGACATTCCTGTTTTTATCGGTCAGTAACTAGAAAGGTAAAAATTGCGAACTTGCGTTCAGCAACTCTCTTACTTGAGAGTTACTGTACGACTAGTCTACCTACTTTACTTGGCGTCATCAAGTAACTACGAGCAAAAGTTACCATTGACAAGTACTGTACTACGTTTACTTCCTCGCTACTTTTGCAAGACCGCAGCAAGGCGCGTTCTTAAATGCGAAGATCTTTTTTTTACCGGTACATTGTGTTTTGAACTACTTGGCCTGATGATCGGCCTAATTTTGTCAACTTCCGTTCCGATCAGGCCACTGACTAAAAAACATATCTTTCTTTCTTTTCGATAAACTGATTTCTTTCTCATATTTTTGCAAACCTGAGTATCTAAACCTGAAAAGTAGCCCCTTTACACATTTACCACTAAAGCAACGACAAAACCTTTCAACAATGGCCAAGTATCCTCTTCTCAGTCGCTGCCTTCATTCTAATTACACTTCTTCAAACAGTGTACCCGACTTGTCGGAATCGTCGTCGTGCTCATTGTCATCAATGTCTTCCTCATCCACGGAAAGTTCAGGTCGCAGTCGTGACTCCGTGAAAGTTTACGACCTCTTTCTCGATGCAAAGCCTCGTAAAATGTTGGGATCACGTGCCAAGGTTTCGGCATTTCTCCAGGAACTGGATAGTTTCGACAGTTCGACCATTACCTTCGCCTACGTCCACGGTGACTTTCTACGTTACTTATCCGCGTCTCAGCAAAAACAGCTTTTTGAATGTCTTCCTAATTTGGAAGAACTGCAAGTGGAATCTATCTGTCCTGAAGTGCTTTCTTGCCTCCTCGGTGGTACTGGGGCTTGCCATATCACCTTGCTCTGATGAGCTGTCATGCAACCCAAAGCATTATTTGCTATTTGCTCGTCGACGAGCGATAAAAATACTGTTCTAAAAAATATGCATAAACAATCTATAACACTACAACTATACACTTTAGCCAAAGCCAGTAGTTTCTAAAAGCGTCATTGTCTTGTTTATGAAAACATGGAACAATTCCAGAGTGTCGGCAATTGCATCAGAAAAACATGCCAGTTCGTTGATTCGTTGAGGTATTGGAAGACATTTTCTTGAAGAGAGAAATCCTGCGGTTAATCGTTAGGATTGTGTGAATTGTTTCATTTCCCTTCCTTGCAAAAGTTTTTATTATTTATGCTACATCCTTCAGTATATCATCGCCAACGAATCGATCATCCAATTCACCATCAAAATCGAGCCGACATTCGTCTTTCTTACCGGTAATTTGATACCGATTACTGTAAACCAAATCAAATAATGCATCTCGTATGACGCGTGGTAATATTGACAGTACAAGCTTGACAGGACTAATCTATGGTACGTTTAATTCTTGAATAATTGCAAGTACGGCATCTGACTTGACGCAGGCACCATCATGATGTGTAACAACCACAATGGATGAAACATCGTCCGGTTTTCTACCATGTTCCTGCAGCAACGATTGTCCTACACGAGACTGTAGAGCAGCAAATCTCAACTTGCCCTGTGGATCCCAATCGATCATTTGATTGACTGCACTGTTACACAGATAACATTCGCCATCAAAAAGCATAACAGGACGAGTTTCATTGTCGTTGTTGTTGAAGACGCGGTCTGTAACACCCATTGTATTCGATGACAAAGAATCAGTTCTGCTGCCGATGTCCTTGTGGGTTAATACAAAATTCAGCTTCAAAGTAAATAATGATGAAGAAGGTAATGGTAGAGCCGAAATTGTCGAGTGGCGAACAAAAAGCACAAACAGCAGCCAAAACGAGCCATTCTGACGTTGACAATGAGACGAGTGTGTCGTTCTGGTTGCATACAGCTTTCTTTGGTGTTGGTTTTATATTGTATATTTGAATTCGTTTTAGATATAAGTGTTCACTTTATGATATTGGGGATTGGGGATCGTGCTAAAGTTGGATCATGACATGATGTTCGATGTCAGAGGAAGACATAGGTAGACTACCTGCTACCGTACCAGGTACAGAATAATACTCGAGTAGAACCTAAGTACTACTCTATAGCTACCAGTAGTAGTAGTAGGTATCAGGTACTCCTACTCCTCCTAGCTATAGAGTAGAGTACTGTACTTTGAGAAGCCCATGTTGTGTGCATGATGTAAAAAAAAAACAATCATTATTTTGGTTGCCAAGCTCCATAGCACGATTGGGATCGTTGATTAGGCCTTATAGTGTTTCTACCCTAAACTTCATACCAACCAAGAATAATGAAAAAGCACTGAAACTTCAGCGCTGTAAATTTTATCCTTAACCTCAGTGCAGTGTCTACGATCCTTCTCTATTCTTTCATGCATTTTTTATTACTACTACCAGTAGACTAGCTACCTGGTAGCTACTACTACTAGCTACTGTAGCTAGTAGTTTTCCATTGCGTCGATCGTCATCATAACCCTTATTTATTATTTATATTTATTCTAGATTCTAGATTCTAATATTAGATATTAGTACACGGCAGACTGTCAACAAGAAAAGTAATAACAAGCAGAGAAGAGATCAACACAACAACAGCCGCAGCATGTTGTGCCTACAGCAGACACTTAATCTTCGGTTGTTTGCAGCTATTGTGAATCTGTGGTTATGTTTGTCATTGCTGGTAGAATCTTTTTCTACTACGTTTTCTTCTCGTCCTACTGTTGCCACCTACTTTCTCGTTGATAAGGCCAGCAAGCAGCTACTTGGTTCATGCTACCAATTGGAGCCACTGCTACTGGAAACTGCGGAAGATGAAGTTGACGAATACTATCCGACGTCACGGAAAGCCTATGTGTTTGATCAACCCAAACCCACGACCAAAAACAACGCCAGTAGCAACGCCGCCAACCAAACCGCCAACAACAGCAGCAACAAGCGAGAAATATCTGTCCGACGAACTTCCTTTGGTTGTAGTAAACTTGGATATACGGTGTGGCCCGCGAGTCTGGTCTTAAGCTTGGATATGGTGGCTCGCACTGGCGATTACGAGGGAAAACGAATCCTGGAACTAGGGGCAGGCGTCGGCCTTCCCTCTGTGGTGGCTGGCAAGGTCGTAGGGGCATCGGCCATTTTGGCCACGGACCATTGGCTCAATGACGACGCGGAAGCGTTTGACGACAAGAGACTCATTCCAACTCCGTATCACGAAATGAATTTACGTTTCAATGTTCAGTCAGAAAATAGTAGTATTCGAAACGTCGATTGGCACGATATCGAGTCAGTACGCGCCGCTTGCACTGATTTTTCGCCCGATGTGGTAATTGGAAGCGATTTGATTTATTATCCATCCGACTTACCTTTTCTCTGTCGTACACTGGAACACTTTCTACTAGATCCATCTAGTTCCTGTCGAGAAATACTATTGGTATCTCCCTTGCCGGAACCCATCCGAGAAGCACTACCACAGTTTCAAGAGTGGCTCGAACAAAAGGCTCTAGACAAAATGTTTCAATTAGACACCAATACCTTAGTATTGCATGAAAACAAAATCGAGGAGGCTGAGGGAGGCGAACACTTTTTAAAGGTTACAATGAAAAGGCAATGATGGAGAGGCGGTACTGGTTTGAAGAGATGCTACAGCAACAAAGACTATGCAGATTATCGTCTAAATTTTTTCCAATCGAGTTGTAGTTTTGTATGGTATTACCACTCATGCTACTTACCCACGAATGACTGATTTCGCTGCAAGTTAAAAAATAGCTGTTCATTTGTTCCGTCTTGTGTTTTCGGCTACAATCAAGATCCGGTCTCATCAACTACCGCTCATGTCATACAATTTACTGAATTTTCTTGGTTTCTCATAGACTAAGTTAGAGTTTGTGTGCACGCCAAACAAAATTTCAAAATAAAAATATGTTTTTGTTACAACCTCAGCAATGAATTCCAGCAGCTAGATTAGGGCCCGGATCGGAGCTGTGGATGGATCTTGCGACAACGTTACGGTAGGTCCGGGGCTAGGCTCGGGGCTAGGCTCAGAACTAGGTTCAGGACTTGGTCCAGAACTGGGCTCAGGGCTAGGCCCGGGGCTGGGCTCAGGGCTAGGCGTAAGGGTCGTCGGATACGAGCTAGGCATCACTGTAGGCTCGACAATTGGCCTCGTACTGGTTGGAAAGATGCTAGGAAAAACGGTTGGCATCGCGCTAACTTCACGGCTTGGCTCTGCATTGGACTTGTCGGTTGGATTTGGACTTGGCAGAACGCGTTTGTCTCCAGTCGGAATCAAACTGGGCAGCATGCTCTGAATTTGACTTGAGGCAAGACTTGGTACCGTAGAGAGGACATCAGGTGGTTTCTCGCTTGGTGATCCCGAAGGACTCAAGTTAAAACGAGCTGGAAAAGTACTGGGCTGGTCGCTTGTTTCGACGAACCAACTGGGTTGTGGAGAGGCAGGGAAGCTTGGAGCATTCGTCAAAGCCGTCGGCGGTCCTGTATTGATAGGGAATACGGAAAACTCAGTAGGAATAGAGGTGATCACGGAGCTCGGCTCGAATGTGTCGATGGTTGGTTCAATAGTTCCAATTGTTGGCACGAGTGTGGGCATTTGTGTTGGATAGACCGATGAGGGAGGGGCCGTAATGTGAGGAGGAAGATTCACAAGAATAGAGCTAGGCTTCGCCGGTTCAATAGTTCCAGTTGTTGGCACGAGTGTGGGCATTTGTGTTGGGTAGACCGATGAGGGAGGCGTCGTAATGTGAGGAGGAAGATTCACAACAATAGAGCTAGGCTTCGCCGGTTCAATAGTTCCAGTTGTTGGCTCGAGTGTCGGCATTTGTGTTGGATAGACCGATGAGGGAGGTGTCGTAATGTGAGGAGGAATATTCACAAGAATAGAGCTAGGCTCGTGCGTCTGTTCAAATGTTGGTGCTTCTGTAAGTGAAACAACGCCGTTAGAGTCGAACGTGGGTGAACCTGTAGGCGGCATGGTCTCTTGAAAAATGGGGTCTGTTGCAGGCGATACCGTCTCGTCGTCACTGTATCCAGACATTGGTGTAGGGGTAGGTACAACGGCAGCTGGAAATATTGTTGTAGGCTTCGGACTACTCGTACCTGCGTAGTTCGAGGCAGGGGTAAACGTGGGTTCAATGCCATTTTTGCCGTTGTCAGGAACATACGGAGCGAACGGGTCATCATCTTCGTTGATACTATTATTGTTATCCCCATTAGAATTTTGGACATCGTCATTGGACGTGATAGTATCGTCTCCGTTTGGCGGTTGGGCACCAGCGTCATCATCGAATCGTACATCATCTGCATAAAAATCGTCACTAACCTGGTCGGATGGAAAGGCGATGTCGTCCTCTACGGGCTTGCCGCTGAACTGGTCGTCTTCAGCGTTCGTCGAAATGTCGTCTTCAAAATCGTCATTTCCTCCACCTGGATAGGCGTAGTCGTCGGTGAAACCTCCTGGAGGAGGATACGGGTAGACTTGGTCATTTGTCAAGCCACCTGTAGGTGGATACGGGTAGACTTGGTCGTCGGTCAAACCTCCTGGAGGAGGATATGGGTACACTTGGTTATCTGTCAAGCCACCTGGAGGTGGATACGGGTACACTTGGTCATCTGCCAAGCCACCTGGAGGTGGATACGGGTACACTTGGTCGTCGGTCGGATATGGGTACACTTGGTCATCTGTCAAGCCACCCGGAGGTGGATAGGAGTAGACTTGGTCATCTATCAAGCCACCTGGAGGGGGGTATGGGTAGACTTGGTCATCCGTCAAGCCAGCTGGAGGAGGATATGGGTACAGTTGGTCGTCGGTCAAGCCACCTGGGTAGACCTGGTCGTCGGTCAAACCTCGTGGTGGATAGGGGTCGACTTGATCATTTGTAAAGCCACCGAAGGGATAAGGATACATCATATCATCCGCCAAACCTCCATCCGGATAGGTCGCTGCATCATCATCATCATCCAAAGCATCTTCCGTGTACGTGTCATCATCAATAAAGTCATCATTATCGTACGGTCCACCACCACCACCACCACCAGAAGCACCAGAAGCACCAGCATCAGGCCAGATCTCGGCTAGATCATCATCGGTGTAGACAAAGAGATCATCATCGTTCATCGATATCCCTTCTTGTTCTGGTGGAAAGAAATCATCATCGTAACCCGTACCGTTGCCGTTGCCGTTGCCGTTACCGTTACCGTTACCGTTACCGTTGCCAGCGCCTGCTAGTGACTCGTCGTCTAGAAGAAAGAAGTCGTCCATTGTTGAAGTTTCGCTGTCGTCGTCATTGATATCCCCAGGTAGTCCTTGTCCTGTAAAATTAAGCCAATCGTCATTGTCGTCGTCATTATGGGTATCGTTGCGGTCCTGCTGAAGTGGGAATGAATCATCAGTGTCTGTTTGGTTGCCAAAATCATCATCGAGTCCCCACAGATCATTACCATCATCGAGTTCCAACAGATCATCATTGGTATAATCATTGTCGTCATCGCCAAAGTGGGTTACACTATCCTGTGCTAGAACATCATGATCAATCCCTTCAATGTTGTTCTCTGGAAACGGTTCGTCCGGCGTAATAACAACATGATCCCATTCGATAGCGATGTCATCGTCATCGTCATCGTCATCGTCGTCATCGTCATTATTTTCGTTCCATTCATCCCAGAACGAAGGTTTGAAGAACAAGACATTACCAGCACTATCATCATCATTGTCCTTCGTCGAACGTAAATGGTATCGATAGCTGTTCTTGTTGTTGTTGTTGTTGTTGTTGTCATCGTCGTCGCCACCAGCAGCACTTTCAACGGAATGATTTGAATATTTTTGCGAGACAACAATAATGGTCGTTGAAATGATAATCGCACAACCAATCATCATCATGGCCGATACCAGAACAACTGTCGTCGTGGTATGCATTGTTGTTGTTATTGTTGTTGCTGTTGCTGTTGCTGTTGTTATGATGTTGTATTGTTTGTAGCTTGTCCTAGTAATAATATTAGTATTATTATTATTATTATTATTCGATGAGTATTGTATTGTATTGCATTAGTATTGTATTGCATACAACATTATAATCAACATCGAGCAGAGTGGAGTGAACCAAGCAATCTGCTGCAGTAGACCTGTTGATTGCTGATGGTATTGATTTGATTGGACTTCCCAGTACAAGCAGCAGTGCGGGACTCGACATTGGTCTTTTCGGATACCAGGAATGTGGGCATCAAGTCATTCAACAATAAATAAGAATAAATAGCTAAACGAGTAGACTAGTCTACTCTACTCGGTAGATACGCACTGGTATCATCACTGCAACAGTGTACAGTACAACTTACTTCACCTTTGTACTACTACTACATGACGGCCTTTTTCATGGGCTCTCGATACTCGTTTTTAGATATCAGGGACTCAAATATAATAATAATTTCGCCAACCACTGCTCTAGCCAGTGGGTGGCCTATCAAAGTTTTATTTGTGTGTTACTGATAAATATTTAGCTTACTATTTTAGAAGTGGAGTACTAAAAATTTGTATAGTCATATCTTAAGTTGGGACCTCGGACCTCAAATTCCGACCGACGAGGAGATAAATATTTAGCTTACTATTTTCAAAGTGGAGTACTAAAAGTTTCTATAATCCAACTTAACTCGAGGTCCATGGACCTCATGCACTCTGCAGAAGAAAATACTAAATTCTTAGCACAGACCTCAGACCTCTTATGACTGACCGACTGGTCTTCCGACGCTTGTGATAGGTCGAGCATCATTTTACCATGCTTTTAACAGTGTGCTGCTGAACCATTCACCGACGTCGGAAGGCCTTTCGGTTTTTGGTACTTCACCGATAACTCGGTCGCGACCGACTTAACCTACCGGTTATCCAGTGCCAGCGCAAGGATGAACACCCTTTAAGCGTGCTTTTAACTAGCAGCTGTTCTTCCTTTCGTCGACACTGGAAGGCCTTTCGGTTAACTCGGTACCTCACCGATAACTCGGTCGCGACCGACTTAACCTACCGGTTATCCAGTGCCAGCGCAAGGATGAACACCCTTTAAGCGTGCTTTTAACTAGCAGCTGTTCT
>Ga0210036_1003003_pt1 | contig 17141 bp, 6 predicted proteins | sample CryGeymeta201515_FD_185469 | JGI IMG/M metagenome (GOLD analysis project Ga0210036, IMG submission 185469) | Groundwater microbial communities from Crystal Geyser aquifers in Utah, USA - Crystal Geyser metaG 2015-15 (SPAdes) (version 2) | ecosystem: Environmental > Aquatic > Deep subsurface >...
CTAGACCTGGATCCAGCAATTGAAGAGACCGAAAAGAGCAGAAAATTTCATCATAAATTTGCCTTTTCGTCGAATACGAAAGCAACTTTATATACCTAAAATAGTTTCTTAACCGCGCCCACGCTTTCTACTAGCTCGAACCCTATTGATTTTTGTTGATCAATCGAGCCTGGCGAGTCAAAGTAAAATCTCACAAGTCACGATTTTGGTAATTTCAGCGATTTTGTTGTTAACTACTACTCGAGTACCTGGTACTCTAACAGCAGTAGTCTACTACTCGAGTAGTAGTTACGTAAAATAATAACACATCCAACACTGGACAATGAAGAGCAAGCAATAATTGGAATAAACATGAAGATAATACCGCTAAACATGAATAGAACACTGGTCCTTGTGGTATCAATATTCCCTCTTCTGATACAGGAGGCAGCTGCCAGCTATACTAGATTGAACGCCTTTTTTTACTACAAGAATGCGTACTGTGTTGATGAAACGCACATTGCTGGTACGGCCATTCTAACCTTTGATGATGCCGATGTTACCTCTTCGAACGGTGTACAAATTGACAATTACTTTGGTCCTTGTCGATACTTCCCTAACGGATACAGAGACGTGAGCAAGTACAATATTTTTGGGAGTCACAATATCAGTTCCATGTTTCGTTCGGGCAATTGTTCCGTGTGCAGTGGATACGTGGGATGCACTGTGGATGGGACCTGTGCAACCTACATGAATCCGGTAAAAATAGTAAACCGATCTTCCTCGTCGTCGTCATCATCGTCAAGTGGATATCAAATGAGTTTTTCGCAAACCCAAGAAAGTTTGGAGGCGCCAGCTTTGAGTCTGCAACAAGATTTTTTGGAATCCATGGCAACGGAAAATACGGTCGTGCGGTCCTACCAGCAACAGTCTTCTACAACACCATCGGCAACATCCACTAATACCAACAGACAAGGCAGTGGATATCTACTTATACTGCTGGTTTCTCTGGCAGGGATCGTCGGTGCTTTGTTGGTATATCACGGTAAAAAGAAGCGACGACGACAACACCAATCCACACGAAAATCACCTCTCGTTGTTGCAGAAATGACAACAGGAATTCAAACGACGGATTATGTTCGAGCGAACGCCATTATTTAGTACGATTATACGCCTGCTCTTTTTTTTTCAAATAGATCGCTCGTAGCATCAACGCTGCTTGCGCTAGCGGGTGATTAAGCAGCCACGAAAGTACGGCCAGCCCTACCAGGTAGAGAGTACTATTAGACTACCCAGTAGAGCACACGATTGTAATAGACTATCAACTAGAGTCACGATTGTAATAGACTATTTACTGGAGTACCAGGTAGTCCCGGGACCTCATAAACCCCAGGACTAGTAAACAACATACTTGCTCATGAGGAATTAAGGGCAATATGCCAGCAGTAAAAAAAGAACCACCGGTAAGCAGCAACTTAAATCGGAGTTCTGCTGTAGATGGCGTCGAGTCTACCTAGTTTGGCTACCCTGGTACTAGACTAGATTACTAGATTTGTTGGTAGCTAGTCGGACACTCTGGATGAAAAGCCTTTACCTGGTGCGCACTACCGTACCGTAGGTCAAGGGAAACCGACTTATACAGTAGAGTCGTTTGGGTTCCACTGAGCTCCTGTAATCATCAGTGTAGCTCCTCGAATTGTTCTACTGCCCTACAGTACCTGGTAGTGGTAGTACAAGAGCTGTGTCAGCAAATAAAAAAATGATAATTTCATCGATCGAACGGAAATTTTTGGAGTCATAATTTCCGATATCGCACTAATGAGCAATACAACAATAGTACCGGTAGTACTAGACTAGGTGAGCTTTCACATGGAAAACAAAAGGTTGCGCGTCGCAATTTTTAGGCCTGTTGAATTGGATTTTGATCTTTATTTCTTCTTTCGATGAAGGCAGCACTTGCACTGGAGTTCGTCGGACAAGACCGATAGTACTTTTTGCGGTACTCCTTGCTAGTACATCAGTACGGTGCCAGGTAGTCAACCCAGTACCTGGTACTTAGGAGGGGCTTTGAATGTGCTACTGTACTAGTACTAATACTACTACTATACTAGCATCTGTTAGTACCAGTAGGGGACTGACGTGGTTTTTCGGGTCCTTTTCAACAAACTGGTACAAGGTACTGGTACTATCTGGTGCCAGTAAGACGAATTTTCGAATTACTGGTGCCAGCACCTGGTAGTATTTTTCTCTCATATAAATGGCATTGTCAAATAATTCTCCGAGTAATATTATTAGGTACCTGGTAAGAGACTGATTAGAATGTCCCTTCCTAATTCCTTAAACGTGATCGTCGGAAACATCTGCCACATTTTTTCTGAACTCCTTGAAGCTTTTCGTCAAAGTTTATTAGTCTACTCGGAGTACTGATTACTGATTTACTGAAATCATACTTTTCTTCATAACTTACCAAAATGCAACTCAAACAAAAAAATAAAATGAAAGCATCCATTGAATTCATCGCCCCTGTCTCGCCGTACAAGAAAGTGAACGGCAGCGACGTTGACTTCACGACGGCATGTGTTATAGTTGACTCCTGGACCATGGTCAAAAGAGTCAAGAACTGGGAGAATGTTCTAGGAGCTGTATTCCTTCAAAAGTATGTTATCCTCGTAAAAAATAGTCCTTCCATTCTCTTGTCTTTGTGTGCGTAAGCATCGACCCGCATCTAGGGCAGCGTCTCAAAAATATTCACTTATCCCCCACTTTTCAAACTGCAGGTTATTTGAAATCGCACCCGAACTCCAACAGCTGTGGGGATTTGAGAGTGGAAAACTTCACCCTTCTGTGTTCAAGGAAGAAAAAGCCCGTCAGAAGGGTGCTGCGCTCCTCCTGGCTGTTGGTAATGCTGTGGATTTGCTGGGTCCTGAAATGGAACCATTGGAACAAGAATTATTCGCTCTCGGTCGTCGTCACATCCATATGAAAGCAGAAGCGCACCACTGGCCTTTTGTTGGTGAAGCTTTGATGTATACCATGAAACGTACCCTTAGAACACGCTTCACCGATTACGATGAAGCTGCTTGGAGGGAAATCTATGGTAAGCCGATCGATGAACAGAAAGTACCAGTACTCTTGAAAATGTGCAACTCTGACGTTGTTTTTATTCATCCTTCAGCGTTTCTCTCATACTGGATGATCGAGGGTCTCGTAGCCGAGAAGAGAGATGTATGGGAAGCCGAGCAGCAAATGCTTCATTCTAAGAAACACGACGACGACTCAGTCCAAGGAACCCATGTAACTGGAACGGCCTCTGTTTCATCTCGTCGGTCCTCTCTTTCGTCTACAGCGTCAGGAAGATCCTACAATGCTGCCTCATACGTGCCGGAAGAAATTATGGAAAACATTTATGACAAGCCTAACTTGGACGATATCGATTTTGGAACTGTTCAGATGGTTATGGACTCCTGGGCTACAGTCACTAGCAACCCAAAGTGGCTTGAAATAAGCAGTACCATGGTACTGAAGAAACTCTTTCAGCTACGGCCTGAGGTGAAGACAGCATGGGGCTTTGCCGATGATTTTGATCCCGATGCCCTTGATGACAGTAACCATCAGACTTTCGTCAACAAAGGGCACGGCTTTATGATCGGGGTCGATAGAGCTGTCGGCTTTTTGGGGCCCGACTTGGAGCCTCTTGAACAGGTAAGAAGGCGAGGCGAGGCGAGTGCAAAACCGGAACACATATCCACTCTTCAACTCATGTTCACTTACTAATCCATTTGTTTTCAAATCTTGGGATTCGCCGTAGTCACTTGAAGATCTTGGCAGGCTTCATCATTTGAATATGGGTGCTCGAGTTGAGTTCTTCCCACCAGTGGGCCTCTCCCTTATTTATACCCTCGAAAAGTGTCTCGGTAACAGATTTACAGAAGAAATCCGCTCAGCGTGGCTGTCCATTTACAGCTTCCTTGCTTATTATATGATCGAGGGTCTTTTATTGGAAAAGAGAGGTGAATAATATGTGTATGTGTGGATCCATCGAAGGGGCTGATAACGAAGAACCTATGGCATATGCCATACATAAGTTTCACATTCACGTTCGTTATATCCACCAAGGTTAGACAGTAACTTAATTCATATTCTACATCGTTTTATCACAAGGCGCGTTTGTGTTTTCTGACTGACTACCTTTGGGCCTTTCTTCGAGCTGCGGCTTACACAGCATTTTGCAAATAGTTTTTTCCAGTTCCATCTATCACTATCCAAATCGAAGCGTCCGTATGGTTGGTTGGCATTGAAACGCTTTTGGACCGTTGTTCGAAATTGCTTGTCTTTCTTGCTAGCCAATCTTTCAACCTTCAAATTTTCCTTTGTAAGCGTTGTTATTACTACTTAATTTTCTGGAAATCCCAGTACCGAACTTCCTCCGCATCCTCGCAAAGCGATAACATAAAACTTGAGACGGCCGGGCGCTGTCATTGGATCAGCTTCGACTGCGTTTGTCTCGGCATCGCTATCATTCACAAAAGTCGACCCTTCCCGGTCAGGGGCAAAGCAAGTGGATGTGCAGCGATTTATGTTATAATTTACTCAATTTCGTTCGCTTCATTGGACAGGCACATGCATAAAAAGAGAGAGCAAGCAAGTCATCCTCACAATTGCAAATATAATTAGAAATTAGATAATCCATTTTTAAATCATTTTCATTGTTCAGTTCTAGAGAATGTCGTGGGCTGGGTGGGTGGGTGTGTAACCCCAGCCACCCCAAAAATCTCCACTGTTTTGGGGATGTTGATGAGATATAGATGACAACAACGCATCCGTCACTGCTTGTTTCCACTTTCAACAACAACAACAACAACAACAATAATTATTAATAATTGATCGATCTCTTTTCTTCATTGGAAAAGTAAACCGTCTCCTTTTTTCTTTCCAATTTCTTCATGTGTACTCTGTGTGTGTGTATTATTTTGTTTTTGTTTTGTTTTTTACACTCGAATGGGAGAATGTTTCTTCTGTTGAGAAATTTTCACGGCAGGATCCGTCAACATCTTCTTGCTCATTGTGAAAGTAGCAATACCAGCAGCCAGAGCAACAACGGCAATGACAGGGTAAGTACTAGGATCGGACAGCCAACTAGACCCGAGGGTCGCCTTTTTAAATCCAGCTGGAAGACGTGGGTCGATGGGAGCAGCATTCGTTGAGGTGCTTGTGGTAGTGCTGCTGGTGGTGGTGGAGGAGGAGGAGGAGGAGGCCATGGTTCGACGTCCAGCAAGACTGTGCAGCAATTTAGGAAACAAAACAAAACAAACATGCAAAACATTGAGTGAGCAATGATGTTGTTGTAGTTGTTGTTAGGCCTGAAGAGAAAACTCCAAACGGAAGAAGAAGAAAAACAACAAGAGTGCAATGCGGTCATCATCGGTCAACAGAGAGAAACATTCTCTTTCTCAATCTCTCTTTAATCCACTTTAATCATTTCTCGACTTCCCAAGTGCAATACCAAACAAACACGTACCGTGGGAAGGTCTTGGCAACGATGGTACGACTGATGAGAGCGTTCATATTTTTATTTTTTTTAATAATTATTATATGATGAACAGAATCGCTGTTGGCTTCCCAAAATAAAAAAATTGTGAACAGGGCAAGAAAGGAGAAAGACGGTTTAAAAAAAAAACAGCAACGGCAGCAGAAGAAAAAAGCGGGTGTGGATGATGATGAGTGTGCCTGCGAGCGACATACGAGCTATACAAAAATGCTGCTAGACTACTCTACTAGCTAGGTACAGAGTAGTCTGGCTAGTCTAGTACTACTAGCTACTAGCTAGCTAGTAGTAGTTTACCTTCCAAATATGAGCGAGACGACAGGAACGCTCGCTGCTACTAGCTCGTAGCTACTAGTAGCTAGACTACTACCAGTAGTAGTGAACTGCCGACGATAGCAGTATGTGGTCTACCAAACCAAAAAACACACAACTGACTGACGTGTTTTCTGGGTGCAAAAAGTGAGCGGACGAAAATTGGAATGTTGCCGAATGCTGCTAAAATTACTGTATTATTTGATTGGTTTCTTTCCAGTAGTATGTCTCTGTCGCATAACACAACGTCAGTCACCATCACTAGTAGCTAGTACTAAGTACTCTACTACCAGGTACTCGTTCGGTACTATTGCTACTACTACTACTAGTCTACTAGCTACAGTAGTAGTGTTTGATTGGTTCGTCATCGTTTTATGTGACTCAATCCCGACAAAACCGATGCATCATTGTTACTACTGTAGAGTAATTCATGTTTCATAGATGTATCCACCCGAGCAGGAACAACCCGGTTTTGACAAAGCTGTTGCCAGTTCGTTTCATGAGCAGCCAGTTGTTAAAAGCCATTCATAATTTTTATGTGTATTTCATTAGGTACTAGACTTCTACCATACTACTAGCTAGGCTAGTACTACGATACTACTACTACTGCCTTACTTGTCATACTACTGTCTCTTCCTGGTACCAGGTAGCTCGTACCAGGTACCCGAGTATGTTACTTAATAATGACTTGCTTCCTTGTTGCATTGAGACTTGCGGTTCTCTGCGCTCGGAGCTCGCAGCAACCTCCCTTTCTTTAATTACTGAGATACTCTAGCTACAGTAGTAGGTCTACTACTAGTAGACGATAGACTACTAATCTACTAACTACGAGGTACTACTACTAGACGACTCTACTACTAGCTAGTAGTAGTCTAGTAATATTGTATTAATACTATTGCATCAAACTTCTTCAAGTTGTCACACGAAGCAATTCGTATTATTCAACTAGACTACTGTACATAGATTGATATGATTATTATTATTTGATCACTCCTTGCTTGGTTCGTTACAACCATATTCAGATTGTGTTCATTAGAAATTAGAACACTTCTCTACTTGAAATTCTACAGGATTCCTTATTAAACATCAATCAATCAATCAATCAATCAAACAATTAAATTGCTGTAATCCATTTGCATTCATTATGGCCGCAGCACCTTCCACTTGTTCGTCGTCGTCGTCGTCGTCGTCGTCGTCCGAACAGGAACCGCCTGTGCGTTCCGCCAAAGATTATGATACTGACGAGTCGCTTCGTCAAGCACTGGTGTACATGGACAGTACTGGTTGTGGTGTTGCCGCTACTGCTACTGCTACTGCTACGGATGAACACGAATTACCATCATCCAACTGCACGGACGAGACGAAGAAGAGTGCTACAGCCCTCAATGGTGTTCTTCATTTGAATCAAAAGTGGGACTGGGTAACAGATAATTTGGATCACGATGTTTGCGAAGCACAGACGGTCGACCAGGAACTCCAGCGTCTCAAGGCTGTCGTATCGTACATGATACTGGATGCCGATCGCGAAGAAACCTTCGATCAGCTCACACGGATGGCAGCACAGTATTTCAAGTGTCCCATTGCGCTCGTGTCGTTGGTAGATCTTGGTCGACAGTGGTTCATGAGCAATCACGGGATGACGGACGATGTGCGACAAACGCCGCGCAAGGTAGCCTTTTGTGCTCACGCGATTCAGTTGAAAAACAGTAACGATATTTTCATGATCCCCGATGCTGCCAAAGATCACCGATTTGCCAACAATCCGCTAGTCGTGAGATCACCGCCGAACATTAGGTTCTATGCCGGTGCTCAGCTATTGTCACCGGAGGGATTCAAATTGGGTACCTTTTGCATTATGGACGTCAAACCACGTCCCGAAGGACTTTCGGACGTTCAAAAGAAGTGTCTGTTAGACTTTGCTGCCATTGCTGTAAAGACCATGGCAGATCGAAGAAACTTGGCAGATCAGGAAGACCCATCGCGATTGGTGGCTTGTACGGCTCACGATTTGTTAACACCACTGTCCGGAGTTCTGTTGTCACTCACAAATATGAAAGACGATGAAGAATTCGACAAATCTCTCAACGAACATCAGAAGGAATGTATAGCCACAGCAACAAGAAGTTCCGAAATGATGCGACGAATATGCCAAACGACTATTGAAACCATCCGAAAGGCCAACAAGGGAGTCGTTGTGAACAGATCTGCCGCATCTAGCGGCAAAAACAAAAACAACAATGCTAGTAGCGGTACTGATAGGATCAATTCCAACGGAGAACCATCGTCTTCCGAAAATCTACGTCCCTACATTGATATTCGAGAATTCGTCAAGAGTCTTCACATGATTATTGATCCAATCCCGAAACGTGTGCCCTTGGTCATTACCGTGGACTCCTCCGTGCCAATGTACATTGTCAGTGACGATTTGAAGATTTTTCGTTCCTCGTTGAATTTGCTATCGAATGCCTGTCGAAATACAGAAACAGGATCCATACGATTTCGAATGTTCACGAAAAATGATCAACTCGTGTTCGAATGCGAAGATTCCGGAGAAGATATCGATGTCAAAGATCGAGAACGACTCTTTCATCCACAAATGGACGATTTTGGGACCGTGGCAGATTTGGGACTGTACTCAATGGCAGCACAAATCGATCTTTTAGGTGGCCAGTACGGCTTTCGGCCTCGGGGAGAAGAACCAGACGGGAGTGCTAAAATTGATGCCAAAGGACGACCATTGACAGGATCCATATTTTGGTTCAGCATTCCTATTGTGGTGCCATCGGACATTCCCAGGCAATCCAGTCGTGATGGTATAACACACATGTCGGAAATACGATCCGCAGATTCCTTTGCGTCTGCAGCTGCTAGCATGTCGAGCACCGATACTGCAGCTGCACTTTCTAGGAACAATTCAGGCCTTTTAGCAGTCACGGCTGCCGCTGCTAGATCCTTTTCCATGACGGGATCTTCCGGCAACTGTCTCGACTCTTTGGTTCGAACACTATCGACGCATTCGAGATCATCTGCCGGTTTTGGCCAAGGCAATAATCATCAGCCTCTGCGGGGCACTGCCAATAGCACATGGGACCAAAAAAAAACATCCAAACCTATGAATATCAATATTCTTCGCATTCGACAGGCCCTGGGTTCGTCTAATAGCTCCAGAACTGCTACAGCGGCGGTGGCGATGAATGCAGCCGCAACCTTGTCAAATCCCAGCCTGTTGGAGAGCACCCGCGGAGGAAGTATGACCTGTTCGAAAGCAAATATTGATCGGAAGAAAAAGGCACTGGTAATCGAAGATTCTACCGTAGTTCGGAAAACCCTGTCGAGAGCCTTGCAAAAGATTGGCTACGAAGTCGCGCAGGCCGTGGATGGTATGGAAGGTTTGAACGAGTTGAAAAAGACGGTCTTCGACGTGACATTCTGTGATTTCCTCATGCCCAATATGGACGGATTGGATTGCGTACAACAGTACAGGAAATGGGAGGAGCAAAATCGGCCATCGTTTCGGCAGTACATTGTTGGTATTTCTGCACATGCTGGCGCTAAGGATGTTGCCAAGGGATTGGAGATCGGAATGAATGATTTCAGGCCCAAGCCAGTGACTATCAAACATCTAAAGGAGATACACGAGGGCACAGAACTTGCTCAAGTGCGCGCGACTCTCGATGAACTCCACAAGGTCAGAATGAACAGTAGCGATGATTTGTCATTAAAAGGGAAGAAGCAAAAAATGGATGCGGATGCCATTTTAAGCTCGGCTGCAAATCTGTCAACAGCTTCCTTGCTGCTCCAGCAAAAACGAAAGAGGCGAAGTGATATGGGTCTCGGCATCGATCCCAACCATGCCTCGGGACGACTCAGAAAGCGTGGCAGGTTTTCGTCGGAAGATCTTGAGTTTTCTGGGAACACTGTGGAGAAGGTGTGTTTGGTTGCGACTGACAGTAGTCACGACGAGTCAGATTTTCCAAAGCACATGGCAGCCAACGGTTGGAAAGTTACGCATGTTCAGGATGGGGACAGCGTTCTGCGTATGCTCAAAACAAGAAATTGGGGAGCCGTGTTGCTCGACGACGAGCTTCCAATCATGTCCGGCAGTCGCTGCGTCGCCGCCTTTCGTGAATGGGAGCTCAAGAACCGAGTGTGCCGTCAAAACAACGTCTTTTTAGTGTGCAGGAGTGGCTTGCCATCTCCTCACGATGCCACCTCGGTCGTTCAGGCGCCTTGTGGATTTGATGGGGCTTTGGATGCACCTGTCATGTGGAAGGATGTCAAGTACCTTCTCAAGAAATCGCAGGTTGGAGAACCTCAGCACCGCGGAGGTCTCAATATTGTTCTGAGATAATGCATTCTTTTGTTTGTGTACTAGACTACTGTAGTAGACTACCTACAATGATAATGATTGTTTACTATTACCTGATATCAAGAAACTATTAAAACTGTAGTCGTTCATACTATTCCAGTTCTACTAGCTAGTAGTCTAGCCGGTCTACCAGCTAGTACTACTACTAGCAGAAAACTACTAGCTAGTACTGCTACTACTACTACTACTACGAGTACTCTAGTACCTACTACTACTAGCTAGTACCAGTACTGTACGACAAGCCGTCCGTACGTCGACCAACAAGTGAAGAAAAACAATCTTTTCTGCTTCTACTATCTACTTTAGTAGCTACTACTAGAGTCTACTAGTGCATCAGGTAGTAGACCTACGTACTACCGTACTACACAACACACACGCATTAAAAGGAAACTGCTGCTCAAGTTTTACGATTGTTTATTTATGTTACTCCCATTTTCAGCAACACTGTAGCTATCTAGACTCTAGACTGGTAGGTAATGGTGGTTGGAAAGGTATATTTTGTTGGATTTTATGTACTGTTTCTTTCACTGAATAAATGACGGTGAAAAAAAAAATATCCACGTCGTCCATGTCGTCGTCCGAGCAAGAACCTAGATCGTCTGCTGCTGCTGCTGCTGCTGCTGCTGCTGCCGCTGCTGCTGTTGCTGTCTCCTCTCAAAAAGATGGAAAGAAAAACGAAACAGCGATGATGGAAGTTCAGCAGCATGATACCAACGATAACGGTGCAGAAGGAGAAACGGAGAATGATCCCGATGAAACAAACAGCACGACTGACTCCCCGACAATAACAGCAGCAACAGCAACAGCAGCAGCAACAACAACAGCAGACGCATTAGCCAGAAATGTCACAAATACTCGTGTAACCAATGGACCTTCCCGAGAAGCGGCAGAAGCAGTGGCAGCTGCCATGAGAGCCGAAGCTAGAGCAGCAGCAGGAGGAGGTGGTGGAAGGACAACAGTGGGTGCCAAAGCAGCAACCACAGCAGCAAGAACAAGCACATCAATAGCAACAAAATCTGTTGAACAATCACAATCATCTTCGATGGATAAGCCTGACGTTGGTACTATAGGAACGACTGATGTGGTAACTCAAGTAACAACACCTGCATGCCAAGTATCAACGACAACAACGGCAACAACCGAAACTGCCAGGTCTTTTACATCGTCTGCTGCAGAGCAATCCCAAAGTTCGACAACAGCGGCGACACTTGCCACAGGAACGGGAGCTACTGCAGCAACGAAAGTCCAATCAACTGGTACGGCAACAAATATTGGAGTTGACAATGTAACAGAAAAGTCACTAGTGCAACAACAACAATCTCAAACAGTAGCTACATCCGCTGCTCCTGCAGCACACACTCCAACTACAACTACAAATGCTACAGGAGTGAACAACCAAACAACCATTCAACAGCAACAGCAGCAGCATTCCACGTTGATGGCCCATAACAATAACAATAACACCAACAGCAACAGCAACACCAATAATAGCAACCATATCATCTCTCCTAGTTTCATACCAGATTCGACTGTGGTAGCACAAGTGGTACAAGATTTGTGTGCTCTTTTGCAAACGTATGGTCCATTAACATTTCGACAAATGGAATTTAATTTGCCACCCCTAATCACATCGTCTTTGTTAGAGCAACAACAACAACAACAACAACAGCAGCAGCAAAATGCAGCTTCTACCGAAAATGCAACAGCAGCAGCAGCAGCAGCAGTATTAACCTCCACTGCTACTATTGCCACTAAACAACAGCAACAACAATCGACCTTTATTCTCAAAGATATTCTCGATTTATTAGTGGCAACGGGAGTGGTACAAATTGTTCAACCACCTATGATGATGCCATCGCCGGTCAAGACGGCAGCCTCCAAAACTACGCATACTGCCGCAACAGAAGGAGGAGCTCCTGCACAGCCACAACCGCCACCACCCAAAATGCAACAACCGCCACAACCTCTTCAGTACTGCATGTGTTTTGGACAACCGCGTCACGAATCTGATGTGATTATGCCAAAAACACTTTGGTCCCAACTGGAAGATGCGCTCGATGAGATGGCATTGAGCTTGGAACGGCTCGAGGCATTACGCGATGTGTGGCAACAGCAACGACATGCCATGGGAGCAGATGATGAACCAGAACAACAGCAACAGCAAGTTGCAGCAACCAGTACAGGGACAACAACAGCAACCGACACAGCAACAGAAGAGACTGTCAAGGCTACGACCGCCACACATATCAATAACAAACCAACAATAATACCAGTAGCAACAACGAACATCAACAGTAGCAGTAGCAGTGCCTACTTGAAACCACGACACGTAAATGCAGCACCATTTCGAGAATGTTTGCGCAAATTAATGCAAAATGATTATCATCATCACGATATGGTATCCGATCCTGTCTATTTTGCGGCCCTGCGAAATTTGCACATTGATTTATCGGGAAGCGCGGCACAGCAGGCAGCAGCAATGGCGAGCGAACAAGATGCAGCAAGTATGGACGGTAGTAGTAGTGCTGCTGGTGGTGGTTGTGGCGGGGGGAACAAACAAACGAATAGTAGTGGTGGTGGTGGTGGCAATAAGAACAAACGAGGAGGTGGCGGAGGCAAGATTCGAAGAAGGAGTAGCAGTGGAGGTAGCAGTGGTGGCGTCAGTACTGGCAAAAAGAAGAGGAAGATGGATCCTTCTGTCATTTCGGTGCCATCTGCACCGGCACCTGACCCTCAAGCGGTGACAGCTCAAACGATGCAGACGCCGACAGAGGCGGCGGCCTTTGCACTAGCAGCGAAAGCTGCGACGACAGAAGCTACTGGTGCAGCTTCTCAGGCCGCCGACAGTCAAGAAGAAAGCAAACGCAAGTACGTACAGTAGGTAGTTATTTTAGTACCGTAGCTAGCTACCCATTAAGTCAGTGCTCTTGGAGAACATTCACCACAGCCAACGATTTTACCGTAGATACTCAAGTAAGTACTCTAATCTACGCATTGTGTACGACTCGCTTCTAGCTAGAGTCTAATCTCGGTCGGCAATCATACAACTTTTGGATAGGTCGCACAGTTACCTCTATCTGGACTTTTCAATGTTGCGGTAACCAAACTTTTCTGTAGTCTAGTTGCCGATTTTTCTTTCATCTCTCATCAACGGCCGCAAGATGCAGCAACTGTGGCGACTTTCTTCCTATTTGTTGCGGCATATCTGCATACACGAATAAAGCTTTGGCAAGAATGTCCTTCCATTAGCGTTTTCCCGCGGCCTGTCTTGCCAAAATTAAATAGAATTGAATACTATTAGTACTAGTAATAGTCGTAGCAGTTTAGTAGTCTAGTAGCAGTTAATTTTAGGCAAACCATGCTTTTTTTTGCTTTTATTATTTTTATAGAGCAACTATAATACCAATAGCAACCATGGCGTACTTGTAGTCCGTACCGTACAGCGGTACTGGCACTACTAGTAGAGTACTCTACCTAATAACACTGCTGGAATATGTTCAACGACCACTGGTAGTATTTCGACCATCAGTGTGGTCATTCAAAACTGCTTGAGTGCCCTCGGATCAGCTGCCAAGACGTTTTCAGTGGGGGTTTTCAAAACTCTTCATCGAGCTTTTGATGAGAGCCATTCTTGACCTTAGAGCAATACGTAACATCACGCCTCCAAGACCGATAGGGAGAGTCTTTGCCTTTGAAAACCTGCCAAACGACAACTATAGGACATAATGATGACTCAGAAGAGTAACAGACGGTTTCGAGAGAATTATTCTAGGTCCTGATAGGAATAAAAGAAATATTAGACTGATAGTAGTAAGTATGGAAATGCATATGAAATCGGCGTTGGGATATATTTTAACACTCTGTAAAAGCTCGATATATTTGTCGCTGGTACATTCCAGAAAGCCCCTGCAAGCCGCTTCAATTTGTTAAATCTTTCATGTCTCTTCCGTTAAACATTGCAATCTTGACGAGTCATATTTAGAAAATGACTAGTCTAATTGCTGCTCGTAATGGCTACTTTGTTGGGTCTTCCAAGCGCGATGTGGAGATCTCATGTCTTGATCCAAACGAGTATGCATCCAAGCACGATCTTCTTTTGAATGGAAGCCAGGAATTTTTATGAGAACGAGACAGCAATCCAACAGTATATCTCTCACTGTTTGCAATACAACTTAAAACATATCAATACCTTAGTACTTTGTTACTTGTTATCTAATAGCAAAAGCAAAGAATTGATTTTTAAAACTACAAGTATAGCACTTCGGTCTTTTTTATTGAAACAATACAACAGCTTTCGAAGTAATCTCCGTCAAATTCTCATCTGACGATTACTACTGAACGTTTGCAACTCAAGCAAAAAATAGCAACAACTTTTACCTACAAACCAAGAGTCGTATCTCAAACCATGATGAAGAAAATCTTGTCTAAACTCTTGTGTGTTGTCCTCCTGGCCGCCTGTGCGGTGGCCCAAGAGGATCCCGACACGCAGAGTGTCCGCGTAGGAAACGCCGATGCTGGATCCGCCTGTGTGGCAAGCTCGGACAACAGCGGCAAACTCTGCCATTCCCTCAACGGAAACTTGCAAGGTGACGGCGTAGGCCAGGTCGGTACCATCTGCGTCGAACTCGTCAAGAAAGGTGACGGCGATTACACCTTGGAAGCCTCTTTTGCCGCCCTGGGCGATTGGAAATTCGTCACCAACAAGTTCTGGTTCGGTGACGACATTCGAAATGTTCCCAAACTTAGCGATGGATCACCTGATCTAGCAGCCTTCGAGTACTTCAAGTGCGAGTACACTGGCTTCGAGAACTGGAGCATTCCCGCCAAAATCGATATCACCGACTGTGCCCAGGACGGTGCAACCCACGCCGACTTTGCTATGATCGCCTATGCCGAAGTAGAAATTACCGACGCTGATGGCAATGCTGTTCGCAGTTCCGCCTACCAGTCATTTGCCTACGAACATACGCTTGACTTTGGAAATTCCTGGATGGGTTGGTTCGACATGCGAGTCGAGTGCGAATGTGGGACTGGTCCGACCGAGCCGTCCGAATTTGAGTGTCCCCCCGGAGTGGAACCGGAAATCTATTTGAACTCGCCCGGTACCCGTGAATGTCACGCGATTGTGGCCGGAGGCGATCAGCAATCCGTCAAGGCCGGAGAAGTCTGTGTGAGCGTCGTGGATGGCCAACTTCATGTGGTCTTTGAAGCTAGCGAAGCTTTTGCACTCTTGCGTTCTCAGGTGTGGGTTGGATCTGGTATCAACGCCTTGGGTGAAATCCCCCAGAAGCCCTCCGGAGCCCCCGACACTGCCAAGTTCCAGTATTTTGCCTGTGACTGGAAGGGAGAAGCCGAAGTGGGCTTTACCATCAACCCAGACGTTGAGTGTGTCACGGACGGAGAAATCAAGATTTATATTGTAGCTCATTCCAAGGTCGAACAAATTGATGACGAGGGTGATCTCATTCCAGGAACAGAGGTGGATGTCTTCGCTTTCGAGCACTCCCAGGAAACTACGGATGGGTCGTACGGCTACTTCGACTTTGGGGTGGTCTGCCGCTGTCCCGAAGGAACTCCTACCACTGCACCTTCCAACGAAAGTGGCACGTCTGCGCCTTCCCAGGTTCGACTTGCTCCGCCTAAGGAATCTCCATCTCCTACGGCACCTACAGACACCCCTGCTCCTTCTACTTCCACAAACGTTACCACCGATAGCCCCACTCCATCTCCCAGTATCTGTGAGGATTTTTATGCACAAGATGTGCCAGAGGTCTGCTTTCCCTTGAAGGCTCCTGAAGCATTTACAGAAGCCGCTGGTGAGGTGTGTGTCAATGTAACCGCCTCACACTTGCACATCAAGATTACCACCGAAGACGACTGGAGCATCTACGAGAGTCATATCTGGAAGGGTGATAACATTTTAGATGTTCCAACATTTGGTGACGATGACGCTGTACCTGGTTCTCTTGACTTGGACAACTTTGATCTGTTTGACAAGGATATTCCCGAACTCAGCCAGTACGATGTCAAGATCAAACTTAAAAGCTTGCCGTGCGATATCAATGAGCAATACATGTTGAATCTTGTGCCCCAAGTGTTAGTAGGAACTCCTGCGGTGCCTCCTACTGGTTCCTACATCCCAGATACTGAAATGAATGCTTATGGAGGAGATCTTGAAGTAGGGAACAATGACAATACAGCAACCTTGTATTACTACACCCAAATGAATATCAATTGTATTTGTGAAGAACCGAGTACAAGAAGTGTTGGAACTGATGCTCCTACCGCAATCAAGACCCCAGTGCCAAGTTCTGGTCCTACAAATACTCCAACCACACGTGGGCCCACTTCTGGCCCAACAGCTGGACCTACAAGTGGGCCAACAGCAGGCCCCACAAGTGGACCAACCTATGAACCTACAAGTGGCCCAACTTCTGGACCCACCTCCGGACCTACTTCTGGTCCTACATCAGGACCAACTGCTGCTCCCACAAGTGGTCCAACATCAGGACCCACCTCTGGACCAACAGACAGTCCAACCACCTTAAGTCCAACAACTGAGTCTCCTACAACAGCAAGTGGCCATCCAAGTGCTAGCCCCACAACATCTGAACCAACCTCTGGACCAACCAATGCTCCCACCAGAGCACCTACCTCTGGACCCACAGCACAACCAACAGCAGGTCCTACTTCTGGTCCGACCAGTGGTCCAACAGCCAGTCCAACTACCTTGAGCCCTACCACTGAATCTCCTACTATTGCCAGTGGTCACCCTAGTGCTTCCCCCACCACTTCTGAGCCTACCTCTGGCCCAACCAGTGGCCCAACATCTGGACCCACAAGTGCACCCACTTCTGGACCAACTGCTGGACCCACTTCAGGTCCAACAAGTGGTCCTACTTCTGGACCCACCAGTGGTCCTACATCTGGACCCAC
>Ga0210036_1003012_pt1 | contig 17098 bp, 21 predicted proteins | sample CryGeymeta201515_FD_185469 | JGI IMG/M metagenome (GOLD analysis project Ga0210036, IMG submission 185469) | Groundwater microbial communities from Crystal Geyser aquifers in Utah, USA - Crystal Geyser metaG 2015-15 (SPAdes) (version 2) | ecosystem: Environmental > Aquatic > Deep subsurface >...
CGCCCGTGCCGCGCAGCGTCCGGCTCGCGGCCAGCGCTTCGCGCGCGGGCGGGGTCTCCGAGGCGAACGGCAGCGTGCGGAGGGGAAAGGGGTCGCCCCACGACCGCGCCGGCCCAAGGTCGACATGCATGAAGCCGGAGCGCGGGTAATACCCGAACCCCCGAAACCCCACCTCCCGGGCGGCGGCCTCGAAGGCGGCAGGGTCGTGGTTCGACATGGCGATATCGAAGGCCGTACCGTCCATGTGCTTTGAGCGCGGCGCGCCGCCGACCGCGCGGTTGTGCTCCGGGCTGCGATAGGCCGAGCGGACGATCAGCGGCTTGCCCAGCCGGTCGCGCAGGGCCTGCAGCCTGTCGAGCGCTTCCGGGTGCAGCTTCAACTGGCCGGTGCCACGGCAGGCGATCTCGGCGGGCGAGAAGTTGGGCCAGCGCCAGAGGGTACTTGGCACCTCGCGGAAATGACGGAAGGTGCGGACGAGATCGGGCATGACGGACTCCTGCAGAGTGGATGAGGGAATGCGAGAGAGGCCCGCCGCCGGGGTCGGCAACGGGCAGGGTCTGGTTGACGGGGTGTGGGATCAGGGTTCCTGGACGATGCAGCTGCCGGGGCGCCGCGCGTCAACCGCCGGGGCCGAAGATCCTGAGCTTCAGCGCGATGCCTGCCAGCAGCGCGAGGATGATGCCGGTGGTGAACAGGTGCACCGCGGTCTGCACGGCGGTGCGGCGCATGAAGCGGATCGAGGCCAGCAGTGTTCGCAGATCGCGGATGTCGAGCGCGGCCTCCTTGCCGTCGAGCCCGACATCGGCAAGCGCGCGCTTTGCCCCTTCCTCGGCGGCGCGGGCCAGGAGTTCCTCGAACTCGGCATCCGGCATGCGGACATGGCCCTGCCCGGAGCGACGGGGACTCATGCCGAGAGGATCCCGACCTCGGTGGGCAGGGTCAGGTCGTTCCAGGGGCTGGCATCGGCCGGGCTGACCGCCCAGCTGGAATAGACCGGATGCGGGGCAAGGCTCGGAACGGTCACGGGGCTTGCGTCATGGTTCACGCCGCCCATGCGCAAGAAGCCCGCCGTGGCGTCGGGCCCGTCCGTACCCGCCTGCGCGATTTGCTTGAGATGCACGCCGGCGATGGCGGAGACTGAGGCGGGGCCGGTCGGGCCGGTGAGCGAGAAGGACATGCGCTGCCCCGCAGCGGAACTGGCGACCCGTGTGGCAATGTCGCCGTCGCTGAGCGCGTCGATACTGCCCACCATCTCGTTGAAGCTGGCGATGGCGTTGGGGCTGCGGCGCACGAAGCGCCGCCCTATGGTCGAGACGCCGTCGAGGACGGCGATATGCGCGTAATACCAGGTGCGGCTGGAGAAGGAGCCATGCAGGTTGGCATTGGCAAAGACCACGCGCACCGGCTTGCCCTTGCCGCCGGTATTGGCCGCCGTCGCCGTGCTGTGCAACACGCCATCGACAAAGAACTCGATGGTGATCTCGGCGCCCACCGCCATCCGCACATCGACCCATTGCGGCTGGCCGTTGGCGGCGATGTAGCTGGAGCTGCCCTGCACTGTGGTGTCGCCAAAGGCCTCGGCATGATAGCGGTTGGTGCTTGTGAGCGGACGGATCTGCGCGATCCTGACATTGTCCGCGTCAAAGAACTCCAGAAACCCGGCGTTGCTCTGGGTGATGCTCTCGGAATCGTTGTTGGGGGGCACGTAGCGAAACCCCAGCCACAAATCCCCGGACGGCGCCGGGAATCCGACGGCGAAGGGCGCGGCCAGCGTGCGCGAGCGGTTGAAGCGGATGCCGTTGATATCGAGGGTGTCGTCGAAGCCGGCAGCGACGGTGCTCAATAGCCCCGAGATGCCGGAGATGTCGGTGGGCTGATGGCCCAGATGCAGGATGTAGGTCATGGCAATTCCACTTCGATGTAGAGGGCGGCATGAGCGGCGGTCAGGGGTTCTCCCCCGCCGTGATCGAGAAAGAGCGAGACACTGCCCGATGTGAGACGGGTGCCACCGCCGAGATCGAACCAGGTTTCGAGTTCGGCCACGCTGAGGTCGCGATCCCATCCGATCTCGATGAAGGCATGGGCCTCAAAGATCGACAGATCGGGCTCCTCAAAGCCCAGCGCCTTCACCCCGGGCGGGACCGGATAGCTGAACTGCGAGGGCAACGAGCGCAGGGTTCCGCCATCGTCAGGATCGCGGCCCTGGATCTGGGGGTGGAAAGCGGCGCTGGGCGCGGCGGTCCATGTCGCATCGCCGGCCACGGGATCATCGCGCCAGACGCCGTTCAAGCCGATCCAGAGGCTGGCATTGCCAGGGTCGAGGACGAACATCACCACATCGCCCGGGCCAAAGGGGGCGAGCCCGGTCAGGCGCTGACTGGCGGTGCCGGTGTTCGAGGACCAGAGCGTGCCGTTGCCGCGATAGCCGATCGAGCCCAGCGTGATCGGGTTGTCGCCTGCGTCATAGTCCTCGCGCTGCTCGAACGAGACCACGCCCAGATAGCCGTCGAAACTGGCCGCGCCACCGGGGGCGCAGAGCACCTCCCAATAGCGCCGCCCATCCGAGGGCAGGATCGCCTTCGCTGTGGGCACCCAGCGGCGGTAATCGCTGCCGCCGGAAGTGTTGATGGCGGTCTGGTTGCCATCCGAGAGCGTGTAGCCTGCCGGGGTGCGCGTGGCGTCGAGATCCCAGGCGCTGCCGATATCGACTGGCGGGGCCGCATCCCCGCCTTGCGCCAGGATCGCGGCGCGCATCATCAGCAGACTCATGCAACCGCTCCCGCCAGCGCGCCCTGAACGGTCCAGGCATCCGCCCCGCGCTTGACGAGGGCGACGCCCGACCATTGGCCATCGAGCGCGATCGAGCCGCCGGTGACGCCATTGAGCGACACCCCGGGCGCGGCCGCGACCGTTGCCACCCCGGCACCGATCTGCGTCACGTTGACCAGCGAGCCGATCTCGAAAGGGACGCTTGCCTCTTCGGGGATCGTCAAGGTCACGCTGGAAGCGCCCGTGGTTTCAAGAATGCTGCCAAGATCGATCGGTTCCAGCGTGTGCGCGGTGGCCGTGAGCGTGCGGATCTGCACGATACCTGGGCGGGGCACCTCGACCCATGCCGTGCCGTCAAACCGCACATGCCGCGCCTCGTCGAAAATCCAGACCTGCCAGCCGGGCTGGGGTGATAGGAACACCCATGTCTCGCTTCCCGGCTCCCCGTCCCAGAGCGCCAGAGCGCCGGCATTGGCGGGCGCACCTTCGGGCACGATGTAGATATCGCCCGCATTCCCGCTTCCGGGCAGAGCCGCGCTGCGCGACAGCGCGCGGGCCTGCACCAGCACCGACAGCGCGCGCAGGTCTTCGCTGACGCTGGTGCCCCAGTTGCGCTGGCCGGGCTCGTAGAAGGCGCGCAGCCCCAGTCCCGGCATGATCCGTTCCGCCATGCTTGGTCTCACTTTTTGTGATGAAGGTTGTTGCGGAACTCAGCTGCCCCAGAGGAACCCCCAGCCGCGATCCCAGCCAGCGGCGAAGGGCGCGGTGAGGCGGAAAGGGCGTGCTTCCCGGTCGGTGAGCCAGGTGCCATCGACCAGCCGCCGCGCCCGGACGGCAATGTCGATTTCGGCCGTGCGCTCGGGTGCGCCACTCTCGGGGATGTCCTCGGGTTGCAGCGTCCAGCTTATCCCGCTGCCTGCGTCGAAGGTGATGCCCGGCGGCATGAGCGCTGCGCCAGTGTCGGGGTCGATCCAGCGCAGCTCGAGCGCATAACCGACGCCCGGCTCCGGCCCGATTGAGGCCGCGGTGTGGTCGACGATCACCGGACTGGTCTGGGTGAGCCGGTCGCGGTGTGTCCAGGTCAGTTCAACGCCGCCTGCCACCAGCGCATCGACATCCGGCGCATAGCTGCCATTGGCCTGCACCCGACCGGGCGGCAGCGGGCGGATGGCACGACGGTCCAGCGTCACGCTGTCCTCGGGCGCCAGCGCAAAGGCAAGCGTGCCGCGCCCGGTTTCAGGCAGCAGCCGGATCGCCAGCGTCTCTCCAGCAGCCCATGCGTCTTCGGTAATCCGCGCCGCCTCGTCGAAGAAGATCACCGGCGTGCCCGCCACATGCGCGCGCGGCACAGAATCGAGGCATCCGCGGCCCACAGTGATAGCCGTGGACGTGATCCCGTCCACACGCACCAGTTCACCGCCGAGACTCGCCAGCGTGCCGATGCCGACTTCGCCGATATCGCGCCACCCGGTGACGGGCATAACGCGCGCCTCCGGGTGGTCCGTGATGTCCGCCGCGAGTAGGACCGTGGGCGCGAAACCGACCACGCCCTCCTGCGCGGGTCCGGTGCCGGGGTCGATCCAGAGTTCCGCCGCCAGCGCGTCGGCACTGGGGCGTTCGCCGGTGGCAACTAGCGTGCCCGCATCCGGATCCTCCGACAGGATGCGGTCGGCCTCGCTGTGGCCCAGTTCGCGGACGAGCAGCCAGTACGGAGCCTCCTCGACCATGCGCCGGGTCAGCGCCCGTGGCAGGGCGGCAACGCCGGTGCCGGTTGGCATGCGCCCGCCTGCGATGGCGGTGGCGCCCAGCGCGAATACGTCCTCGGCGAGCTTCAGCCGGATGCCGTTGTCGCGCCCGTCGCCCTGTCCGATTTCCGACAGGCGCATGACCACGTCGTTGAGGCCCAGCCGGGCCGAGCGCAGCCGGATCACATCGCCGGGCCCGAGGTCGGCCCCCTCGCGGTTGACCACGATCTCGCCCGTGAGCAGCGGCACGGAAAGCGCCCGCAGGTCGCGTTCGGCCACGCGGATTGCCAGCCCCTGGTAGCGGATGCCCGGATAATCAAGCGTGGTCGCGATCACCTCGCCCATGGCCTGCACCCGCGCCGTGTCGGTCACGCTGACCGCCCCCGTGTCGTCGGTCCAGGCATCGGTGAACCGCACCGTCACGCTGTTGACCAGATCCGACGGCGCGCGGCGCCCCAGACGGCCCCAGTCCACGACATTGGTCTCGTCAAAAAGCGGCAGGTTGCCCGCCACATAATCCGCCCGGATCAGCCGCAACTCCCACAACCCGGTGCGGCGATCGATGAAGAGCGTCGCGTCGATATGGTCAAGAACGCTGGCGATAAAGTCCTCGATCGACGAATCCTGCTGCCAGATCAGCGAGAGGCCGAAGCCTTCGGTGTAGAGCGTGTCCGCAGCGGCCGTGAAACTGGCCCCGATCTCAACCGTTGAATAACCCAGACCCCAGTCGCGGTTGGTAAGGCATTCGCGGATGATATGGGCCGGGTTCATGTCCGGCCCGTTGCCGAACGCCCCGCGCAGGGAGGCGACCAGCGCCTGCGGGTTGCCGGGCGGGATCACCGGCACCCCGTCCACAGGCGTGTTGTCGATGCGCGCGGTATAGCTCGTGTCCGCCAGCGCGATATTGAAGCCGAAGATGTCGACGGGCGGCAGGCTGGCGATGGTGGCCTCGGCCGCATCGACTGATGAGATGGGCGAGGGTTCGCCATCGGTCACGAAGATGACGATCCGTCGCTTGGATCCGCCGCCAGCAAAGAAGGTGCTGGCCTCTGCGAAGGCCGCGTTGAAGTTTGTGCCCCCCGAAGTGCTGTTCGAAAGCGCCAGCATCCAGGCCTCGAGTGCCTCGTAATCCTCGGGTTCCATGTTGCGGCGCTCGATCGATCCTGCGACGCCTGCGTTCCAGAGCACGATGCGGATGTCGTTAGGGCGGTCGGGATCGACGCTGGCACCAATCTCGCGGATCAACGCGGCCACGCCTGCCTTCTGGGCCGCCATGCGCGTGCCCGACATCGAACCCGAGACATCGAGCGTGATGTAGATCGCCGCGTCCGAGATATTGGCCTCGGGCACGATCGGGGCCTTCTCGGGATACCATTGCGCCGCCCCCGCCTCGCCGGTCAGCACGCGGGTGACCCGCACGGCCCAAGGCTTGAGGTAGGGGTTGATGCCCAGATAGACCCGTCGCAGTACCAGAGAGCAGAGCCCGCGATAGGCGGGCACATTGCCGTTCATGCGGGCGCTCAGATAGTCGTTCTGCCCCTGACCTGGCCCGCCCATCAGCACATCGACATCGCCGCGAATACCCCCCTCGCGGCTCTCGCCCCCGAAGAGGTCGGGCTTGTTGATCCGGATGCGCCCACCACCAGCGCCGGCATTGCTGGCAGCACTGGTCGCCTCGAACACATTGACCGATTGCGCGGGGAAGCTCAGGGTCTCCGGCAGCACGGTCCAGCTGGTGATCGTGAACTCCGCATCAAGGCTCACCCCTTGCAGCGTGATGGTCAGGCTGGCGCCGTTAGCGAGGCGCAAGCGATACTCCTGCCCGATGCGCACCCCTGCGAGGGTGCCGGGAAAGGTGATCGTAGCGCCGGTATCGCCTGCCAGCGCTGCGGTTGCCGCCATGCCCGCGACCGTGCCAATCCGCGTCTCCACGGCCGCGCCGCCGCCCGAAACGCCGACGCCGGTCGTGACAGACCAGGCCGTGCGGCGGTCGACGAGGATCTCGCGGATGGCATCGATCGGCCCATGGCAGAGCGCCAGATGCATCCCCAGCGAATAGCGAAAGCCGACGGTCTGCTTTTTGCTACCGCCCATGCGTGTGTTCCCGTGTCTCGGCCGCCTCGATCACGGGTTCGACCAGCGCGTCGCCGGTGGCTCGCAGTCGGTCGGCCGCGATGCCGTGTTCCAGAAACTCCTGCCAGCTGAGCCCATGCCTTCGAAACCATGGACGCACGCCCGCGAGACAATAGCGCGCGTTGCGCAAGTCCTGGATCGTCACGCGCGTCACTTCTTCCCGCCTTTCTTCCTGATCGGATCGACCTTGAGATCGCCTGCCCAGACGACATTCGGCCCGGTGATCAGCACCGTCCCGAACACCACCGGGATCGCTCGCCCTTCCTCGGCGGTGGGCAGCGAGAAATCATCAAGCCCCGCCGCCTGTGGCTTCTCGATTTTGGGGCGCGGGCTCAGCGCATAGGAAATCGCCGAGAGCACCAGCCCGAGAACGAGCCGTGCAATGAAGGTCCAGACCATGAGGGCACCTCAGACGATGGAGCCGCCGCCGAGCGGGTTCCGGCCGGGGATCTCGGGGAAGCCCCCGAAGTTCAGAAGGTTGCCGAATTTCGCGGCACAGGTGGCCGCGCGCAGATCGCAGCCGGGGGCGATGTCGACGAGGACAGGCAGAGGGTCACCGGTCTCCGGATCGATCTCTGGTGCGGCGATAGCTGCAGCCAGATCCGGCATCGGGCGCGAGAGGGTCAGCACTGCTCCGGCATGGCCGGTGATAAAGCCAAGCTGCACGCCAAAGCGCAGCACGCCACCGCGATACCAGCCATCGGGTTGCCCGGCCGCCTCGGGGATCGTCACGCTCAGGGTGTTGGCCGATATGGCCGTCACCGTGCCAGTCAGCCAATAGAGCGCGATGTCGAGGCCGCAGCCGCGACCGTAGAGCGCATGGCGGCAAAGCCGCTGATACTTCGCCCGCACACCGGCGCGGCGCAGGGTGCTGAAGATCGACTCGGCCTGCAGCAGGATGCGCTGCCCCTCGACCTCGGCGCCAACCACGCGTCCTTTCCAGTGCGCCACCGTCTCGCCCAGCACCTGCTCGTGTCCGCGGAAGATGGTCAGCGTCACGGGCGTGTTGCCCAAGGGTGCCAGGAACCGCCGCGCGAAGGGATGCGAGAGCGGCTAGGTCAGTTCCAGTCGCCCGCGCTCGATCTCGCTCGTCTGCACAACATCGCCATGGGCGACGTCGGCAGGCTCCCAGGTGATCTCCGTCCCGCCGCTCCCCGCGCTGGTCAAGGCCGCAGCCCGGCTGGTGAATCGCGAGACCTGATCGCCCTCTGCGAACTGGTAGAGGAAATAGGGTCGGCCTTCGGCGACCGAGGACTCGATGCTGGAATAGGTCATGCGGACACCTCGATGACAGGTAACGTCACCTCGCTGGTGACAGCACCATGCTGGATCTCGACACGGTCGGCATCCGCGCGCATCGCGGTCAGAAAATGCACCTTGGTTGTGAGCGGGACCGGCTCGCCGAGGTTCGAGCTGAGCGTCAGGCGATGGTCGGGCCCGTCCTCGATTGCGGCATTGATGGTCCGGAACCGCAGCGCGCCGGGCATTTCCAGCATGATCGGGCGACCGACATAGGCCGCGATGGGCGCAACCGGGGCGACGCGCATCAGCACCGATCCCGAAGTCATAGCCGCGCGCAGTTGCAGCTCATACCCCCAGGTCGGCAGCCAGAAGCTGGCCTGCCGTCCACGAAGTGACCAGAGCCAGCGGCGCAGGAGTTGGCGTGCGGTCTGGCCTTGTGCCTTGAGCGTGATCGTTTCATTGCGTTCGAATACATCGCGCATGGGTTCGACCACGACCGGCCCGAAGCTATTGTCGACGTATTCCACCGCGCGCCGCAGGCTGGCGGAGAGCGGGCGGCGCACCACGCTCGGGTCGGTCTGTACCGGGCGGCCGAGATAGGTCGGCAGCACCGGTGCTGCGAGGTCTGGCGCATCTCGCAGCAGGAAGCTGGCACTGACCGTGCCATCGCTCTGCCTGCGGCGGGTGACCTCGATGGTCGAGGTCAGCACACCGACGCGGATCGGTGCGACTGTCATGCGCTGCGCAGCAACCACCGGACTGGGCAGTTGCAGCACCAGAGGCTCCGCCAGGATCAGCCGGTCCGGCTGAACACTGGCGATGGCCACCGCCGCCGCCTCACGGCCATCGACCGCAATTGTCGCGAGCCCTCCTGTCCGGAAATCCGCCAGCCCTGTGTCGAGCAGGATCTCGGTCGCGCCTTGCACCAGATCGGCACCGGGCTGCAGCGCCATGTGCCAGAGCGGGACCTGCCAGTCTCCGGCAAACCCGTCCCGCGCCGTTTCGGCCGCCCGGGCCATCCCCAGCGCGTCGAGTCTGTGCCGGAAGGTGACGATCTCCCGCGGTCGTGGTCGGAGCGCGATGCGCTGTTCGCCCGCGCGCGATGGCAGCACATCGGTGCGCCATTCTAGCACCTCGTTGATTTCCTGCGCCGCCGGGAAGGACCAGAATGGCAGTGGGCCTCCCACCTCAGGCATTCAGCGCACTCCGGTTGCGGCGGATGACGTTCAGGATCGCCCGCTCGCCTGAGGGCGTGGCGAGGTAGTCGCCGACCACCGACGGGTCGAGGACGTTGATGATGCGCGTCGACATATCCTGTGCAGGCTGTGCCGGGCCACTGTTCATCTCTACGCCCAGTCGTCCGTCGCGGCCGCGCCGCAGCGGCAGGATCGCCTCGGGCCCGGCTTCGCCCATCAGCCCGATGCCGCGCGCGAAGGGAAACACCGTTGGCCGGTTCACCACGCCCCCGCGCGCGAAGGCCGTCAGTTCCTGATCCCCGGCAAAAACGCCGCCCTTGGCGAAGCCGAAGAGGCTCGCGAAGAACCCGCCACCGCCGCCCATGCCCGAGAAAGCGCGCATGATTGCGTTCTCGATCGGCTTGAAGGCCAGTTCGATCAGCCGGTTCGCGAGATTCTGGGCGATCCGCGAGATGGCGCTGGCGAAGGTCTCCCAGGTGAACTCGCCGGATTTCAACGCCTCCTTGATCGGACCGACAATATCCTGCGCGAGGCCTTGTGCGATCTCGCGCGAGCGCTCCTGCGCGGTGCGGACAGCATCGGCAGTCGCCTCCCATGCATCCCGCGCCGTGTCGGCCGCCGCGCGCAGGGCCTGACCGGCCCCGCGACCGGCCCCGCCCGCGCGACCTGCTGCCTCGCCGGTGGCGTCGATGGCGTCCCCCAGACCCTCGGCAGCAGTGCGCGCGGCGGTAAGTGCATCTTCGGCATCCGAACCGGACGCGGCGACAGCCTCGCGCAGGGCGGCGACGGACTCGAGCGGCGCGGTTGCTGCGTCCACCACGCCGGTTATGATTTCGCGCAGGTCCTCGGCGTGGGAACGGGCCTCCTCGGCATAGCTCCCAAGCCCCAAATCCGGCATCGCAATCGGCTCGGAATTGAAGGCCGCCTGAAACGCCGCGCGTGCCTCGGCTCCGGCCTCGGCCGCCGATCCCGCGAAGGGGTTGTCGATCCGGCCCAGTTCCAGGTTGCCGATCAGCGAGACGCGCCGTTCGATGCCCAGCGCTTCGAGCCCGCTGTTGATCCCGTCCAGAAACCCGTTGATGCGCCGCCCGACGCCATTCAGCATCGCCTCGATGCCCGCGATCAGCGCATTCGCCGCCTGGAAGGCAAAGTCTCCAATGGCCGAGGGCAGCGCGCCCCAGAGCACCTTGATCGCCTCAAACGCCCCCTGAAAGGTGTTCAGTGCCGCGTTGCCAAATCCGACCACCGCTTCGAGCGAGGCCTGCAACGCCTCGGCGATGGCGGCCTTGATGTCAGCCCAAGCCGCCATGATCGCCAGCCCCATGGCAACCGCACCCAGCTGCATGCGCTCCCAGACCTCGCGGGCAAGATCGCCGAGCAGCGAGAGCGCATTGCCAAACCCACCGGCGCCGCGCACCAGCCGCCCGAACCAGTGGATCAGTTCGCCCGCCGCGACCACAAGTCCGATCAATGGCAGACGCAGCAGCGCGCCGCGCAGGATGACCAGCGCCATGGCTAGACCCCTGACAGAGGCAGCAGCCGCGATCTTGGCCGCGACGAACCGTCCCGCCATCAACGCGGCGATGCCTGTCGCATAGGCTGTCAGCCGTCCTAGGTTCTCGAAAAGCGTGCGGATGGCGATGCCAAGCGGTCCGGTGGTGCGCGCGACAGCGGCCATCGCATCCGCGACCGCTTCCAGCGCCGGAGCGGCGGCCACGGCGAGCTGGTTCGAGAGCCCGCGCCAGATCAGCCCCAGCCGCGAGATGGCGTCATTGGTCCGCTCGATCTGGGCGGCGTCCTGATCGGAGACCACCACCCCGAAATCCCGCACATCCTGTGTGGCCTGGCGCAGCGTGGCGGTGTCGATCCGGGTGAACACCAGTGCCGCGCGATCGCCAAAGAGCTGCGAGGCCACCGCCGCCCGCTGGGCCTCGGGCACGAACTCCGCCAGCCGGTCCTGGATCAGCGCAATCCGCTGGTCGAGCGGCAGCGCCTGCAACTCGGCCGCTGACAGCCGAAGCCGGGTCAGGGCGTCGACCGCAGGGCCGGTCCCGGCGGCGGCTTGGCTGAGGCGCCGGGTAAGCTGGATCGTCGCCTGCTCGATCTGACCCATGGACACGCCGGCCAGATCGCCCGCACGCTCGAGCACCTGGATGCTTTCAACGGTCGTATCCAACGAGGCCGCCAACTTGGCCTGGGCATCCACCGTCTGCAGCCCCGAGCGGATCATCGCCGTGGCGGCTGCCGCGATGGCCGCCGCCGCTGCCGCCATCGCCACCCGCGCACGCCGTGCAAAGGCCGCGAGCCGTGCATTGGCACCTTCCATCTCGCGCGACAGACGGCCAAAGCCGCGGGCACCCGCTTCGCCCACGCCTTCCAGCTCGGCCTTCACTTGCCGCCCGCCAGTTGCGGACAGGCGTACGCTGACGCGTTTTTCTGTCATCGGTCAGCCTCCCTGCTGCCGTCCATCTGCTCGTTGAGATACCGCGCCATCACCGCCTCGATGACCGGAAGGAGTTCGGCTGCCGCGCGGTGATCGACCCCGAGCGCCTCGGCCATGGCCAGTGCCGCGCTCATGTCCCAGCCCAGCACGACACCGGGCACGGCGCGGATCTGACCGCCCAGCCGCCCGGCCAGGTCCCATACCTGCCATCCTTCCAGCGTATGCGGCGCGTTCAGGATTTGCGGGCAGTCCGGGCACGCGCCTTCGCAGGCTGCGCAGTACCCTTCGCCCCCGCCATAGACCCAGTCGGCGAGGGCGCGGAGGCGTTTTTTTCCGCTTCCAGCTCCAGACCCTTCGCGACATAGCCCATCTGGAACTTCTCGAAGATCGGCCAGATGTCGAGCAGCGCGGCGATCCCTTCAGGGGTCACCGGTGTGGGATTGCCATCGGCATCGCCGACACCCTCCCACTCGCGGATGGCGCGTTCTGCCAGCACCTTGCCGAAGATCACCGCAATCTCGTCGTCGCTGGTTCCTTCGGGCAGGCTGCGCACAGCCGGGTCGCTGCGCGCGGCCACCATCAGCGCCGTGGTCAGCGGCTCGACCCGGACGCGCACGTCGAGGCCAAGATCGAGCCAGTACGGCTCACGGGCAAGGTTAAGGCGCAGCATGGCTCAGTACTCCTCGACGGCGTTGATCAGCGTGATGGTGCACATCCGCCCCAGCGTGGCGTCGCGCGCGGCCTGCCAGTCGAAGTTCGCCTGGACGCCCTGCGGCCCGGAAATCTCGATGCGCGGGCGCGGCAGGTAGACAGCGTGCACAGTGAAGGTGAAGCTTTCGCCGGACGGCAGGACGTAGGCGAACTCCATCTCGCAGGCCTCGCCATTGATCGCCTGCGTCACCAGCGTCTGGTCGGCGAAGCGCACCTCGATCCGGCCGGTCAGCGCGGCGATGGACGGGTCCGCCCCGTCGATGCGGCCGTCCGAGCGGATCGTCTCGATCCGGTCGAGATTGTTGGCATAGGTGATCTCCGCGGAGACCACGTTGCCGAGCGCCGTGCCGTTGCGGGCGATCGACCCGTTGAAATGGCCGAAGCGCTTCAGTTCCAGCGCGGCGGGCGTTCCGGCGCTGGTGGTCGTGCCGACCGTCTCGCCCTGCGCCACCAGCCGCGCCGTTGCGGTCAAGAGCCCCGAGCGCTGCATCTGCCAGGACAACTGGTCCAGCACGCAGCCGGAGTACATCGCATAGCGCGGCACCTCCGGCATGCCGGTCTCGATCGACATGCTGGGCAGCGTCCAGGACCCGGACTGGAACTCGTGGGTATACGGCGCTTCCACACCCGTGGTCGTGGGCGCGCCGAACGCCGCCTTCAGCCAAAAGCCAAAGGCTTCCGCGTCGAGCGGCACGACGACGTCGCCGTCCGCCGTCACCGCGTCCTTGATCGGCGCCAAAGGATCGCGCCCGTAGCCCAGCAGCTCCGAGTTCAGCAGCGGCTGCTCCGCGCCGAGCGAAGTGCTGGCGAAGGGCATGCGGGTGAAGCCGCTGGCGGGCGGCGTTCCATAGATCGTCTCGAACGCAAGCGCCATCAGCGCCCGCGCCCCCTGGGCTCGTGCCATGGTGTTCTCCTCGGGTTGTCGGGGTCAGCCGAGCGGATCGGCCGTGGAATAGTGCAGCACCACAGGGATCACGGCGGCCTTCAGGCTGGCGGCGCCCTCGACCGGTAGGTCGACCGGCCGCGGCGCTTCCGCCTCGACCCAGTCGCAGAGCCCGCCCAGTGTGCGGTCGGCGGCGAGCGCCGTGCCGATGCTCGTGATCAGTGTGTCGAAGGCGGCGTCACGGGCAGCGCCCTGCACGACCGCCTCGATCTCGGCCCGGTGCTGGTAATGGTAGCGCAGTGGCGACAGCGTCACCTCCGGCTCACCCGGCTCGCCGTCGCGCAGGATCAGGAGGCCTGCGGTCGGCACGCGCTCGGGCAGCACCTCGCCGCGCAGGGCCGTGGCGGGCAGTGCCGAGAGCCGCGCATGCAGCGCGGCGAGGATGGTTTCGCGTGGGGTGGGCACGTTCTATTTTCCGAGAAAGCTGAAGACAGCCTAGGCTGGTGTTGCTCGATTGGTTATTGCCAAGAAAGGCTTGAAGCAACAGAAGCAAGGCATCTGAACATGACGCCATCTATTCATCTTCCGCTCGTTGAAACCTTCACGAAACCTTACGAAGCGTGGAGGACGAGGCCTCCTACGAAGGAAGAGATGATGGCCAACAGAAGCCCGGCCCATATTAAAGAGGAACTTATCGCCCGCATCTCCGATTCCCGCACAGCCGCCGTCTGTATGGCGGATGTTCGCGTCGACAATGCTCTGAGCAGTCACGTCCAGAATGCTCTGGAGGAAAGCCCTGAGTACAGGGCATGGCAAAACGCAATGCCGTCAAAGACACCAGCTGCGATCTCGCTGTACCAGAAGGATATCAAGAACAGCTGCCTGGATGCGGTTTCCGAAGAGATACAGCATTATGGCTCCCACCTCGCTCTTGGCCAGTGCCTGTTTCACGGCGGATTCTGGGCAGGCGGGCAGTATCAGGTCACTTCGCGACCGCTTTCGACATCGCTTTGTCCCCAAGTGGCTTTGAGGAATGCGGAGTTCAATGCCAAGGCTTATGATGCTGGTCGACTAGATCTGATTGTGTTGCGAATTTCTAGTCCGGCGCCCCAAGGCTTCGTTTTCAAGAGAAAGGGTACAAAGCTTGGCCACGAAAGCGAAGTCTTGCTGCCATCAGGGGTGCGATTGAATCTCGTAGCTGAAACTCTCGTGCGTTCAGACTATCCCGCCGCGAAATACGGTCACAATGAGAAAGCGATCCCGGTGTATGTCTTGGACGTGGAGGCTTCGCGAGAAGATTGCAGTCAATAGCACCAGCGTCCCAAACCCTCCATCAAAACGGCCACTCCTCCACCCAGTTGGCCACGATCAGCCCCGGCACGCTGTCGAGCGCCCGCTCGGCGTCCCGGTCGAGATCGAGCCGCTTCGGCAGCTTGACCTGCGGGACCAGCAGGAAGATCGGCGCCGTGACCTGATTGCGGCCGGTTTTCGAGCGCGACACCACCGCCTGGCCGCGGGTATTGATACGGGCGCGGTCGGCCACCAGCAGGCTGGGCCCGCGCGGGCGGTAGACGAAGCGCAGCCGCATGCCACGACGGCGCTCCCACTCGCCCGGGGTGATCCTGCCGCCGCGAAACCCGCGCCCGGCGGCCTCGGTCGGGATTGCCAGCCAGAAGTTATCCGTCTTGGTCAAGGGGCGGTTTTGGTCCATGTTCGATCATCCCTTATGAGGGCATTTGCGAGGATCACAAGCTTGCGCATGATCGCCGCGATGGCGAGTTTGGCGGGTTTTCCGGCATCGACGAGTTTGCGGTACGTTTCCGCGAGATGCAGGTTGTGGCGGATAGCGACGAGCGCCGGCATGTAGAGCGCGTTGCGCACCCCGCGCCGGCCGCCGCCGATCTTCGAGCGACCCTTCCATTTGCCGGATTCCCGAGTGATCGGGGCGAGCCCCGAAAGACTGGCCGCCTCCTTCGGCTCCATCATGCCGAGTTCCGGCATCTCGACGATCATAGCGACCGCGGTGACCGCACCGATGCCGGGGATGGAACACAGGATCTCTTGGCGCCGGGCAAGCGCGGGGTCCTCGGCGATGAGGCGCGCGAGCTCGGTGTCGATCTGCTCGAGCTGGCTGTCGACCTGCCGCAGGCGGGCGCGGAGCTGAGCCAGGACGACCTTGTTCCGCGCCGCCTCCAGACGGTTGCGGCAGGCGGTGCGATCCTTGTTCAAGGCGCGGCGCGCGATGTGCAACTCGCGGATTTCATGCATAGTTTCGCTGCGCACGGGCTTGGCGTCCAGCTCGAGTACCGCCCCCATCCGCGCCAGCATGGCGGCATCGACGCGGTCGGTCTTGGCGCCCTGGCTGACGGCCTGCGCGAAGCGGCGGGCCCGCGTGGGATTGACCTTGACCAGATCATGACCGGCCGCGCCCAGCACCGCCTCCAGATCGCGATGATAGCGTCCGGTCGCCTCGTAAACGATCCGGACTGGCGCCTTGCCGATCCATCGACGCAGGGCGGCCAGCCCCGCCTTGTCGCTGCCGAACCGCTCATGCCTGCGATCCGAAAGCCGGTAAATGTCGAACGTGTCTTTGGAAATGTCGATCCCGATGGTATCCTGCATTGCCTTTCGTTCCCTATGCTTGTCATGCGGGGCAAGGGCGCGCCTTCCCCATGTATCCGTTCAGGTCATGCGAAAGGCAGGGGCGATCCAACTTCTGACCGGTTCAAAAAACCACCATTCTTCCGATCCGTCCCCCGCCGCTCTCCGGCATGTGTGAGGTGCCGGAGAGCGGCTCCCGTATCGCACAGGAGCCGGTCGTTTCTTAAGACAAGCCATTTTTCGAGCGGATCAAAGGCCCGGTGTCATGCGCGCCCACGATGACCGGGGCCTTCGACCAGACCAGCGCTGCGGCGTCGAGGCTTTCGCCCGACCTCGGGAAGTTCTGGCTCCGGATCGAGTTGGCGAGCCGGGGGCCGAGCCCCGCGCCGGTGATCTGCAAGCGCCAGGCCGACTTCAGCCCGGTCCCGGCCTCGCGCATGGCGGCGGTCACGGCGCGTTCGCCCGCCGCGACCTCGGCCGCCATCATCGCGACGATGTCGGGATCAATGTCGAGCTTCAGTTTCATCGCGGTCACGCGGACCTCAGATCAACGGTCCAGATCAGCCGCTCGCGGTCGCGGACGGGCTCGCCCTGAATGAGGAAGGCATCGCCCTCGATCTCGATGCGGTCGCCGGGACGCGGGTTCGTCACCTCGGCGACGCGCAGGTCGATCCGGGTGGTCTCGGACCAGAGCCGCGCATCGCCGAAGTCGGAGACGGCATCCGCGCGCCGGGCGACGGCACGCACCAGCACGGGCGCGCCGCCGTCGGCGATGTAGATTGCATCCCAGCCGATGTTCGGATCGGCGAAGAGTGCGCCGACGGCGGCGGCGAAGGCGCTCATCAGAAGGCCGCGTTCAGGCGCACCCGGCCGATGGTGTCGCCCGCGCCGCTCGCCACCGCCTCGACGGCGACACCGATGAGGGTGTTGTCGGTCGTGACCGTGGTGCAGCGCTTGTTGGTGTCATCCCAATAGACCTTGGCGCCGACGGTCCAGGCCTGGGAGCCGACCTTGGTCAGATCGAACACGCCGACGAGCGTGGTCTCGACGGGATCGCCGAGGGCGGCGGCGCCAGCCGCGATGCCGAAGATGGAGCCGACGAGCAGGCCATCGCCCGAGGCGACGGCATAGGGCGCGGTCAGGGTGATGGTGTTGCCGGGCTGGACGTAGTTTTTCATGATGGGGGTCCTCGTGGAAAGACGAAGGGCGGCCCGTCAGGACCGCCCGCGTATCAGGGTTCAGGATGGGGGCCTTACGCGCCCGGGTTCTTGTAGAGGCCGCGCCAGTCGATGGCCTTGGCGCCGAAGTCGAGGCGGCACTTGATCTCGACGCCGTCGACGTCGAAGCCGTTGCGGGTCTCGATGTAGGCGCCCTG
>Ga0210036_1003024_pt1 | contig 17054 bp, 19 predicted proteins | sample CryGeymeta201515_FD_185469 | JGI IMG/M metagenome (GOLD analysis project Ga0210036, IMG submission 185469) | Groundwater microbial communities from Crystal Geyser aquifers in Utah, USA - Crystal Geyser metaG 2015-15 (SPAdes) (version 2) | ecosystem: Environmental > Aquatic > Deep subsurface >...
TGGGTCATCGGGTCGTATCACAACATTTACCGCGTCGGCGCGATCATGCAGGATTTGGGATTCTGGATCCTGAACGATATCCTGTGGATCAAAGCGAATCCGATGCCGAATTTCCGCGGGGTGCGCTTCACCAACGCGCACGAGACGTTGATCTGGGCGCAGAAAAAGCAGGGCGCAAAATATACGTTCAACCATCACGCCATGAAAGCCCTGAACGATGATTTGCAGATGCGCTCGGATTGGAACCTGCCGCTGGCAACGGGCAAGGAACGCATTAAATCCAACGGCGTGAAGGCGCACTCCACGCAGAAGCCCGAAGCCTTGCTGTACCGCGTTTTGCTATCCAGCACGAATCCTGGCGACGTGGTACTCGATCCGTTTTTCGGCTCGGGGACAACGGGCGCGGTGGCGAAGAAACTCGGACGGCACTTCATCGGCCTCGAGCGCGACGCGAAATATATTCGGGTGGCGAAAAAGCGCATCGAAGCAGTGACCGCCGCGAGCGCGGAGAGTCTCGCCGTCACGCGTCCGAAGCCGAAACGCGTCCCGTTTGGGAATCTGGTCGAAAGCGGCATGCTTGAAGTCGGTCAAACGCTTTATTTTGCGAAGGATGGAGTCAAGGCAAAAGTCCTTGCCAACGGACACATCAAATGCAAGGGCGAGGTCGGCTCCATTCACGCTATCGCCAGTTCCATCACGGGCGCGCCCGCCAATGGATGGGATTTGTGGTTGTACGAGGATGATTCGGGAAACAAAATCCCGATTGATTTTTTACGCGAGAAAATTCGGAATTCTGATCCGAAATAAACAAAACCATGACCATTCCCCTCCCGCTTACCGACGATCAACTGGTGTCCGAACTCTGGGCGCGCGATGTGCGATTCTTGATGGGGGAGCAACTCACGCCCGAACCTGTTCTTGACCCCTCGCATCTCATCGCGTCGCTGGCGCAGAGCGATAACGCGCGAGTACGGATGGCATTGATTCCCTTGTTCCTGCGTCATCCTGAATTTTCGGAGGAAGTGGAAAGGGCAGAAAACCTGATCTCGTCGCAGGACGATCTGCGATATCTTCATTTCTACTACACCGCCGCTCGTCTACTGCAAGAACAATACTGGCAGCAAATCAAGAGATTCTTAATTGATCCGCCCAAGTTGCAGGATTTATTTTCTGGAAAATTGGGAATATCGCTACACAAACACCCAGGCGTTGCCCTTAAGCAATTAGCCGAACACCATAAAATTTCCAGCGGACAAAAAATCAACTGGCTTGGAACGTACAATCACGGAGCAGATGTTTGGTTAAAAGTAATGGAATTGCAGAAAGCATAGTCATCCCGCTTGTAGAACAAGTCTATAGACTTGTTCTACAAGCGCCGAGATTAATCACATGAGCGAATTCTTCCAACGCAACCTACCACACTATCATTTGCCCAACGCTACTTACTTCATCACATTTCGGCTGGCGGGCAGTTTACCCGTTGAAGTGTGGAAGAGACTTAAAGAAGAATACGAGCGAGAAAAACGCCTGCTCTCTGACAAATTCAAAGGCAACGAACTCCTCGAAGAGCGCTATAACGCTCAAAAACGCCACTTTGCCCGACTTGACAAATTCCTCGATCAATCGAAGGCTGGTCCGCGCTGGTTGGCCGAACCACGTTTTGCAGACATCGTTACCCGCGAACTCCACGCCCTCCACCCTGAAAACTATCACTTACACGCCTATTGCCTGATGAGCAATCACGGTCACTTGCTGATAGATCAACAAGACATTCCCGAACCGCCGCCTATCGAGGGAAAACATTACACATCCCTCAGTCACGCAATGCGTCTTTTGAAAGGCAGAAGCGGTTATGCCTGCGCCGCTTTGCTTGGTCGCAAAGGCGCGTTCTGGCAACACGAGAGTTATGATCATGTTGTGAGAAACGAAAAAGAGTTAATGCGCATCCTGAATTACATCGTCAACAACCCAGTCAAAGCAGGATTAATCAACGACTGGCGCGATTGGCCGTACACATACGTTAATCCAAGCCTCCTGTAACGCAAGTCTATAGACTTGCGTTACAGGCTACCTGCTGTAGAACAAGTCTATAGACTTGTTCTACAAGGAGCCACAATGAACATCACCCTCCACATCAACGGCATTGACCACGAGATCGAAGCGCCTGCACATACGACACTCCTCTCCGCTTTGCGTGGATTGGGTTTTCACGGCGCTAAATTTGGCGATGAGCACGGGCTTTCGGGCGCGGACACAATCCTGCTGGACGGCAAACCGGTCAACGCGGGATCGCTGCTGGCCGCGCAAGCCGAAGATCACAAGATCGCGACCATCGAAGCGCTGGGCGAACATCCCGAACAGGGCTGGAAGAAGACCGAAGGCTTACACCCACTTCAACGCGCCTTTGTCGAGACGGGCGCGATCCAATGCGGGTATTGCACGCCCGCGCAGATCCTAGCCGCGAAGGCACTGCTCGATAAAAATCCAAACCCAAGCGAAGAAGAAGTGCGCGAAGCAATCGCCGGCGTGTTGTGCCGTTGCACGGGTTATCTCAAACCTGTGCAGGCGGTGTTGCGTGCGGCGGCGGAAATGCGAGGGGAGACAGTGATCAGTGATCAGTTTTCAGTGTTCAGTGGCGGACCGATTGAATTTCCAAGCGCGTCTATGGACGACACGCAACACGCAACACGCAACACGCTTGTCACGCCAAAAGTTGTCCTCACCCCCGAAACACACATCTACCAGACCGTCGGCAAGCCTGAGATCAAAGTGGACGCGGTCAAACTCGCGCAGGGCAAGCCCGCCTTCGCGGCAGACTTCGAGAAGCGCGGACTGCTCCACGCTAAAGTCCTGCATTCGCCGCACGCGCACGCCCGCATCAAGCGGATAGACACCCGCCGCGCGCGTGACATGGAGGGGGTCGCCGCTGTTTTGACGTGGGAGGACATCCCGCGCGTCGTCTACTCCACCGCGGGTCAGTCCGACCCGATCCCTGGGCCGCTGGACGCGTTCTCGCTCGACAACAAAGTCCGCTTCGTGGGCGACCGCGTCGCGTTCGTCGCGGCGGAAACGCCCGAGATCGCGGAAAAAGCCCTCAGCCTGATCGAGGTCGAGTACGAAGTGTTGGAGTCGCTTCTCGACTCGCGGCAGGCCCTCGGGAGTCCGATCCGCATCCACGATGAGCCGGAGTACGTCAACTTCGCGGATTCCAATCCAGAGAAGAATCTTGCCGCGGAGATCCGCATTGACATCGGAAACGTGGAAAAAGGATTTGCCGAGGCCGACCAGATTTTTGAAGCGGAATACACCGTTCCTAAAGTTCAGCAGGCGCACATCGAGCCGCACGTCGCGGTCACGTATTGGGACGAGGATGACCGGTTGGTGATTCGCACATCCACGCAAGTGCCCTTCCACGTGCGGCGGATGCTCGCGCCCGTGCTGGGACTGCCCGTCAAGCGCATCCGCGTCATCAAGCCGCGCATTGGCGGCGGCTTCGGCGGCAAACAGGAAGTGCTGATGGAAGACGTGGCCGCGCATCTGACGATTGCCACCAGGCGGCCTGTGATTTACGAGTACACGCGCGAGGAGGAATTCATCGCCTCGCGTTCGCGCCATCCCATGCGCGTGCGGATGAAGACCGGCGTCAAGAAAGATGGGACGATCACCGCCAACGAGATGGTCGCCCTCTCGGACACAGGCGCGTACGGTTGCCACGCGCTGACCGTCACGGGCAACACTGGCCACAAGTCCATGGCGCTGTACGTGGGAGACGGCGAATACCGCAAATCGCCGAACATCCGCTTCTACGCAGACATCGTCTACACCAACACGCCGCCCGCGGGCGCGTATCGCGGCTACGGCGTGCCGCAGGGATATTGGCCGCTGGATCGCCACATGGAGAAGATCGCGCGGGCGTTGAATCTCGACCCCATCGAATTCCGCTTGAAGAACGCCATTCACGCGGGCGAATATCATCCATTCTCAACAGCCTGGAACGAGGGTCGCGAGCCGCGCCCTGAGATTATCCACACGGTTGGATTGGAACAATGTGTCGCCCAGGGTCGCGCAGCGATTGGGTGGGATGAGAAGTTTGGGAACGAGGCGTGGCACAATCCGTCAAAAGTCGAAAGCGATGCCCTGAGCGCGTCGAAGGGTCAAAAGTCGGGTGGTTCGACCTTCGACCTTCAACCTTCGACCCGGAGAAAGGGCATCGGGGTCGCGCTTGTCATGCAGGGAACCGCGATCCCCTATTTGGATATGGGCGGCGCTTCGATAAAAATGAACGATGACGGTTCCTTCAACTTGCTGGTCGGCGCGACGGACCTTGGCACAGGCTCGGACACCGTGCTGGCGCAGATGGCCGCCGAGGTATTGGGCGTTCCAGTGGATGACATCCTGTGCTACTCCTCGGACACCGACTTCACGCCGTTCGACAAGGGCGCGTACGCGTCGTCCACAACGTACATTTCAGGGACTGCGGTTTTCAAAGCCGCGGAGATTTGCGCGGAAAGAATTAAGATTCGAGCGGCGAAGATGCTGGGTAAACAGGTAGACATGTACACAGGTACACACGTATACAAACCGGATGAGATTCGACTTGTAAATAAAATGGCAGTGGCTCCTGATGGCAGGTCGGTTTCACTGGCGGATATTGCATTGGATACGTTGCACAAGAATGAGCAAGAGCAAATCATGGGAGTCGCGTCCTACGTCTCGCCATCCTCACCGCCGCCGTTCGCGGCGCAGTTCGCAGAAGTGACTGTGGACACGGAGACGGGCGCTGTTACCGTGGACAAGCTTGTGATGGCGGTTGACTCGGGCGTCATCGTGAATCCGCTCACAGCGTCGGGGCAGATCGAAGGCGGGATGACGCAAGCCCTGGGCTACGCGGTCTGCGAGGAGATGCGCTACGATGAAAAGGGTCGGGCCATCGAACGCGACTTCGACCGCTACCACATCTTCCGCGCCGACGAGATGCCGGAGTTGGAAACCATCTTCGTGGAAACCTTCGAGCCGAGCCACCCGTTCGGGGTCAAGGCTGTGGCGGAAATTCCCATGGACGGGGTCGCGCCCGCGGTGGGCAACGCGGTGCTGGATGCGGTCGGAGTCAACGTGGACAATAATCCCATCACGCCCGAGAAGGTGTGGAAAGCATTACAAGGTAAAATAGAAAGCAATTAGCAAGGAGAAAACCATGAGCCAGATCTACAAATTGCCGCTTGTGCTGGAACCCCAACCTGAGGGCGGGTATACCGTTACCTGTCCGCTTTTGCCCGAATTAATCACTGAGGGAGATAACGCGCAGGATGCGTTGCAAAATGCAAACGATGCATTGGCGGCTATCGTGGAGGGACTGGCAACACTTGGCAAATCCCTGCCGCCCGCCTGACATGCCCAACCCAATCTATGTCATCGGCCACGTCAACCCGGATGCCGACTCCATCGTCGTCCGCCGTCGGCAACGCGGTGCTGGATGTGGTCGGAGTCAACGTGGACGAGAATCCGATCACGCCCGAGAAGGTGTGGCGGGCGATAAAAACGAGATAAAAGAAAAGGCCGGATACCCGCAATGTCGGGACTTTGATAAACAGGTAAAATAGGGACACTCTCATTTGGAGGCACATATGGTTACCATCGCTCCCGAAAATATCAGGATCATTCCCAACGCCAAAGGCAAACCCACTGGCGTGCTTATTGACATGAAAACATGGGAGTCCATCCTGGAGGCCCTTGAACTGGCCGAGGATCTTCCAATTATTAAACAGGCGCTGGCGGACCTCAAGTTGGCTGGGGGCGATCCAATCAAGGCCGGTTTCATTCCCTGGCCTGAAGCGCGCGCCAAGTTGGAGAAAATGGATGCCAAAAAGTAAGCCCAATGCGTTCCTGTATCCCTACGCATGGGATGACTTCAACCGGTTACCTGGTAATGTGCGCCGCCAGATTACCGTCACGATCAATGCGCTTGCAAAAAATCCGCGTCCATCGGCCAGCAAACAGTTGGATATACCAGGCGAAACAATGGAGGTCAGGCGATTCAGCATGGGTCATTGGCGTATTATTTACACGATGGAAAACGAGCAGGCAATGATCATCACAATTCGCCGCAGGCCGCCCTATGATTATGAAGACCTGGAAAACTTGCTTAAGGGGCTATAAATCATGCCGGATCAAATCTTCGTCATCGGCCACGTCAACCCCGACACCGACTCCATCGCGGCGGCCATGGGCTACGCCTGGCTGCTGCGCGCACACGACGAAATCCCGCAACGCCAAAGAAGGTATGGAGGGCATTACAAGGTACAATAGAAAACAATTAGCAAGGAGAAAACCATGAGCCAAATTTATAAATTACCGCTTGTACTGGAACCTCAACCCGAAGGCGGGTATACCGTTACCTGCCCGCTTCTGCCTGAATTAATCACCGAGGGAGATAACGTGCAGGATGCGTTGCAAAATGCAAACGACGCATTGGCGGCTATTGTGGAGGGGCTGGCCGCGCTCGGCAAATCCCTGCCGCGTGCGCTCCAACCTGCCAACGACAACACATCGCTTTGGGTTGAAACAGTATTGGCCGTGGCATGAAATACCGCGAAATATCCAAAAAATTGAACGCGCTTGGCTGCGAAGAAGTGGCGCGCAAGAGCAAAGGCTCGCATCGGCTTTGGCACAATCCCGCAAATGGCCGCGTTGCGCCTTTACCAGATTGGGACGCAAAAGACATAAAGTTCGGCACATTGCGAGCCTTCCTGCGGCAACTTGGCATTGAGTGGGAGAAATTCCAGCAAGGATGAAATGACCCCTCCCATCACGCCGGAGAAGGTGTGGAGGGGATTGGTTACCAGTCGTCAGTGAACAGTCATCAGTGAGCAATAAGAAAAGGAGTCCCCCATGTCCCCTCGTGTCACTTCTTACGGCAAATGTTTCCTGTGCGGCGAGATGCTCGCCAAAAACGCCGTCAGCCGCCACCTGGCAGAGTGCATCCCTGCCCACGAAATGGGGAAAGGCAAGCCCGAACGCCTGTTCCACCTGCAAGTAGAGGGCGCCGAAGCCCCGGAATACTGGCTGCATCTCGAAATCCCTGCCAGCGTCACGCTGGAGAAACTGGACAACTTCCTGCGCGCCATCTGGCTGGAATGTTGCGGCCACCTGAGCGCCTTCGAAATTCACGGCGTCCGCTACGAGGTCGCCCTCGAGGGCGCCGACTTCTCCTTTTACGATGAGCCGCCCAAAGCCATGAAATCGGCCAGACTGGAGAAAACCCTGGCCGTTGGCGGCGCCTTCACCCACGAATACGACTTCGGCACGACCACCGAACTGAAACTGAAGGTCGTTGGCGAGCGGATGGGAACGCGGCCCAAAGGAAAAGTCCGCCTGCTGGCGCGCAACTATGCCCCCGACCTGCGCTGTAAGGTCTGCGGCGCGCCAGCGGAAGACCTATACGTTTACGAATACCCCTGCGAGCCGTATTGCGAAGAACATGGCATGGACAAGTACGGCGAAGAGGGCCTGCTGCCGCTGGTCAACTCGCCGCGCACAGGCGAATGCGGCTACACCGGGCCATTCGACGAGTCGCTGAGGTTCGAAGAAAAAACGCCGGGCAACCAAGAATGACAAGAGAACTTCCCGAATGCTTTGAAACTTTGGGACATTTCCAAAGCGGGTAAAATACAGTCATTGACCAAAATCCACGCGATCGGCCGCGTCAACCCCGATGCCGACTCCATCCCCGCCGCCATGGGCTACGCCTGGCTCTTGCGCGAACGGGGTGAAATCCCATCACGCCTGAGAAGGTGTGGCGGGTGATTAAGAATCAGCAAGCAAGATCAGGCTGAAATCCAAAAAAGATGCGAATTGCTCTTCATGTTTGTTGATCGAGCTTCTAGCAGCCTGTCGGAAAAAGAAATTTAGGACACAGATTGACACGGATCTTTGATAATTTCGGCCCCAAATCCGTGCGCGAAGCGTCTGTGAAAATCTGTGTCCCATAAAGAGAAAAATGGACTTCTCCGACAAACTGCTAGCCAAGGCGAGATATAATTGGAGCAGGTTAATATGCTTAAATCCATGCCAATCAAAACAAAAGTTCAACCCATCGGTTTTCCGCCTGTCTCAAAAACGCTGCCGCAGGCTGTAAAGAAAATCGTCGAAACGCTCAAGCCGGAGAAGATCATTCTCTTCGGCTCATACGCGTACGGCAATCCCACGCCTGACAGCGACGTGGATTTATTGGTTATTATGAACACAACTGCGAAACAAACAGAACGTTATCTTGCAGTCTCCCGCGTATTAAGCCCGCGCCAATTTCCTGTGGATATCATTGTAAAAACGCCAGCAGAGATAAAGTACGCGTTACCCAATAAAGAAAATTTTTTTATACGGGAAATTATCTTGAGAGGAAAAACGCTCTATGAACGCAGAAAGCGACTTTGAAATATGGATTGACCACGCGGAAGACGACGCCAACGCGGCGGGAAAATTATTGCGAGGCAAGAAACCATCCATTTACGGCGCATGTTTTCACGCGCAACAATGCGCCGAAAAATATATGAAAGCCCTGCTGGTGGTCAAAGGAAAACGCTTCCCCATGATCCACGATCTGGTCACAATAAACGATTTGTTACAGCGAGCAGGAATCAACATGGAAGTTTCGGAAAACGATCTGGGACTTTTATCTTCTTACGCAGTCAGGGCGCGTTACTCGGGAGAACATCCTGAAATGGAAGACGCCAAAGAAGCGATCCAAATCGCAAAAACCATCCGCAAATTTTCGCGCACATTTTTAGAACTCAAATAATGCCCAACCCCATCCACGTCATCGGCCACGTCAATCCCGATACCGATTCCATCGCGGCCGCGATGGGTTACGCCTGGCTCCTGCGCGAACGCGACGGCGCGAACACCGTCGCGGCGCGGGCGGGCGCGCTCAACCCGCAGACCGCCTGGGTATTGAAGACCCTCGGCCTCGAAGCGCCCGTCCTGCTCACCGACGCCTCGCCGCGCTTCGAGTCGGTCATGCGCCGCCTCGACACACTCGGCCCTGATTCGCAACTCGGCGCGGCCTGGACACTCGCCAGTAAAACGGGGGGACTCGCGCCCGTCGTCAACGAAGACGGCAAACCCTATGGCCTGATCAACGGCCTCAGCCTCTTCAAATATTTCTCCGACATTCTCGGCCCGCGCCCTGGCGACACCACCGTGCGCGAGATGATGTCCGCGCCCTGCAAAGACGCCGCCGACACCCAAGTCCCCAAGTACGTTGCCAACGCCCACATCCGCGACTCGCTCAACAAGATCCTGCGCGGCGATTACGACGACTACTGGATCGTGGACGAGAACGGCCTCTACCTCGGCATCGCCCACCAGCGCGAAGCGCTCAACCCGCCGCGCCTCAAGATCATCCTCGTGGACCACAACGAGCCGCGCCAGGCCATCGCCGCGCTCGAGGAAGCCGAACTGCTCGAAATCCTCGACCACCACCGCCTCGGCAACCCCTACACCCACACGCCGATCCGCTTCACGGTGGACACCGTCGGCTCGACTTCCACGCTGGTGACGGAGCAGACCGCCGAGGCGGGACTCTCCCTGCCGCCCGCGCTGGCTGGCACGCTGCTCGCGGGACTTTTAGCGGATACGCTCATTCTGACGTCTCCTACCGCCACGCCGCGCGACCACACCGCGGCGGAGAGACTATCCCGCTGGGCCTTCGTAGGCGGGAGTCCGCTCAAAGGTGAGACGCTGGAATCCTACGGCCAGCAGATACTCTCCGCGGGTGCGGGACTTTCCAACCGCAAACCCGAGGAAGTGGTCAGCAACGACATCAAACCTTTCGAGGCGGGCGGATTCAAATTCGCGGTGGCGCAGGCCGAAGTGACCGACCTCCTGCAACTCAGCGAGCATCTCACCCCGCTCACCGATGCCCTCAACGCCCTGCGCGACAAACGCGGCCTCGACTTTGCCATCCTGCTCATCACCGACGTGGTGCGCGGCGCCAGCCGCCTGATCCTCTCCTCCTCCGCCCCGCCCGTCCTCGACGACCTGCCCTATCCGCCCCTCCCCGATGGCACCCGCGACGCGCAAGGCGTAGTCTCGCGCAAGAAACAATTACTGCCGGTGGTGTTGGGATTGCTGGAGAGATAACAAAAGGAATAAAATGGATTTCCAAAAACTCATAGACAGGGCTGTATCCATTCGCAAACTTTACGAAGAAAAAGAACGTGAACTTTACGGCTCCTCATGGACAAGCGAGGAAATCGCCCTCGGCTTTGTCGGCGATGTAGGCGACCTTGTAAAACTCGTTGTGGCCGAAAACGGAAAACGAAATATCCCGGATAGCAGAAGCAAACTCGAGCACGAACTCGCCGATTGTCTTTGGTCAGTTGCCGTGTTGGCAAATTTTCATGAAATAGATTTGGAAAAGGCATTCTTACACACCATGGATGAATTGGAAGAACACCTATATGACAATGGCGAGGGGCAACACCCTGATGACTTCCCCAATACCTTTCTATCACTCCATCGAAACAACAAAACTGACATCCACTTTGTGCAAGGAAAATATAATATGGGCTCAACTGGGGCCGTTGTCTTTTGTGGAACCCATCGATATTAACTTATTGGGTCAAAATTGTTTGAAGATTTAAACACCCAGAATAAAAGTAATGAATTTGGCTTCACGTTAGTTCGAAGACATCCTTTATCTGAAGAGCAGGAACTTCAGTTCGGAAGCAGTTGGTACGAATATTTTGTTTTGGATGGGAAAATTCCTCGATTTCCAATAACACAACTGGATTTGGGTTTATCTACAGACAAAAAATTCATCAGTGGATCGATAGTCAAGCTCTATTCGTACCAACTACCCCGCGGTTCACGCTCCGATATTCGCCTCGATCTGTGGCGAGACTTGAATCAGTATCTTTACCAACCAGCATTACCGATCCTCACAGTGGAAAGACGGTTTGGAGATAAACGTGAAAGTCAAGGTAAAATTGTTTTGGGTAACAAAACCAGAATAGTCATTGATGACAGAGACAAAAAAGAGAAAACCGTTTCACTATCTTTTAAAACTAAAGAGATTGGAACAATAAGCATAGAAGCGACTGTTTTTAAGCATGATGTTCAGCAACAGGAATTCGTAAAAGACAAGGCCATAATTTTCACTTTAAACGGGCAAATCCACGGGTTTCTCCCAAGGGCTTTCATTTCACAGGAGTTGGGTTTCTCAATGCTAAGAGACTCGCTCCTTGTTCAAGTCGACTGCACTAATGCCAGAACAAGTTTCCGACAGGACTTGTTTATGGCCAACCGATGTAACCTAAAAGAAGGCGAGTCGCTCCAAATCCTTCTCGATAAAATAACAGAAGTATTAAAGTCAAGCGATGCCTTGCAAGAATTGAATCAGAATAGGAAGAATAAGATTCTTCGAGAAAATACTGGCGATGAAGAATTGCTAAAATCTCTTTTCCAATCCCTACCATTAGACAAAGATCTTCTAAACTTGTTAAAGAGGGGAGGAAATCTGGATTTCTTCAAGGTCCATCGCCATTTGGAGAATGATGACTCTGCAATGCAAAAGCATGTTCAAACATCGCCACTTGCATCAAAACGTTTTCCTTCAATATTTAAACTCAATAGGAATATGGAGAAAAACGGAGTATATATAAAAAGCATTCCACTCAACGGTAAAGGCACTATTGAATTCGAAACCGATGTTGAGGATGAATACTTATTTCGCCCTCACGAGCGCGGTGAATTTCAAATTCAAATACTTGGGCTTCGTAACAGCGAAATCACTGGCGGAACAAGAAGGGTAAGACCCCAAAAAGTCGAAGACACATTTAATGTGACTGTCGCGGGACCTACCAATAACTCAATTAAGGTCGCCTTTGAGCCGAAAGATAGCTTATCGGTGGGGGAAGAAATAGAATTAAATGCCCGTTTATCATCTCCATCAGGAGATTTAGAATCAATTTTCTACATCAAAATCATTGATCCAAAAAAACAACAGGAAAAATCGCAAAGTGAACGGCCCCAACCTCCTGCCTTACCTATCCCTATTCGCGTTTACGCAAAGCCTGAAAACGAAGATGAAAAAGCATGGGCAGATTTTACTCCCCATTGGACAGGTGACGACATTATCAAGGTAGTACCTGGAGAGTCGGAAAAAATTGTAGAGGGCATCGCTATCAATATGGATAGTTTTGTTATTAAGCGCTATTTGTCAAAGAACCGAATAAACACAGAAAATGGAATCAAATTTATCAAAGACAAGTATTTTACCTCGGTATATCTACATGGTTTATTTCTTTACGGAATCTTTGACAAATTAAATAAGCTTGACGACAATCCAAGATACGATATAGAAGAACTCATACCGACTTTAATGAAACCGTATAGTTCGTTTCTTGTCTACGAAAACATTGATGAGACCATATTATCAACGCTTAGAGTAGAATGAGTAAATTGGTTTGACATTATCCGCTCACCCAAAATAAAAATCGGCGGTCCTGTAAAGCTCCCCGCCCTCCTCCTGACACCCTCCTGCCACAATTCCATGTTATCCTCCGCGCATGACACATCGCATCCTCGTCGTGGATGACGAGCCCTCGGTCACCGATTTGCTGGCATACAACCTCCGCAAGGCGCTGTACGATGTGCAGGTCGCCGCGGATGGGCGCGCGGCCTTGCGCCTCGCGGGGGAATTCCAACCCGACCTGATCCTGCTCGACCTGATGATCCCCGAAGTGGACGGCCTCGACGTGTGCCGCGAACTCCGCAAGTCCAGCAACGTGCCTGTCATCATGATTACGGCGCGCGGCGAGGAGATTGACCGCGTCATCGGCCTCGAACTCGGCGCGGACGATTACGTCGTCAAGCCGTTCAGTGTCCGCGAACTGATGGCGCGCATCAAGGCCGTTCTGCGCCGCACACAAAACGACAACTCCGAACCATCCACGATCATTTCTGGCGCGGGCGGCCTCCGCATGGACGTGGAACGCCGCGTCGTCACTGTTGCCGACTCCGCCATCGAGTTGACCCGCCTCGAGTTTGACCTGCTCCATCGCCTGCTGATCAACCGCGGGCGCGTCCTGACGCGTGAACGCCTGCTCGAACAAGCCTGGGGCTACGATTACGTCGGCGACACGCGCGCCGTGGACAGCGCCGTCAAACGTCTGCGCGCCAAACTGCGCGCCGCCTCTCCCGAAGCCGATTGCATCGAGTCGGTGCGCGGCCTCGGCTATCGAATCAATTAACGCCGAAAATGCTTTAAACACAAAGGCTTGCACTGAGCCTGTCGAAGTGACACAAAGGCAACGAAGGAAAACCCAAAAAATAAGGCGTCCTTCCCCCCTTTGTGGACTTCGTGCCCTTCGTGTTTAAGCTCTTAAGATCTCAACCAAAAGACGCCCAATGCAAAGCATCCGTGCCCGCCTCTCGCTCAATACGCTGCTCGTGCTGATCCTCGGCATGAGCTTCGCAACCGCGCTCGCCTGGCAGGCGGTCTCTGGCCTCTACATCACCACACAACGCGACAACCTGCTCGCGCAGGCGAAACTTATCGCAACTGCACTGGAAGGCACGACGACACTTCCCAATAACGCTCTGCCTTACTCACAGACATCCAACATCGTACCTGGAATTCACACGCGTCTGTTGACAGAGGGAGGTGCGGTTGTCGTCGGATTGCCGCTTTCGGACGCGACTGTGCAAATGCCTCTTGCAGAACAAAACGCATCCATCTTGACCTCGGACCTGATCCAGCGCCCCGAAATTGAATCAGCCCTGCAAGGGACTCCCGCCACCGCGCTCCGACGCGTTCTCGGCGCCCAACGCGTGCTCTACGCCAGTGCGCCCATTTACGCGGAGGATGGTCACATCACAGGCATCGTCTACCTCGCCACGCCCCTGCCCGCCACGGGACTGCCCGCGAATATTATTCTTCAATTGCTTGGAGCAATACTCCTCGCGGTTTTACTCGCTTCCCTCGCGGGACGATATTTAGCGCGGCAAATCGCGCGTCCGCTGGAGGGACTCGCCAACGCCGCCAACACCATCGCCAGCGGCGACCTCAAAGTTCGCGCTCCAACCGAGGGCAACATCAAAGAACTTCAGGCGCTCGGACAGACCTTCAACACGATGACCGAATCACTGCGCCAATCGGACGAAGCCAAGAAGGCCTTCATCGCCGATGTCACGCACGAACTCCGCACCCCGTTGACCGTCATCAAAGGCACCATCGAGACCCTTGAGGACGGCGCGCTCGACGACCGCGAAGGCCGCGGCCCGTTGCTCACATCCATGCAGCGCGAGACGGATCGTTTGATTCGATTGGTGAATGAATTGCTGGTTCTCGCCCGCGCCGACGCGGGATCGCTTCAACTGGAAATCCAACCGCTGGATTTGGTTGCACTGACAACCGAGCGTTGCGAGTTATTGTCCAATCTCGCGGCGCGACAGGGAATTGAATTGAAAGTCATTCCACGTAGTGACGACTCTGCGAAGCGCCCCTGTGGGGTCAGTCGTCCCAATCCAGCGACTGAAGTCGCCACTACATGGGGATTCGTTCTTGCCGATCCCGACCGACTTTCGCAGGTGATGGACAACCTGCTCGACAACGCCATCCGTCACTCGCCCGCGAACTCAACCATTACGGTTTCCATCGAAGAAAAAGATGACGGCCTCGAATGTTCTGTCGCCGATCAAGGGGCGGGCATCCCCGCCGAACACCTTCCCTTCATCTTCGAGCGCTTCTACCGCGTGGATAAATCGCGCAATCGCAAAGACGGCGGCACGGGATTGGGACTCGCCATCGCGCGCGCGTTGATTCTCGCACAGGGCGGTCACATCTCCGCGCAGAGCCTCGAAGGCCAGGAGACAACGATTACGTTTTGGTTACCATTGGAACATTCCGCAAGCGATTGAAATCGCCGCTACATCTGCAAAGTCCACCTTCGTGGACTACCTTTCCCCAGCCGACGAAGGTCGGCTTTGCGATGGTTGTGGCGACTTGAGTCGCCCACCTGCCTCCCAACTGCCCGCAACCTGACACACCCCCGACAATGAAAGGGAATATCCTGTAAAGCGAAATAATATTTCGCTCTACCAAAAGGAGACTCCCATGAAACAGATTCAAACCATCCTCAACACCGTCCTCGCCTGCGCGTTGATCTTCCTCATTTTCATCACTGGCTTGCCGAACTTGCAGGCGCGCGCCGCGACAGCCACGCCTCCGCCCCCGGCAACGGAACCCGCTCCCACGTCCGCGTGCGACGCGAGCCGCACGATCCAGGTCAGCGGGACGGCGGTGGTCAACGTCAAGCCGGACCGCGCGTTGATCCAACTCGGCGTGCAATCCAACGGCAGGTCCGCGAAAGAGGCGCAAGCGAACAACACTGCCACCATCAACAAAGTGACCAAAGCCCTGAAAGCGCTCGGCATCGAATCCAAAGACATCGCCACGGATTGGTACATCATCGAGCCGCTTTATGAGGATTACGACTCGCTCCACATCAAAGGCTATCGCATCTACAACGTCATCGCCGTCACCCTGCGCGATGTGGACAAGGCCAACGACGCGATCGTGGCCGCGTTCCAGGCGGGCGCGAACCAGGTGGTGAACGTGGATTTCTACACCAGCGAACTGCGGAAATACCGCGACCAGGCGCGCGAGATGGCGATGAAAGCCGCATCCGAAAAAGCGAAAGCCCTCGCCCAAACCGCAGGCGCGGATACGAGTTGCGTGCTGTCCATCAACGAAAACACGTGGTCCTATTTCAATGGCTGGGGCTGGTGGTACGGGGGAGGTAACCGAAATCTGCAAACGCAGAACGTAGTTCAAAACGCCGCACCCAGCGGAGGCGAAACACCCGCCCTCGACAACGGCCCTGTCAGCACGGGCATGATCTCCGTCCGCGCCGAAGTCAGCGCCACCTTTAGTTTGAAATGATCCGATAGTTGAATGGTCGCGTTGTTCGGTAGTCGGGTAGTCTGAAAACCTGACATGTCTCCGCGAAAGTCCGACGGACTCGCGCCTGTGTCCGCGCAAGGGTTTTGGTTAACGATGGCGCGCCTGAGACATGTCAGGTCTGCTCAAACACCCTCGTCACAAATTCCTCCAGCGCAGGCAGGCCGCGGCCAACCGGACGAGCGGATGGCGCGCAGGAATCTGCTGAACGGCAATCGCCATCTCAAGCACGCGGCTTGCAACTTCATCTTTCTGCTTTCATCCTTCATCCTTCAAATCTTCCTCACCATCCCGCGCAACGCCTCCAGCCGCGCCTGCGCCAGCCCCGGCGCGGCCTCCAGCGCATGGAACGGCCCCGAGCCTTCGATGGCAAGCGAGGCCGAGATATTGCCGCATAGCGCGCCCTCCAGCGGATCGTAGTTTTTACGGTAGCCCGCCAGGAATCCGCCGCAGAAGGCGTCGCCCGCGCCGGTGGGATCGGCCAGCCGCGCCGGGTAGGCGGGAATCTCCCAGCGGCGTTTGCTGACCGAATCGTAGAGCAGTTGGCCGCGCGCCCCGCATTTGACCACCACGTACTCGCAACCCCATTCGCCGATGGCCGCGGCCATCTCCCACGGATCGTGAGTCTGCCCCCAGAAGAGCGCGGTAATTTCTTCGAGCGAGGGCAGGCAGGCCGTCAACCCGTGGACGAGGCCGCGCACTTCGCGCAGGAAGGCGGGCGCCATGAAAACGGCAGACGGGTCGAGGGTCAGGACGCGCATCGCCCCGCGCAGGCGATCCGTAAATTGCTGGAGCGCGGCCAGTCCCAGCGGACAGAGATGCAGCGCGCCCGCCTCCAGGTAATCCGAGGGAATGTCGGAAAGCAGGGGCGAGACAGGATCGAGGGTTTGCGCGGTTTGCGAATCACTGCGCGGCTGGACGCGTTGCGCCAGCAGGGCTTTCGGAAAAGGCACGCCGCGCCGCGCAAAATGCGAAACGGGATTGGAGCGGCTCGGCTCGAAATTTTCGGACCAGGCCAGGAAGGAACGCTGGTCGAGCGCGCCGGGCTGGATGCGGATGCCCGCGAGATCCCAGCCGCGCCGCCGAAGATCCT
>Ga0210036_1003027_pt1 | contig 17028 bp, 15 predicted proteins | sample CryGeymeta201515_FD_185469 | JGI IMG/M metagenome (GOLD analysis project Ga0210036, IMG submission 185469) | Groundwater microbial communities from Crystal Geyser aquifers in Utah, USA - Crystal Geyser metaG 2015-15 (SPAdes) (version 2) | ecosystem: Environmental > Aquatic > Deep subsurface >...
AGTAGTAGTAGTAGTAGTAGTAGTAGTAGTAGTAGTAGTAGTAGTAGTAGTAGTAGTAGTAGTAGTAGTAGTAGTAGTAGTAGTAGTAGTAGTAGTAGTAGTAGTAGTGCTAGTAGTAGTACTAGTACTAGTAGTAGTAGTCGTAGGACTACTAGTAGTAGTAGTAGTAGTAGTAGTCTAGTACCTAGTGTGGTGTTATTTATGTTGTGCTTCTATGGAGAAGAATCTCTTTTTTTACACGAGCTTTTTTATTACTCTACTGGTTTCAAAAGAAGCAGCTTTTGCTTCGTTGTTTTCGCATGGTTTGCCTTTCTATGTTGTTCCTAGTCTAGTACAAGCTACTTTCTAGCTCCTAGCTACGGTAGTTAGTAGTGTATTCCTTTCACCCAAACTAGTAGTAGTACTAATAATTATTATAGAGCTCGAGCATTTTCTGTGATGATTGTCGTACGGACCCAACATTTTCCACGAGGAAACAGAATTTTAGGTTAATTTTCTACGTCACCAAGTTCGCATTGACTTTTAAGCTGATAACCTCATTGGTTATTCGTGTCGAAAGAGCAGAAGATGATGAACATAATATTCATGAGTTGAAATTCTATGACGCTCTTCAACTAGTAGAAATAGTTAGCTAGTACTCCACTAATTACTGTACCAGGTAGTACTACTACTGTAGCTAGTAGTAAGGCAATACGTAGACGATAGCTAGCTAGCTAGTACTCTAGTAGAGTAGACATTGACTGTTGTTTTACACTACTTCACTTCTGACATTATTCTACGGAAGAAAAGCAAGTGGGAGCAACTGGGAAGAATAACACACTTGGCTGGACGGGATACGACATTGTTATTGTTTTTGCCGTTGCTGTTGCTGTTATTGTTGTTATATGTTCGCAGAGAAGGCACAAGGGAGGCAAAGCATATATATTGAGTATTGAGTATTGAGCAATACACAAACACATGCACGCACAACACAACTACAATTACATTCTCCTGTGACTTGGAATAACAAGAAAGAACAAGATGAATACCTATTGTCTATCTACTCCCACAGAAGTGACAACAAGTAGTGCGTCTGCAATGGTGCCTCTGGATCATGAACCAGTACACCAGAACAAGCGACGAAAATACATGTCTCACTGGGAGTCTAGATTGTTCGAGCTGCCGCAACAGCAACAGCAAAAGGAGCAGCATGGTTCATTGAGCACCAATGCTAGCAGCACATGCACTGGCGACGACAGCGGCGGCGGCGGTGGAGGTTCTCGTTGTACTGGAAGTGGTCTGTCGTTGGAAGATTTGTTTCCAGCAGGAAATCAACGATGGCACCGTACAAATAACACCAGTAAGCAATCAAAATCACAGCAACGTCAACAGCACCAGCGTCAAACGCAACCACCCTGTTTGTTTCGATTGGAACATCGGCAGGGAGGACAATTAGCACAACACGACGGAGAAGAACGCATTTTGCTCTTTCGGAGTGACCGCAAAGGTGCCATTGCCAAAATTGTATTTTCTTCCAGTCCTCCTTCTGATACTAGTACGAATGTTGATGATACTACTGATAATAATGATGTTTCGAATACGGACAATGACGCACATATGGCACACGCCAAGATTCACGTTCTGGATGTCAAGGACGTGTACAGAGGATACGATTTGGGAGGACTGCTCTTCAAGGAGGCATTGTCCGTTCTTCAACGAAAATCATACGGCGGTCATTGTCATTCTTGCAGGTGCGTTCTGGACGCTGAAGAAGATGCCTCGAGGCACAACAAATTGGTTGGGTTTTACGAACGTCTCGGTGCACACGTAAAGCCAAATACCAAACCACAATTTCTAAATCATAACGATGGAGAAACCTACCGAAAGGTTCCCATGCTCATTGATTTACTCTTGAAGAAAAACAACAAGAAGAAGAATGATGCTGCGGCTGATCATGCTCATAATAATAGTAGTAGTTGTTGTTGTTGTAGTCACTTCCAACAACAAAAACACGATGACACAAAATTGGAAGGATTCTTGCCGGTGAGACTGTTACTGGGGTCTACACTGAACAACAACAGTAACAGTGGTCAGCACTGCTATCAATACCACAAACAACAGGCATTTTGGTCAAAATCTGTGGCAAACCAAGGTGAACGCGTCGATTGGGTCATGGTGCAACACCATCAATTTTCACCAGGAAATAGCACCAGCACTAGCAACGGCACTAGCATTATCACAGTACAGTTTCGAACCACTCATGGACTCGTACTCACAGTGGACGAAGAAGGGCACTGTCGACAAGAAGAGGAAGACCATTGCGACACAAACAGTCATCAATCTTCCATGTTTCAACTCTATCGAGTTTCCGATAACGATGAGAATGAGAATGAAAGTGAGCATGCACAATGGCACGGAAAAGAATTGTGGCTTCTCAAGCCGCTCACAAACACGCCACTTTTTCTCAAATTGGATCCACGTACGCTCCATTTAGAGGCATCTAAAACACCCACTTTTTGGCAGGCCCATTCTGATACGATGAGCCTCACCTGTACCTTTGATACTCCAGCACGACGACGTCATTACCGCAAGGCCTGGATCAAACAGACAGTCGATTACGTCAAACAACAAAAACTGTATTATACCAACTTTCAATTGGCCAAGTTGTCTCTCGAGGATGCTCTTTTGCACCTAAGCAAATTGCAACAAGCTTTTCCGTTCATGGTCGATGCAAACGTACAACACCTGTCGGTGCGGAATTTATGTGTAAGAAAAATATGATGTTTTATTATTGATGAAATGTTTGATATGTGTGTGTGATTGGTTCTGCTTTCATAAATTCTGTCAAATGCTCACCTTTCGTTCGCTCGTTTGTTCGTCTGTGCTTTCTTCTTTTATTATGATCCTCATTATTCTACTTTGAACAGTTTCGAACGGCCGAAGCAGCCAGAGCCGCAGGACATCCCGATTGGATTCAATTTATTGCTCTTGTGTAAGTTTTGGAATCTGACACTTGTCTCTTGTCGTCGTCGGGGCGCGTGGTAATCCCGCTGATTTCTTATTTCTTCGTTTCCAGGACGGAACTAACAAAAATGCTCTGCTCGACTCTCTCTCGTTCTCGTCGCTTTCCACTGCACACACACGCATGCACAAATAAATCGGCGTAGTCACGCCCTCGGCAGTGTCGTCAACTGCTTGGACGCTAAGACTGGACAGGAATCGGACGACGATTTTGATTGGACTATTTTGTGCACGTCTCGTGTATTAGGATGCGCTAGCCCCGAAGGTAGTACTTTTTCTGAGTTTCAAAGCTTGAATGCGGACCTTTTCGAGGAACAGTACAATACTCGACAAGGTATCTACGGGCCGCATCATAGTGGCGGTCTGCAGAATACCATTCTGGCGTGGACCGGGCCCGAATATTTGGCCAGTATGTTGCACTACAATCAAGTGATGGATCTGCCTGACGAGGCCTATGCCGTCCTGCGACTTTTTCTGTTGAAGGATTGGCACGCTAAGCATTTGTACGCAGAATTGGCCAGTGACGATGACCGGGAAGTGTTATCGTTTGTGGTAGAATTTGATGCGCTGCGTTGGAAGGCAACGCGAGACAGTTTGGGACAGGCCGAATTGACCACGGAAGAGTGTCAGCATCTATGGGACTCACGTTACGCGAATATTGCTGCCAAATTTGGAGCCGACAGGGAATTGCGTTGGTAATTTTCATGAAAAATAAAATAGATTACATTGATATTCAATTTAATGAAGAAATGATTTGTAACCCGTACTCCCTTCGCTGCTGCTGTGTTTTTGTTCATGGGTGGCAGTGATAGTACTGGTGCTAGCTGCAGGCTTCGCGAAAACGTCTGTAATTGCCAATTAGATAATTACCTACTACTTTTACTGGTAGACAACGACGATGATGACGAAGACGGCGCCTGCGTTGTGTTTTTTGGCGCTGGTTGATGTTCATTAGCAACCGCCGCGTACGACATGGGTTCCTTGTTGCTGTTGTTGTTGTTGCCGTCTGTAAGCTTCATTTTGGTTACCGGTGATGGGTGCGTTGTTTGTTGTTGAGACGTATCTATATAAGTTGTTGGAAAGAAGTAATTGGTTGGTAAGTGATGCAAAGGTCAGTGTACTCAAGAAGAAAAGGACAAAAGAAAAGGACAGTCAATACAATATACGGTCGAACTTACAAGCTTGTTGTGGCTGTTGTTGTGGGTGGTGATACGCAGATGCAGAGGTTGCTGGATCAAAGGTGGCAGCTTGTGGATTCATATGATTCATTGTAGGAGGCGGCGCCACCATTTGTTGCTGTTGCTGCTGTCGCTGTCGCTCTTCATGGTACAATTGATGCAATTGTCGTTGTTGTATTTCGTACTGCTGTCGAAGCATCATTTGATGCTGCTGTTGCTGTTGCTGTTGATGCGTCGTAGCTGTTGCTGTCAGGTTTGGCGATTCCATTGTATGATGAGCAGTATAAGTGAGAGGCGCGGTTGCGACATTGACATCGTGATGCAAATGCCACGGTACAGCTGCCGTGGTGGTAGTGGTGGCGGTTGTAGGAGACAGGCCATGCGCATGCATGGGATATCCTCCGTTAGCGGCTGGTGCATATTGCATTCCGATGCTTGAAGACTGTTGCATGGTTGCATGATGGATGTGATGGTGAAGACCATGTTGCAGCTGCAACTGCTGTTGCTGCTTCGAAAGCGGATGCATTTTGTTTCGCGGTTGTCTAGAGCCACCGCCTCGTCCTCCCCCGCCTGCTCCGCGTTTGCCTTGCTGCTGGTTGTTGGAATGGCCATACTTGGTGTTTCCACTACTTCCTCCTCCTCCTCCTCCGCCAGCAGCAGCACCACCAGCAGCATTGAGATTACTGCTAGAAGACCCCCCAGCTCCGCCAGTAGGCCCGCTTGCACTTCCAGTTCCACCTGCACTTTCCGGTGGAGCACCAGCAGTAGTCGAAGCGGACGTTTCACTGGCCACCAAACTCAAATCAATGAGCGAAAAGTTTCGATCCGAATTGCGCTTGGACGGAGGTGGTGGCGTCGAAGCGACAGAATCGGGATAGGTGCTGAGCTTGCCCCATTTGGTCACTGCCAATCGAATGTGCTTGCCCTGGTACAATTCGAGCATGCAATTGCGCAAGACGACGGCACCTCCTCCTGCCTGTCGTTTCTCTGAAACTTCCTGCAGGAGGTCAATCTGTTCGTCGCGCGCTCGCAACGACACTACGCCCGTTTCGTCACCCACTTCGACTTCGGCCAATCGTACGCGAGATCCATCCACGCGCTTCTTGTCCACCACTATTGCCACCTTGCCCACGAGAACACACAGATTGAAACCACCCCGGGGTGGTTGCAACCGCTTTTGAGGGTAGGAAGTAGAAGCATCGACATCCAGAGGCGCCGGTGATGTGGCAAATCCTGTACCGGTCGTTGTATCGGTAGATTCTTCTCCTAGTTGTTGCTGTTGCTGCTGCTCAGCTCGAACCCTCGAAAGTTCCTCTTCCAACTTGGCGTGATCAATGTCGTAAGCGCTCATTAAATCCGAAACATGAACATAAACGGCACGTCGCAATCGAACTTGACCTGCATTGTTGGCACCAGCAGCAGCAGGAGCAGTAGAAGAAGAAGACCCATCAAGACCTACTGTTGGACCGCCAAGATTCACGTCTAAGGACGCTGCTGCCATTTCGGATTGCTTTGGTTTTGACTTTGGCTTTAGTTCTCTATATCCTCTTTTGATTGTAGATAAAGGTTGAAACTGGCGAGCTAGCTAGTAGCTAGTAGCTGGCACGATAACTCAATTTAAAAAGCAACAGCAGCAGCCAAAGCAGCGAAGTTCAATGCTTCTCCTATACTTGTGCCTTGTGCAGTGTGTTACAATTCCTCGGTAGTAGAGTTGACAGTGTAGCTACCCCTGCTTCGAATTGGTTTTAATTTCGCTTTGGGTTTTTGCGTTACAGTACATTGAAAAACGAGAACATGAGAGATCTTCAAAGAAAGATCTTCTTCAATTGCGCCTGATCTACTTTGCCGTTCTATGGGATCAAAGCTCTATCATCATTATTTTTAGGCATTATTATTATTATTACCATCGAAGTTGGGCCCAAATCGGTTTTGGTATTTTCAGCAGTTAATTTTAACAGTCATACCATGGTAGCTGTAATAATTCCATTTTCTGAGATTTTATTAATTAATGAAGCACATTCACAAATCACCCACGGGTGGCTGAGTTATGAATGTGTATCACTGCTAGAGTAGCGGGCCCGCTACTAGTAGTAGTAGGCTAGACTAGCTAGTAGCTACCAGTAGCTAGTTGGAGTAGTAGCTAGCTATTTTAGTACTACTACCTTGTACTACTACTACTAGCTAGTAGCTACTACTACTCGCCTACTCTAGCTACTAGAGTACTACTCCTACGGTAGTAGCTACTAGTAGAAGCTACTAGCTAGCTAGTAGTAGTAGCAGGAGTAGCTACTAGTAGCAGCTACTAGTCTACTTCTACTTGTACTTTATTCCATCAGCCATACTTACTTGTCTACTACTTGTCCAAACATCAAATCCAAGTTACGACCGAGAGGTAATTCAGCCAAATAGATCTGTACAGCATGGTACAATATCCTTTCGTTGAGTTTCCTGTTAGACCCGATTATATCTGTGGCGTTCTCTCTTAGATCCCTCGAATGATCATCTAAAAAAATTCTTGCAATAACGACAAAAGTTTGCATTAGGGATGATACCGACTATATCTGCTTATATTCTCCTTTCAGGTCTGGTGTGTGTGGGGGTTTCCAGAGACCTCGCAATCGATGGCCAGAATATTAGATCAGGGTCAATCATGAAAGACTTCTTTGCCGAAATTTGGAAGGGAAAACACACAAATGCAGGGACTAACAAGAAAGCAAACCAAGAAGGTTTCGATGCATTTCTGCTACTCCATGTTTCTATTGTGCACTTCAACCTTTCGTCCATCCTCGCTGACCTCAAAATAGACTTGCAATATTCGCTCAAAGTTGCCATTGTGTCGCCAAACAATTTTCTTGTTGTTGTTATCTTCTACTTCTTGATCTTCGCCTGTGCTCTTTTGCGTGATGGTTACCCAACCATTGCGGTACAAGCAGCAGACACCGTCACTACCATCATCAATCATTTTAAAGTGATACATACCATTCGCCTCTACACTCAGTGTATTGGAAACAACTTGGTTCGCAAAGGTTCCGTTCACTGACAAGACTTGCCGCCAATCACCTTCGGCGTCAAAATCATTGCCATTTTTCAAATATAACATCTTCCAATGTACTTCTTCGGGGAACATGTCCAGCTTGACGTTAATAGCCACCTTTCCCACGGTATCCGGGAAGACGCCAGGCCACAGGGGTGTGTCCCACGTCGATGGATCGCGGGAGTACAACCGCATGTTGCGTTGCGTGGCCAAGGCTCCCGGTGTCACGTAAATGTCTTGATCGTCCGAAACGACAATGGAACTGTCGTCCTCAACGCGAATTGTTACCGCATGGTACGCGCCATAGCCACCCCTAAGATTCCAAAGCGTTTGGCCTTGCCCGTCAACAAGGGTAACATTGCCAAGGCCGTAGTCGCAGCAAATACCGTCGTTTTGAAGATCGCCAACTTCCAACAAGAATGATTCACCCTCGGCCAAGTCTTTAAATGTCTTGGTTGTTACGGCACCCGATTCTTGAATCACGTGGTAGGGTTGATACGCAAGCTCCGTCGAACTGGCGGGATGGACCAATCTCCACGAAACTTCTTCTGGGTATCTATCGTGCTGCACACGAATACCGAATTGAGCGTTTCCATCTGCTCTGTATTTGCTGTGTTGCTGAACTCCACTGCAATGAATACTCTCAGGAACCTTGTAGGCACTCATTTGGCAAACTAAATCGTCAATAAAGTCAGCCGACGCACTCACTTTGGAACTTACAGCTCCTTGATTGGGCATTTCGCAATCCTTACCCCAGCTAGTGATACCAACAATCGTTCCATCTTGATCCAATAACGGCGATCCGCTGGTTGCTTTGCAAGTTCTTGCCGCTTTGGGACCGTTACTCTCGTCCATGGTGACGGTACACAACATGTTGTCGTTGGACAATAGTTGGCTGAAAGTACATTCCTGTTCGGAAGCTGGCTTGAGGGGGACTCGTTGCAAGAACAGTGGTTCCGTGATCTTTTCTTTGATGCTGTTGATGGGGCTAAATCTAGTCGTTCCCTTCGGTTTGCCACTCGTAGTGATAGAAACTTCTAGCAATGCTTTCTTCACTTGTTGTCCTCGGGAAATCGGCACATGGGTAACTCCAGTCTTGAGTCCGTCTTCATTAAGGAAAGGAGTCTTGTTGAGCTTGAGTAGTTGAATATCGAAATCTCGAGTATAGTAGTGATAATTGGGATGAACGATCCTCGCGACAATCGAACGATATAGGTTCGGCACCGCGGGAAAGCTGACAACTTTGTCTTGCAAGGGATCATCGTCCCAGTGGCCACAATGGCCACTATTGTTTGAAGGGAATTAACAGTGGCTGATTGTGAGTCACCGACATGACGCAGAAGAGTCTTGGTTGGTTTCAATGGAAGAAAGCACGAGAAAGGTCATACCTTGTCAAGACAATGTCTTCGGCAATCATAACACCGAGACAATCCTCCCACTGGACGATATAGGGATGACACAGTGCCGGTGGAAATCGACTCATTCTACAAACGTGCTCGTCGATCCAGCCCATGGCTGACGAGACTCGAGCAATGACACCTGCGTAATCTGTAACATGTGCATCATGATGTGGAATTATGTATTAGCCGAATTAAAGGGCCACAGGGTACAGTGCTTGTCACGAGCCAAGCTCAAATAGCGTACCTGTCCGTCCGCAGCCAGTCCCGAAACTCGTTACCCCGACTTGCTTAAACGACTTATGGAGATCCAGGTAGGGGCCGCCACTGTCACCGGCGCAGGCGTCCTTGCCTCCTCCTTCAACAGCCGCGCAGATCTGTGTAGGCATCAAGCAAAAGTTAAAAAGACTGAAAAAGAGCAGCTGCTTTGGAATACATGCAAACACATCTACCAGCGTGAGGGTCTTACCATTGCGTCATCAGTAATTGCCGTATAGTCATCATCATTGTACTGCGCAGAACACTTGTCATAGCTCACAACCTGCAACGTGACATCATTTAAGAACTCGGACATGACGCCTCCTCCTTCTTGAGTTACACCAAAACCAACAGCCTGTAAATCATCTCCGTCTGCTGGCACATCATCGTCTCGATTGAGAACAACCGTTTTGGCACCTGTTTCTTCATCTGGTTCGTCGGGTTTCACCAACGCGCTCTCGTCGATTTGAAAAAGCATAAAGTCCATTTTCCCATCTTTTTCAAAAGCATCGTGGACAATAAAGTCTATCATGTGACGTTCCATTCCTTGTCCATGCTTTGACGACAGCATATACAGCGTCGTAAGGGAACTCATGGACTTTCGATCGGGTTTGGCGCAGTGAGCTGCCGAGAGTACCATGTCTTTTGAGGATAAGAAAAATGGGCGGGAAGGGAGTTGCACGATTGCGTAAGACTTCACAGAGATATTCTGGAAGAACTGCACTTGCCTTTCGCGAACTTACCTGGAGCAATCAAACTTCCTCCACAATTATAATCGTAGAGCTATGGATGCACAGAAGCATGTAAGTGGGTGTTCGTTGACAGCAACGTCAATGTATTGAAACAAGAACAATTTTACTCTTTTCTTTGCAACGAAATCTTACCTGAACGAAGAACGGATACTTTGATTCGGCTTTTTTCTGACTGACTTTTTGTCCTCCTACAATTTTGGTGGAAAATGGACTGAAAAGGTTGTAGGAAAAGTCATTGGAAGAGCTGCTCGTTAAAAGGTTCAGAATATTTTGTTTCGCAGAATCTTCCTTCTTGTCGCTATGACTACTACTGCCTATATCTAGTTTTCCTTTGATGTTTTCGTTGTCGCCGTCGTCTCTCGATCGGTTCTTGTTGTTCTTATTGTTATTGGTCCTTCCGACAAGAAGACTTGCCGGTATCAAGTTCTCCAATCCAAAATCAAGGTACCCATTGGCCTCAAAACTTTGTGCGTCGTTATTACGAGAGACTCCGTTGTTTGTGTGTGCAGTTTCTACAACAATAATACGATCATCTTGTAATGTTCTCGTACGTTTCCGGTTTTGGTTGTTGTCATTGTGCTTCTCGCCGTGTCTTGGCATTTTGAGTACTTGTTGATCATTCTTATTGTTGTCGTTGTCGTTTGGTCGCTGTTGCGCTTGCTGTTGCGGGGTCAACGTCTCGACGCCAATGTGCCTCATCGTAGCAGCATTGTCAACATTGGAAGTATTGCTAGCACCCATAAAGTTTTGCAAGTTCTCGAGACCCGGAATGTGAAAAATGCCTTTTTCGTTGCTGCCTTGCGCTTTTCTGGATCCTTCTCCTCCAATGGCACCACCAGCGTTGCTAGCAGTAGAGAGAACATTGGTGCTTCGACTGGTGCTGTTGGTAACTTGCTTGGTGTCTCCCTTGCTAGCACTAGTACTAATACTACTGCGCGTTGTCCTATTTTGTAAATATTCCAAGCCAAAATCAAAGAATCCGTTGGCATTTTTTTCGGCTGCTTTTCGGGGTTCATCACCTTCCGTGACTACATTCGAGCTGCTATTGGGACCGTGATCGGGATGGGCAGTACCGTGAATAAAGACTCGCGGGGTAGTTGTTGCTGCTCCTACGGTAGAAGATTCAGTACTTTCTGTGCTGTCCACTGCATTGTTGTTTTCTTCTTGTTTCAATAAAAAGGCGATACAATCCTGCTGTGATATTGGACTATCAGCGGTAAAAATGTAACCATGATCGTAGCAAATGATGGGCGTATTGCGCTGACTCCATTCTTTACTGACATCATAGAAATATTGTTGATCTAGTTCGTTCAGTTCGTTCCTGTTCATTGGGTCTATGGAGCTGGACGAATAAATCTTCTCCAGTTTGGAGATAGCAGCACTGGCAACAGGATTGTTGCCAATAGTGCCTCCTCCTCGAGTAGAGTGGCCTCCTTGTCGCAGAAAATACGTTCCAGAAATTTGCTTCAAGTGGAACAGGACATCATTGTCGGGGTCTTCTACTTGTACGCTATTCGGCGCGTCGTCGGTTTCTTCCTGTGTTTCTGTACCGCCCGTTTGTACTTCGTCTGTAGCAGCGCCAACGCTGTTTGTTGAACTCAGATTCACCCGTTCTATCACGGATGTGTTAGCTGTCAGATTAGTAGAGGTCGCTACAGCAGTTTCAGCTGCAAGGAGGATGACCACGATGACAACCAGCAGAAGTTCCGTTTGAAGTGGCTGTGCCAACAAATTCCGACGGCAGTTGTGCTGATAGCGATGATTCTTTACTGTCATGATCCCCATAGAAGCTGAAACTGATATAGAATGTTATGCCATTAGAACAGCCATATCCAAAAACGACCACATCGACGCTCTCGCGGACAAAAGATACACCAGATTGCTACTCGAGCAATAAAGGATCAACTACAAGTACATAAGTGATGAAAGCACCTGGCAAAACTTTCAGAGAAAAAAATATGACGCCCAATCGAAATAAGCCCAGGTGGACAGTGGATGATTGCGCTACTAGCTAGCAAGAGAATGTACTACCATACTACTCGAGTACTACTAGTGGTTATCCGTAGTACTAGCAAACTAGAATATCCTAGTCCCCGACCAAATATTGGAGTCTTTACAACATCTAAACAACACACCTTAGCATACAAACAAACTACTCCATCATGTAGCTCTCGTTGAGAGCTTTCAAATAGTAAGCTATTGATGGCTTGCTAAGGACAAGTACTTGGTGAGTTATGTATGAATTAGCTTAACTAGGATATTGAACTAGGACACGCGACAATAACCACCAGTGAATACAGCAGCATCAACAGCAGGCCCATCTCCATCTTCCATCGACAAGAGTATATCATGCCAAATACATCAAAAGAATCCACCACCATGGCTGTTAATCGTTCGATTACCTTCCCACAGTCACCCTTGATGAACGTCTTGGGTACAAAGAGACCTGCTTATCCTTTGGTACAGCTGTATTCTTGTTGAACATGCGTCCACTACATGCGAATACTTCTTCTTCACTGCAGCAGTGTTCATCAACACATGATATGTCTCTTCCTCCATCCAAACCAACACGAGACTTCTCGCAAAGAGGCATATGACAGTCTCTGCACCAGTGCGACGTCTTCCTGTCGTAGACAGTAGTTCCTTTGTCCGTGAGGTATCTGCGACAAATGAAGCAGTGATGAGTGATGGGGTTTCCCACTGAGTTATTCCGGTTGTCACGTTGCCATGAAGTAGGCTCTGCTGTTGTGTTCCCATCCTTGTCACAGATGCGTTCCAGCACCGGCTTTTCTCCTTGTTGTACGCTTTTCCTGTGCTGGTATTTCCATGGTCTTAGGTTGCCACAAATGAGATCTGTGAATCTAATGATGCGAAGGGCATCTACTTCCTGTGGAGTCCAACCATCTATCTTTATCTTTTGATGCCGGTACAATTGATACATATCAACAACAACAGACATACCAACCATGGTTGTGATGAGCCGGAACCAAGGATTTCGGGTCTGCCATCGCTTTTCCATTGCCAGTATACTCTGACGAGACTTGTTGTGTTCATCAATGAGGGGGACATATTCATAAAGGACATGAAGTATATCAGGACGAGGGATCTCCCGGAAGCTTGTGTTACCCCAGTCGTCTTCAAATTTTGCTTCATACTTATGTGGAGATGGTGTTGTTTTTCCACAAGTAGATATAAAATATGAAACACCCTTTTGACTCCATGCATAGGCAATGGCAATCACCGGAACATGACTTACCACAGCCCTCATCACTACCCAATGTCCTGCCGGATGGGCACCGTGTCTTGCTTTTAGGACACTGTGTAGTACTTCCATAGGAAAGTAATTCTTGTTGTTCTTGACTATGAAGGTCGAGTGGACCCCTAGTCGCTTCCTGAGTTCCACAGCTGTCATGACACTTCCAAACCATGCGTCTCCACCAACCCAACCACCGACTGGAAGACCTGCTCCCTCCACTTGTCGCAGGACTTCAGCTGTATGAGCAGACATTTCCTCTTTCTTTGGTAGACTCGTTGTCTCTCTGAGCATTGCCTCCACATCTGAGTAGTAGTACTTCTTTTTCCTTTGCTTTTCTGGACCCATGACAACATCTTGATAGGCTAGAACCCCAGTAAAGCACTCCACTGCGTTCCTTAGTTGTGATCCGAGATCTACTGGCTTCCGGGGTTCGTTTGTCAGGTTGGGAAGACCTCCTGTCTTTGATGTCTTTGGCTTCCATGCGCTCATGGATTCATCAAGCATCAGGAGTACAGAATGAAACAGGGCACGGCGCTTTTCATTGAAGCTCTCCAGTACTGGAGTAAAGATGTCCCAGTCCCTATCTCGCTTGTCTGTATACCACCACTTCTTCTCACAAAAGGCGAATGCAGCTGCAGAAGTGAAAGCTTTGAAGACATTTTTTGGCACATATTGACCAAAGTCTGGATGCTTGTGCCGGCCTCCGGACTCGCCTCGCTTCCACAAGTTCTCCACCCCTATCTCTGCCTCTGTTACAGCTGCAATCATAAGCAAATAGCACTGCTTCACAACCCAGTCCGGATCTTCTCCTTCTTCTTCTCTGTGAAAGACTATCTTCTCGTCTTGTACAGTCTGATAGAATGGAGACCTTGCATCTGAATGGAAGTCATCAATGAGCTTTGCGTGTCCGGTAATACATGGAAAGAATTCATGGAAGAATATGTCTGTGAGCTTGCTGTTGTCATCAAATTGTATGTCCTTCTTCATCTGCAGATCGTCCGGCCATTCCATGTGATCATTGTCCTCTGTAATGTGGACGTTGTCAGGTAATATCTCCCATTCCAGTATATCGTTGTTGCCATTGCCATACCTCAATTCAAATAGTTTGGCAGTCATCATCTCATCTTGTGAGAGGCTCTTGAATGATTCAATGGACTGGTGGTAAGTTGACAGTTTCTTTTTCCTCTCTTCTTCCTCCTCCTGAATCTCTGCCATTGCTTCTATACTGTCCGGCTGTTCTATCTCCTCTTCACCCTCCTTAAGAGTAGTCATCCGGTTTCGCAATACACCACGACAAAGCTTGTCTCCAGCTGGAAAGAGATCATATTCCACATTATATCCACTCGTTCCCTTTCCACTCTTTACAGTACCATGAAGACGAAAGTTCTGTGGGAAGGACCGAATTGCGTTTTGTTGATTCTCATTGAGCAAGCCACAAAGGAATAGACTCTTTCTTGTGGAGTATATGCGACAGCCAAGCTTTATTTTGGTCTGTGTCTTCTTGATCTTTTTCATTCGCGCAGTGGTAGTACCAACAGGAGACCTCCTTTTCCCCCTTCCTAGAATGTCATCGTCACCTCCTCCTTGTGACGAGGAGGGTGTTGTTGTCGTCGTGTTGGCAATTGCAGCAGCAGCAGCAGCAGCAGTAGCAGCTTCAATCTCACTTGGTGGTGATGGAGATGGAGATGAACGTGCTGAGGATGATGATGGCAATCGTCTTTGACTGAGTTGGACTGGACTTGGCCGCGAAGCCCCCCCTGTATCAGTGGCAAGGTTGTCAGCCAGAGGGGTTGTAGATTCTGGGGAGGGACAAAGGGAGCCCATATTCATCTCCGGAGGCTTGTCCATTGGCAAACTCAAGTGGAATGATGTATGGTTGATGGTGGAGTAACTTTCGCAAAAATGATTATACAGTACTAGTCACCGTGGCGATTTTTTTAGCCACAACCTTCCACTATACGACCGGCAACAACAGCTTAACAAAAAAGCCTATCTCCCTTTCAATTAGCTTGTCAGATAGCTTGATTAATAAGTTAACAGAGTTATATGGAAGCTATTGTCATTGGATATGAATTCAAGTTTTGGTAACGTGCTTTCAACTGGTGTTTTGGACTAACCTAAGAACTAGGATATTGATAAATCTATCCTAGTTTGGCGGTAAACCACTAGTAGCTAGTAGCTAGAGTAGAGTACTAGTACATTATAGGTAAAATGAGACCAAGGTCGTATTTTGGAGGTAATGATGGTGGTAAATCTTTATAGTAAATCAGTAGGGTTACCTGTACCATCAAATTTTGCCACAGTATATCATCTCTTTTTCCAGTACAAGTCTACACATTGGACCACCGTGCTAATGGACCTACTTCAGTGCCATACTCAGTCTTATGAATTGGTCCAAAATGAGACAGCTAGCCTAATTACCAAGCTGTGAATGAGACCGGCACTCATTACTTAGTAGCAGCATTACTAGTGCACTAGTAGTACAGGAGCCACTGGACGAGACGACCGACACCAGGAGCCACTGGAGATGAGACGATCGACAGGAGCCACTGGTGGAGACGAGATGATCAAGGACAGGATCCACTGGAGCCACTGGACGAGACGATCGACAGGAGCCTGGAGACGAGACAATCAACAGGAGCCACTGGAGACGTTCAACAGGAGCCACTGGAGACAAGACGATCGACAGGAGCCACTGGAGCCACTGGACGAGGAGACGATTGGCAGGAGCCACTGGACGAGACGATTGACAGGAGCCACTGGAGACGAGACGATTGACAGGAGCCACTGGAGCCACTGGACGAGGAGACGATTGACAGGAGCCACTGGACAAGACAATCGACAGGAGCCACTGGAGACGAGACGATCGACAGGAGCCACTGGAGACGAGACGATCAACAGGAGCCACTGGAGACGAGACGATTGACAGGAGCCACTGGAGATGAGACGATCAACAGGAGCCACTGGTGGAGACGAGACGATTGACAGGAGCCACTGGTGGAGCCACTGGACGAGATGATGATCGACATGATCCACTGGAGCCACTGGACGAGACGATCGACAGGAGCCACTGCCTGGAGACGAGACGACTATCAACAGGAGCCACTGGAGACGATCGACAGGAGCCACTGGAGACGACGATTGACAGCACAGGAGCCACTGGAGACGATCGACAGCACAGGAGCCACTGGAGACAATCGACAGGAGCCACTGCTGGTCGTGGAGCGTGGAGCCCCTACTGGAGACGACAACGATCGACAGGAGCCACTGGAGAGGACAATCAACAGGAGCCACTGGAGTCACTAGAGACAATGATTGACATGAGCCACCACTAGAGACGATCAACAGGGGCCACTGGGTGGAGCCACTGGACACTGGAGACGATCATCGACAGGAACCACTGGACGAGCCACTGGAGACGATCTAGCTAGTACTACTGGAGCCACTGGACAGGAGTCACACTACAACGACAGCTAGCTAGACTAGTACTACTAACAAAGTGTTGTGAACTAAAATCCCAATGGAAGCTTAATCTAGTTTTTAACAAGTGGATCCCCATAGAATTTATAGCACGGCACAGTCTATTTTGGACTTAGTGATTTTCAAGGACTTAGCATAAATTTTCTCTGCATAGACCCTAGTACTTATTCTACAGTATTATTTGTAGTCTTATTCTAAGGTGGGTATTATCACAGTAGTAAGAACCTACTAGTACTGGTACCAGCTAGTAGTACTTCAGAATCACTAGGGGTAGCCAAAATTTTTTTCCAGATGCAGGTCCGGATCTCTTGTTGTGTGTCAAACCGGTACTGCAGTTGTCCAATGACATTTTTTCATTTTTCCAGATGAATTCCTTTAAATCTTTTCATTTGACACCCCCAGCATTGTTTTGGTTGAAAAGCAGGCGAAAGTCCTTTTAATTTGATCATTTCTGTTGAGTCCCGGCCTAAATGTTACTATAAATCATCATGCCAATGCAGACCAATAATCTAAATAAATAACAACACACAATAGTTTGATGCCTCTCGTCTAAAAAGGAGTTTTAGTCTATTGGATAACACTGATCTTAAGTTTGACCTTGTTTTTTGTTAATTCACGATTAACCAATCTTAAGTTTTGATTTTTGTACTGTATTTCCGTTGTCAATGCTATT
>Ga0210036_1003036_pt1 | contig 16975 bp, 8 predicted proteins | sample CryGeymeta201515_FD_185469 | JGI IMG/M metagenome (GOLD analysis project Ga0210036, IMG submission 185469) | Groundwater microbial communities from Crystal Geyser aquifers in Utah, USA - Crystal Geyser metaG 2015-15 (SPAdes) (version 2) | ecosystem: Environmental > Aquatic > Deep subsurface >...
CTCGGAACGGAGAAAAGGTCGGCCCTAGTAAATTGCCGAGTTTCTCCAAACCACCCTACCTAGCCAAACGTAGCCCTAGAGAGCTGGCATAGTCGAGAGAACGCGGTAGCGTTTGCTCGGCCATTTGCAGATTTTATCGCTATTCCTAACCTCGCTTTTCACGTCTTAACCATAGCTGGGACTCGGCTGAAATGAATCTACCGTACCTACTACTGATACTTACTTATTCGTACTTTAGCTGCTAGCTACTCTACTACTAGTCAACTACTGTAGTAGACTACTAGCTAGTACTCTAAATATTACTCGAGTAGTAGACTAGTAGACTACTAGTAGTAGCAAATTAAGCCCAGGTGGACTGCCATAGGACTCAGGAGTTAGGTCTTACTCTATTAGGTCGTGTTGCCTATGCCTGCTTCATACACACAGCCACTAGTCTAGTCATAATATCTAATATTCCTATTAGTCTCCACTTTAGCTTTTTACGGTAGCTAGCCTAGCTACTAGTAGTAGTCTACTGTAGAATTATAATGGAGTAATCCTAATGAAACAAGAAGTCAATCAACATCACATCACACAGAAACAACCAGCCCGCTACCGCGCATCCGACCAAACAACCAACCAACCAACCAAAGCAGCTAATAACATGTCTCATCTACCCGATCCCACGGCTTCTCTACCACCTCCTATCAATCCACTCCTCACAGCCTACGACAGATTTCAACGAGAAACACCCTTGGTCTCGAGATGTATCTTGCAAGCCTCGGCTGCCTTTTACTTGCTCAGCTATGTTGTCTCGTTGAAGTTTGCCTTGGGCAACATCCCATACTTTTGCATTTACAGATTGGAAGTTTATAGAATCTTGATGGCACCGTTTATGTGTGATTCCCTGCTGAATTTGGTTTTTGCCTACTTTATCATTACGGACCATGTCAAACGATTGGAGTATTCCATGGGATCTACGGCATTTGCGGCACTTTTTGTAACGATGAATCTTGTCGTCAATGTAGGGCATATTGTGATGTGCTTTATGTTAAGCAGCCTTTTCAGTAAGGATTGGCTCATGGTGTCAGCGGCAGGATTGTGGATTGTCCTGTTGCCACTGTTGGCTGCGGAATGTTTGCAAGCTCCATCAGGATCCCAGCGTCCCCTGTTTTGTTGGGCTGTGCCAGCTATCTATTTTCCCTGTATCTTGGGTGGATTGATTGGAATTTTAACAGGACAGATACCCCTCTACGCTTGGGCGACGGCAGTGGGATATGCTTGGACCAAGGTGCCGCAACTACAAGACAGGCTCTCGGTATCTTCTAGCAGGTGCCAACAATGGGAGGAGACCTTCTTGTCCGACTGGACGAATCGACCCGGATTTATTGTAGGCCATGCAGCCACAGGAAGTGATGCTTGGATGAACAGCAGCTTTGACGGTAGTAGTAGCACGGTATGTGCTAGTCGAGATGATATGATTAGCGTATCTCGCCTCTCGTTCATTTGTGTTTTGTATCATTCGTCATCTTACAAGTCTATCCATGGTATGCTTCGTTCCTGGACAGACATCCAGCTCCTTATTTCGCAGGCTGACGGGTGCCGGTACTGATGGCACTGATAATAGTGAGGGTACAACCCCATCTTCTACCACAGAAGGTTTTTTGTCAGGACATGGTAGGACTTTGGGTGGCCCTACCATGCGCCGTCCGACAAATAATAATGTCGATGCACGAACAGCTCGCCTCAAAGTACTGGAAGGAAGAGGCGGCACTACCAGTCACCAGGCAGTCGACGGTAAAAGAAGCGCCGACAATAAAAAGGGCAGCGACGAAGCTGTGTAGTTGCACCGCATTGATATCACACGAAGCATCCCTAAAATTCACATTAAGCTAGCGATAGGATCAGCAAAACACATTTTTATTAAAACTAGTTTGTTCTCGTCAACTTCTACCATGCATTGATTGAGTCATCATCCAGTGAGGTTGCTACTTGCGACGAAAAAGATCTTCCTCCTCGTCTGAATCGTCATCGAGCCTCAGCATTGGGCCCATGTTCAAACCATTCATGGTCTGCACTATGTCAGCATTCTTGGTATTCTTTTGTTGGGATGGTGTAACCAACTTGAAAAGGGAACCGGCCTTTTTGGCAACCTTCTTTCCAGCCTTTTGGACAAAGCTAACAGCGCTAGAAGCGGTTGCAGCGGTACCCGCACTGCCCACAGAGTCATTGTCATCGTCGATGTCCTTATCGTCCAGGAGCAGACTTTCGTCCTTTGGTTGCGATTTTTTCAACGACATTGACCCAAACAGAGAAGGACGTCGGTGATTCATTCCTTGCGGCGCGTCCTGAGCTGCTGTAGTACCAGCAGCATCGCCGTATCCCAAATTCATTTTCAAAGTCATGCCGTCGTCTTCGTCCTCGTCATAATCGCTTATTTCCGATCCTTCATCGTCATCCAGCATCACATCAACTCCATTTTCTTGCTCTTCTATTTCGACCTCATTGTCTAGGTTCATTTGAGATTCTGCCCGGAAAAGAGCTTGCTCCAGCTGTACATGTCCCATGATCTTCAGACCAGAACCCGGCATGGCACGTCGGTAGCCTCCTTTTCTCTCCTTTGAGGGTGCAGGCTTGTCACATTCCTTGGTACTACTTGTATTTGTAGCCGACTTCCTTGATACACGGACTGGTTTATCCATATCCTCATTGGCCTTGGATCGGCGTTGGGGCCTCGACGATGAACGAGGACCTGCACGAGACGACGAGGTTCGTTGCGGAGTGCGTCGTTGATGTTGCTTTGCAAGTGGATGATCGGCATCCAGCTTACTGTTGCAGTGTGAGACAATTTCATGGTCGATATCTGGAGTTGTGGCTGACTTTGGCAACCCCTCGTGATTTCTGATTTCTCGGTTTTCTTCCCTGTGACTGTGTCGACTTTTATGTGCCGCCCTACTATCATGTTTGGAAGGCAGCTCATGCCGGAAGTTATTGTGGCCACGAGCCGGACGATTTTCAGCTCCATGATGGCTTGCGCTTCTGGATGGTAATTTGCCATGTTCAGTCGTTGACGTACGTTTAACTTTTTGGTTCCTCATACCGTGGTCTCTTCCATTGCTACCCTCCGTCAAGGAGGCATCTTGCTTGTCAGAGGTACGTCGTGCACGACTACAATGTTTCACGACAACGCCACTATGCGCTTCGTCCAGAGATTTTGATCTCGGGAGAGCGCGACGAGTCGAAGTTTCTCGTCGATCATGAGTAGACACCTTGTTGCAAATTTTGCGTTCAACTTTTGGACTTTCTCCAGGGGGGCTTTCCGAGTTTCTGTTCTGTTTGGAATGGCGATGCTGAAGATGATCACTCTTATCTGCCAACTTACCCCTCTCCTGGGGATCTCGATGCCTGGAGCTTCTTCTCTGCTCGCGACTGTGATGTTGAGCAGGCTCTTCCTCGCTTGATCCGTGGCCCCGCCTTCGCTGAGATTTCTTAATATCATTGTGATGTTTGAGCTTCTCATGATCATTATCATTATCATCAGCATCATCAGTATCATCATTGTTATTGAATACCTGAGGTAGCCACGTGTCTTCTTCTTCTAACTCCGATGAATTTACTTTTGGCCACTCGGGTAGAGGGGAAAATTGGACGTCGTCTTCTAGACTTGGGGCTATCGTCGTCATGATTCGACTTGTTTTCGATTTTGGTTTGTAATATTATGTTTGTACTCGTGTAAAGTATAAGATTTGGAACTTCTTAATCTTGGTTTTTTATTGTTAATCTGCGGTAATATTGTTATTATGAAGCAATCGAACAAGCCTTCCTCAGATTACAACAGTACCTGGTACAACGGTGACTTGAATTATCATACCCTAGTGGTAGTATGGTACCGTAGTACTCGAGAGATGGTGGTCGAAGAAGTTGCATGCCGGTCATAATGAATTAAAAGAGCAAAAGGAATCTATCATTAAATAATAATTTGGTCAGTGGTTGATGGTCATCACTGCACTCTGCCGATACAAGTGCGTACCTGGTACTACGGTAGTAGTCTACTAGGGTACCTACCAGGTACCTGTACGGTAGAGTGGGACAAGGTACCATACAGTACTACCCTTGTACTGTACTAGTTGTTGCCTTACGAAGAAGGGAAAGTCGGAGAAGAAGAAGCCGAACCCCGATTACGACACCTGAACCCTATCAAAATAATTCTTTAGCGACTGAAGCGATGATGGAACGATGGCTGATGAATTCGACTATTAGACTAGTCTAGTAGACTAGTAGACCTAGCCTGCTAGTACTCAAATATTATTTATTTCATTGAACTACGGAGTGCGCTTTCTCTCAAACTGCCATCTACTAGAAAAGAGATCTGCTAGCTAGTGTAAAACATCAACAAAAAGGAATGGATTTCTTTCTCTTCTTATTGGAGCAGCATTTTGATAATCACTCGTGCCATACTATTTGCTGCAACAGCTCTATTGGTTGAGTTGACTTCTGAGTTCTTTGCAAAGTTGCAGCACTGAAGCTTGTTCCTGCAAGCTGGCTGCTGGTTCTAACCAGCGGTTGCGCTGATGCTTGGATTGCTGGCAGGGCCCGTAGCTGGATGTTTCTGGTGTATTGGACCTGAAGTGGACTTTGGCATGAGGCTGCTGCTTCATCCTGGTGATGTTGATACTCCATTCCAATTCAACGATGGACCAATGTAGCCATATCCTTTGTTTTTGCTGTGCAACAAGTCGCAGGCAGTTTGTTTTGCCCACAGCAGTAGCTAGGAGGAACAAAAAATCCCAAGGACTCGTTTGGTTTCAAATCGTAGTGAAAGATTAGAAGAAAAAAGTCTGTGATGGGAATGCAACTACTTAAGCTAGCTACTGGGGAAGTTTTAGAAAAAATAATGGTTAATACCTACTACTAGTACTACTGGCTGGTAGAAGTAGTCTACTACCTGGTACAGTAGTAGGGAATTGTCGCTCTGTTCGCTACCAGGTAGTAGTACCATGCATGTACAGTGTTGTGGTCATTGAAGAACAGTTGACAGTGTTTTCAATTTTCATGTTACGTACTGGTAGCCAGTTCAATAGTGCTAGTCGTAACACTAAGACACAAAGCAGCAGGGGTGCACTAAACACACATTGTTGTTTCTATTACAATTCGTTGTGAAGCGCCACTGCATGCCGCTCGTGATTCTGTAGATATGGAAGTGAACAATAATATTAACAGAGGAGGCTGTTGTTGCCTACTACTACTGTACTAGGTACCGTATTTTGATCCTACTACCAGGTACCTGGTAGGTAGGTACCTTCGTACTACTCCTAGGTAGTGGTACCAGGTAGTATTACCAGGTAGTAACCTCGTACCTGGTACGTACTATTAAGTCTATGGTAACCATTGGCTACCAGGGTAGTACCTGGGGGGTGTAATGGTAGTTCTGGTAGTCATGGCGAAGGACATTTTTATTTTTTTTATTATTGTGAAGAACTCCACACATCGATTCCCGAACGAACCATTAAGCATGAATGAAATGAATCTTAAGATTCGGGGTCGCATGAATCAAGACGCTAGATGGATGGCGCCATACATATTCCACCGTCGTCGATCTTTGGCTGGCAACCGGGCAGTTCTTTGCTGTGCTCGACTGCCTGCCTGTCTTTCCCTTTCTCTCCATACTACATCATTGTATGCAACCCGTCAGATAAGAATGAAATGTTTACCATGAGAGGGAGGAAGCGAGTATGTCTCCTACACATTTTGTGGGCTTTTGGGCTCCTTGCGATTCAAGTAGGCTCCGTCGAGCGAAGAGACCTTGATTCAACGATCCACATCATTTTCGAGGAAGACGAGCACAATGGGACCAAGAATACCAACTCTTCGATATACGAGGATCCTCTCGGGATCTTCGCGCAAATTCCTACTGACCCGCCTACTTTTATTGCGTCGATTGAGGAATCAACCGTCCAGCCCAACACGACGGAGACACGAGCGTCGACGACTGATTCCATCCTCACAGAAGATGCCTTTACCAGCTGGAGTCCTATTTTGGCGACATTGGCATTGGTCTGTTTTCAGGCGACGGTGTGCTTGATCATCTTTGAGTCAGCGCGACGATCGCCCAGCTTGGAAGAAGTCTTTGACAAAAGACGACGTCAACATCCCAAGCGGACGCCTCCCCCACTCATGAAAAGGGGGTGCTTCGAATGGTGCACATTTCAGCTGGCCAATGACGACTACACGCAACAGGCCCAAGCCGAATGGAATCGTCTCCAAGCGCAACGGGCCACTCATTGTATCAACGTCAGGATGGACGGTCCGATGGATGAAACCATGCTGCAAGCTGAACGAGAAACGTACGAAAAGTTTTCTCCCATGGCATTTAACGACGACGTAGGGGCTAACGCAGACGTCGACGAGGAGCAACCATCTGAATCGGGAGAAGAAGAGGAATATTTTTGCGACAAAGACTTTGATTTGGGGAAAAACCGCGTGGTCATTCAAAATACCGGCAAGCTAGTTTCCAAACCAAGACTAGAAGTAGAGCAAGATGGAGACGGGCGTACGGAACTAGCGGATGGAGTTTCGACGGCAGGAGGAGGAGGAACATCTTCCAAAACGAATATTGCGGAACTTATAAGCGACGAAGGAAGTGTGACAGGAAGCGAAGGAGGAATTTCTACTCCAAAAAAGGTAAATATTGCCTCAAAAGATTGGGCGGACTGGACAGACAAACATCATGGCATAGACGACGATGAAAAGACTACCAAGGCCAGTGGAAACTCAGTTACCACGTACAGCCAGAAAACAGGCAGCGGTGGTGACAGCTGTCCCAAGGACGACAGCCTGGAAACAATCAATGAAGATCGCCCTGCCTCTGTCCCAACACCCATTCCAGACCGTTCTCCTATGCAGCGTTCAAAAACAGTAGGTGATAAGCCAATTATACGGCAATCGGAGCGTGCTGCGTCCTGGCACGGAAATGAGAATTCGTTGCAGCATGATCCTGTTCCACTCACTGTTGGTGGCCAAGAAGATCATAATGCCAGCAGCCCAAATACAATAAAAACCTTACGGCACCGTTTCTCTTCCACTTTCAAGCCCCAAAAACGAGCATCCAGTATCAAAACTGTTACGTCGCGCTCGACAGATATCACTTTTGGAACGCCAGAATTCAGGAATCGGGCCAAAGAAGCATGGCAACATGACATTGAAAATGAATGGTTGGGAAACTGGGATGCACAGGCAGTGGCAACGCTGTCCGGTTTTGTTCGAAGTAGAGTTTTGCAGATTCAACAGCGTGATGAGGAGCATAAAAAAGTCAGGGCCAGCTATATTAAGGACAAAATCGTTCGAAGGAAACTCACGCCCGAGCAGGAGAAATTATTACACTGTGTGGGACTTGATGCTTTTGTCACACTTCGATTTTGTCGCTTTGGTTTTGATGTTGCCTTTTGGCCCTTTGCTTTGTCTCTGCTGACTATCATTCCCGTATACATCAGCGGAAAAGAAGAAGATATCAGCCCGCACAGTTTTTTTGCCGCAACTGTGCTGGCTTTGGACGACGACAGCCCGCGGCATTGGGTCGTAGTTTTGTTTGCCTTCTGTCAATTCTGTTACATATTGCGGCGAATATGGATTGAGTGGGAGATATTCTTGCCGTTGCGGTATGATTTTTTGGAAAATGGTGATTGTACGGAAGAAGGCAAATATCAGGATCAATACCGCAAAACGTGCGTCATTGAATATTTGCCAGAATATCTCAATCATGACAAGGACCTTGAGGCATTCGTAGAATCAATCTTTCCAGGCAAGATAAGGCGAGCCGAAGTCCTGCTGAACAATGAATATCTACGAGAGCTGATCAAGGAGAGGATGGATCACATAATTGCTTACGAAGACATATATGCTCAGATGGTTCACGACAGGGCGCAGTACATTCGTGCCAAACATCGACTCGAACGTTATGGGGAGATTACGGGCTGTTGTAAAAAGGCAGTTACCTTTATACCGGAACCGAAGCCTCGGAAGATAATCGTCAGGCGCTTGGTAGAGATAAATGTCGAGAATGCTTTCATGAATCTCAAGACTCAAACAGCTGTGGATGCAAGAACACATATGGCCTTGCCGTACCATGCAATGAGAATTCAAGACCTCAACAAAAAGGTGGAAGAAGAGTACATTCGGCTAGCGATGGCGAAGGAGAGTGAGACTTTGTCTGCAGTGAAAAGAAATCGAATCAATCGCGTAGGACAGTACTTATTGAAAAATGAAACTAGCCGCGGCGTCCGTTCGACAACGGCCTTCGTGGAATTCAAGACTCTCGTTGCAAAACAGCAAGCTATTCAGTGCAACCTTACGGGCCTAAATAGGTATTTGAGAGTGAGGCCTTGTCCAGGCATCCGCGAGGTTATATGGTCGAACATGCATGTGCCACAGGTAGCGATTGAAACCAGGAAGTTTTGGGTTAACATTGTGCTCGCCGCTGGCTTGATTCTTTGGTCGTATATAGTCTCAGCAATCCGGGCAGCAACAATCAGTGAATGGTTTGCCATTTCCAATGAGCTTCTTGCGGCTTTTTTTGAAGACTATGTGCCAGCCTTAGTAGTAGAATTCTTAGTTCGCGGAATCCCATTTGGTATTAAGGCTCTCTGTTCGTGGGTTAGGTTGAAGTCTCACTCCGATATTGAATACTTTACAGTCAGATGGGTAAGCTTTGCGCCAAATTTTTGAGGGTGTAAAAAACACAACGTGGCACTGACACCATTTTTTAATCTTATCCTATACGACGTCGAAGTACTTCGGATATCGGTTTGTAACGTTTATCTTTGTCATTATCGGTGGTACACTCATCGATAGCGGAGAAGACATTATAGAAGATCCACTGTATGTTCAGTCCGCGTGGATCCACTTGTCTGTCTTGCATTTACCTCATTCTCTCACACATCCCGAATGATCGTTCACATGACCAGCGGCTATTTCAAGGTACTCTCTGACAACGCTGTCGAAAACTCTCAGTTCTTTTGCACCTATGTTCTTGCGGCTGGCGCGTCCCAGCTTTTTTTTCGGCTATCGCAAGTCCACAATGTTGCACTTTTCTGGGCCATTAAGAAGACCACACTGGTGGAATCAAAGTCACAACGTCAACTGGATAAAATCCAGTCTGACGTGAAAACGTTCCATCTGGAAGAGTTCATCCCACTCTTTCTATTCATCTTTATGATTGGCGCACTCTACGGAGCCCTGGCGCCGCTGTCATGTTTCTTTGTGGCTGCGTTTTTCCTGATAGCCGAACGAGTGTTTCGGTTCATGGCAGTCTTCGTTTACGGAAGCCTATACGAGGCCGGTGGAAAGATCATGTATACCCTCAATGCTGTCCTGTTTGCTACACTCTACCTAGTGATCATTATTATTTGCTCATATCTTGGATCTCATGGAAGCACAGCCATGGCTGGTGTCTTTTTTCTACAGATTTTTATTGTGGCCGGTGTTAATCACGAGATCAATCGAAGATTTGTTCGGACCTCCAAAACATTGTCACTTACCAAAGCGCAATCCTCCGACGAGCGAAAAGATGGTCTGAGCCAATTAGAGCGTAAACAACGAAATTTTCTGGAAGCAAAAGAAGAGCTCCAAAAGTTTGGCCAATCAACAATATCCGAAGATAGTTTTTCCTCCAGCGAAGAGGAGAAGGCTATACGACGCATGCAAAAGCGTTACGAGGATGTTTCGGGAAGCAGCACGGAGGGGGCTGTTTCGGAGGTTACTCAGAGCCAATTCTCCAGTAGCAGATCAAGCACTGATTTCTTCGTTTACCGGCAGCCATCCTTGAATCGATCAACTTGGGAGGTCGCGCCTCGACCGTACCGTTGCACTTCGCAGTGCTACGGCGACATTACGGAACGGGTTGCCGAGAGCTGGCATTGATATTGCAAGTTCCTTTCTTACCGGGAAATATTTTCTGACGTCATTGGCAGGAGGTTTCCTTGTCCTTTTGCACGCTGTAGCAGCTCCTGTTGCCATCTCGTCACTGTAAAAATGCAAGCAATCCACCAGTAGCCAGTAGTACTGTATTTAGAATGGTTTTGTCTACTGCAACCTGTCCTTCTTGGCCCTTTCATCTCTGTGGTACGGCGTGATTGAGAAATTGATCGGATTTCAAGATCTAGTGGTCATACTGTTTCAACCTTGACCTGTCTTGACCTGTGACTATTAATTTTGGTGCAGTTTCGCAAAACTAGTATTGAATGATGTCCTACAAGCAGAACATATCTAGCTTTTTCGTGTCATTGTTTTATTGTGATGATTACTTGACACCGGCTTCATGAGGCACAAGGCTTTTGCTAGGAACGTCTGAAGCTATTACTCTATAATCGATGTGGATTTTGAGTATTTTGCGGGTTTTGTGGGTTTTGTGGGTTTTGTGCGTAACTCTTCTTACCGTGCCGTTACTACTACTGTACATACTGTGTTATGAAAAAAATAAGAGTAAAAAAAAAATAAACAAGAACAAACAATCAAACCCAAACAAAAGCAACGTAGTAAAAGAGAAAAGGAAACAAGTAAACACAAAAATAATGGCACAACAAGTAGCAGATATTTTGGGTTGTGATTTAGCCATGGCTGAAGGTTTGTTCGAAGCGGCTGGTGGAAGTGTGGAACTGGCTATTGAATTAGGATTTAGTAGTGGAAATGATCGTGACGACAATGGTGGTGGTGGCAGTGGCTTCAGTGATAATGCTCTCGGTACGGGTGGATTTCAAGTTCCCTACAGTCATTATCAAGCCATCTGGCCTGAAAATGCACCTCTCAGTGAAGCCTGGCAATCGCAACGATTGGATGCCTTTCAAGAAACAAATAATAATGAGAGCGCTGACACTGCCGTAATTATGGATACAATCGTTCAAGATCAGAATGGACCATGTGGAGTCTTGGCGGTCGTTCAAGCTGAATTATGGTTGTTACAAGATGTTGCTGCTAACAAATCTGAAGAGGACCGATTGACAATGGCTGTTTCGAATATTTTGGAGCGCGTCGTACGAATGACGATGAAATCTAGCCATATCAGCAGCAGCAGCAGCAGTAGTAGTACTGATACTGCTGCTGCTAAAGTCACATTAGCGGATGGTAGCAAACTCGATCTGATGGATGCTGCCAAACAGATTCGAACCGCTTCGGGATTAGTAGAAGCCGTGGCCAGTACAGCTGGCATTGGGACCACCGTTACGCGCATGACACCACTCGTAGAGGGACCTCACTGGTTGTGCAGTTCAGATCTGTTAATGCTCTTGTTGCGGGGATATATTGGTAATGAGGGTTCGTTTGCCGCCTACAACGCCATTACCAAAGAAAAATCCAATTTTTACGACTCCAACAACGGAGGCGGTGGCGAAAAAATTGGATTGTTGAGCATGATGGAATTGGATGACAAAATTCCCGTGGCGGATGATTTAAAATTCGATAAGCAAGTTTGGATTTTGCATACCGGAGATCATTTTGTGACCATGCGTCGTGCGGCCGACCAATCAAACACTATGGAAATTTACGACGGGCTTAAACCCAATGGACCCGTTACCAAATATTTTACCATTCAGGGCGATACAGCCTTGGCGTCGAAAGCTCCAGAAAAGCACGTCGAAGGCTTTGTCAAGAAACGAACCGGACAACCGGACGATCTGGTACAAGCCAGAAAGACGGACAGTTCCAATTACAAGGATTGGACCTTTGAAGTCGTTCCGGCTGTCGATGATCCCGACGTCCAGGGACCTCTCGATACGGATCCCAACGAACCCGTGTACAATTTCCAAGAACTGCCCTTGCCTACACACAATTGGCGCTGTGCCAGTTGTTATTCCAATCGTTTCAAAACGATGAATTTTGGGACCAATCCAGCTGGCGCAGAAGTGTGCGAAGTGTGCCACTTACCGGCACGACAATCCATGTGGTCGCTCTGGTTATCCTTCGAGGATTTGTCTCCCAAGATGCAAAAACGCGCCCGACAAATGTACGCACCCAAATTGGAATTGATTTTGTCTACGTTGTACCCTCGAGCGGACATTGCAGAAACGAGCAAATAAAAAAAAATAGGTATCCATCGAAAAGAAGGAGGGGGTGAGTGAAATATTGTGACAGGAAAGGTCTCGAAATCACAATGACGGTGGTCGTGATGCTACCCGGACGTTAGAAGTAGGAAAGACGCATATAGAAGTGATAAACTATTTATAAAATATTGGACTCTTTTGGTGCCACGACAGACGTCCTCGAATAATCCAGATTTCTGCACTTGATTTGTCCCTGTTCTAGCTATGGGAAAAATTCTTCGTGTTCTCGTCTTGCACCAGCCTTGGTCTTTTTGTAACGCGTGGATTAAACTGCGCGTAAACTGCCTTCTTATTCGTCTTCGCCTACATCTAACATTACAGGCATCCGAATTTAAATTCGGCGAACAATGGTGAAAAGGGACTACAGCTCTTCTCGTCGTTTGTCCGCAAACAGTCTTGTTGCATTTACGATTTTTGTAGCCCCTATTTAATCAGCTCAATTAATATGCAAAAGTCAATCCTCTGCTAATCGAATGCAACCAAACAGGGCACACATTGGTAGAATAAATAAAGACACTACAATCATACGGCGTAAATTAGCAGTGTCGCGCGGGTGTCCAAGATGGAAACCCTGCGACTGTCTAACAGCCATTCCAGAAGAATTCCATGGCTTATTTGAACTTTCATAGTAATAGTACAATATTATTACAGTATAATGTAGCTTTGCTGGCTGCAAGTTTACACTGTGACCGATAGCAAAATAAAGGAGGGAAATCAAAAGATATCTCCAAGTCAGGAGCTCAGCTGTGACTAGGAGATTAGATAAATTTTCTTTTTACACCACAGGCGCAACAATTTTATCTTCCGCCAATGGATATTAAAGTGAATGCTTTCTTTTCGAGGGAATGCTGATCGGCGCCTTCTGCCGCTCGATGATGGGAATTGCTGGTATCCTCAACGCCTAGTGCTGCGCGTGAGCGCTTTATAACAGCAGCCTTCAACTGATCAGTGCCCTCATGCAGCCACGTCCTTAGCTGATTCGGCTTGCTCCTCCGTCGGGGCGACTTCGCATTCCCTTTCGGCAGGCTTTGCGACAGCACCGTCGACAGCGTCAATCGCCTTCTGATTCGCCCAAACTATAAATCCGGAAAGAAAGACGGCCGACACAAAGAAGAATAGAATGGCATACCAACCCGTTGGTTTGATAAGGTTAAGCCAATTTCCATTTAGGTTTTCTTCGATAGTGTATGTCAATTGATACTCCGTAAAACATTGGCCTGAGAAAAGTAGCACCATATAGCAACACGCAACCATCAAGATAAAACTCAAATACAGCGTCACCCTAGCGCCCCAAGGCATCACTTCCCATTGTGTCAATCGACTGTAGCACTTGTCGAATTCGACTTCGCCAGCTTCCAGCTCGGCAACTTCTTGGTCCACTTCAATTGCTGCAATCTCTTCGCTCCGGTTGGAGGTTGTCTGCTCCAAGTGGTAAGCCGCAAGAATCATAGAACCAGTCATTACAATAGCAGTGAAAGCCGTGAACACCGTAGCCAGGACAGCTGCATAAGGAAATTCAGGCTCGCCATCGTCTGTTTTTAGACTCGCCATGTATGTAAATGATCCAGTGAGCACCGTAGGCATAATCAAAACAATAACGGGGAGGGTTCCCAACAAAACTTGAAACAAATCAAGCCCCATAATTCCACAAAGGACAGATGTGGGCCAATCGGGTCCACCGACAAGGATGCTGACCTTGTCGACTCGCATGCCAGGCTGCGCTAGAATAAGTCGCATTGCTTTGATAATCGTGCTGTTAATTTGCACCATTTTTCGCACTCCGATGGAATTGGACAAGCTCTCGCCGATGATTTTTTGCTGAATGGTACAAGCCAGAAGCTTGAGGCCTAACGAGACAGCGGTAGCATAGGCTATCGACCCAACGATTCCAAACAAATCGCGGCCAGTCGCAACAACCACAATTCCAAGCGTTAAATAAATTGGGGGGCCCGGAACTGGCGGTATCATAAACATGATCATACCCACACCCAAAAGAATTGCCGTCACAATTCCAATATTCATTGAAGACGTTTTTTCGATGAGCCAAGACAAAAAAAGGACAGTAAATTCTGCCACAATGACTGACAAAATCATGAAAGCCATGCCCCAATAAATGGCATACGTCAAAACCTTTGTTCGATCCCAAGATTGTATACTGGTCATTTGCGCCCGACATCTTTTGGTAATGTAATCAAAATGCGCTTCCGGTGTCTTCAGTTTTTTCGAGCAAGGCAAACCAATTTTGCGGACCATTTGATTAAAAAACGACAGCACCACATAGATGGCAATAAATGGCGAGCATGTAATGAGAAACAATGCCCGCGCCACATCCAAATGAGCTGCGTAATTTTCATTTATGCGAGCCCAAAAGGCTATGGCTTGCTCTTTTCCTTCATCCCGTGATCTCGTCATGGCCACGAAGATAATAGACCCCACAAAGCTTGCCAATGTCAGTGCTAACAATGCTGATGTAAGTCCGGCAGCCACTCCAGCTAACGATGCAGTTAGCCACATGGTGAAAAGAAGAAATATCCATAATTTTCCAAAATTGACAATATCTTTTTCTGAATTTGCACTTCTCAAAAATGTGGAAAAGAAACTCAGAAAGAAAAGGACCAGACTGACAAGAAGCGGCCCACCCCACAAAATAAATGCATTGAGACAGCCGCTGTAAACATCCTGTGGACAAGAGGCATCACAGCCATCTGCATAGATAATCGAAGGTGGCGATTCAACTGTTTCGAAGCACAAGGCCTCTTCTTCATCATCTTCCAGCACTTCAGTCAAAGTAGAGCCTTCGGTGGCCATTGTAGATCCATCCGTGCTGGTACCATTTGCACTTATTTGCGAGGTTCCTGAACCTGTATTGTTCGAGACTGCAGCAGCAGCGGCACTGCAGTTGGGATAGTCCACCAGATTAGCTTCGCATCCCGTAGCCTCCGCAAAAATAGCTTTGGTGGTCTGATTGAACCCGTTTTCTTCATCCAGAAAGGTCCAAATCAACCACGTGATCCCCACAAGTACGCTGATGAAAAAGAGCGGACCGGACAACCAGGTAACGTAAACTCTGGTTCGTATCCGACCCATGATTTGGAACTGATTAAGCGTGATTAACCACAGTGGTGTCACAAACGCAAAAAGACAAATGGGTCCGTAGGGGTAGTCTCCTACCATGAACAAGAGAGTCAAACAGATTCCCAATATTAGTATCAGACCACAAATCCGTTGTACATACGGGTGCCTCCGCCAGGAATCAGCATCGAGCATGTACAAGACCAAAAAGAACACTGCCGTGGCAGTGCCTACCAGACTGGCGTATTCGCCGTATATTTCCGCCAAGTAGTAAAACCAGTCCATGCCCTTGCCCATTCTAGTAAAGCACAAGATGTAGATTGCCGATGGTATGGCCACAAAGATGCTCAGTATGAGAAAGGTTTTCAAAGGCACTCGTTCCATTTTTGGGACCACCGTCCGAACGACAGTCTTGGCAACATTGGGAAGAGGACTCCTGGATTTTCGCGACGAGCTCAGCGACAGGTCATTGGAGTTTGACGGTTCAGGTTCAGTATGATCACTGGAATCGCCTGTTGGCGTTTGAACCGCCGGATGACCATCGTAGGTCACTTCTATCGAAAGAGGTTCTTCCAAAAAGGATGGTAGAGGAAAACGTCGATTGTCGTCACTTTCGTTGTCGCTATTACTGCTACTGCTCTCATTGTCGTGTTGTTGGTATTTAGGTGGAGGAGGCATCTTGGATGATGTCTAATGTCGGTAGCGGTAGGAACACCGCCAGTGCCAAATTTAATATGTTTTAATATACTCCTTTTGCAAGTCGCTGTTGGCTCTCTGGATTAGTAACAAGTTTAATAATAACAAGATGATGCTTTACCTTCACTTCTTAACTGAAGATTCGAGCTTAATGTAACTGTAGAAGTTTTTAGTTTTTCGTATGCTGCTCCTGGGTCCTGGATGGGTCTTGCCTGGTGGATTATTTGAGAGAGGAGAGCAGGGAGTTCTGTCTTCGGTCCTCGTCTAAAAACACCCTGACAAAGTCAAGTCGTGCTTGATCTAATAATTTTGGCATACAAATTTCCGTTGATCAAGTGTGGTTGTGGATGATGTATGTGTGAAGACAGTGAGATACTTTAGCTAGTTTATTACTACTGAATCTACAGTATGTTGCACAGCCAAGAAGTAGAGCGATTCACTTCATACAGTAGTAACCGCTTCACCTTATAGTTAGAGAGAGCGCGGCCTTCTCTTGTTGTCTTTGATTCTATTCACTCTACTACTAGAGTACCAGTAGGAGAAAAGAAGTATACCTCCAATACTAAAAAATGCGATCAGCAGCGCTCGATGACATTCAAATTCATCCTCAGAAAAGCCTGAAAAGCAAATGAAGAAGAGTGTTGGAACGGTAGGCAAAATGTGCTAGAGCATACGCGACGTATCAAGACGAGACAATACGAGCGCTACGACGCTATCTCTACAAGCTTTTAGTAGATACTCTTGCTAGCCAGTTAAAAAAAAATTGAACGTCTAATTTACCGGGGATCATAACTATGGCGCCCGCAGGGCACCAAGGTTACCCGAGGGCAACCATTGGCACGCCGAGTAGTATCAGAAGTACCGAAAGACAAGGAATGGAACAGTGTTGACCCTAAAATGCTACTAAAAATAAGTCTACTCTCTAGTAGCTAAGAAAGTACCTGGTAGTACAGTATTAAGTCTTTATTACTTTTGCAGATATCGAATACGTACAGTGGCACCTGGTACGCTACATCAGAGAAGAGCACCCTACGTATGGCAGAATTTCTCTGTAAGGGTTACAGAGATATCTGCCATGCCCGGGATATTTTACATAACACAAATCTTTTAGTTTCTCTAATATAGCATTTACAGTACCG
>Ga0210036_1003039_pt1 | contig 16967 bp, 8 predicted proteins | sample CryGeymeta201515_FD_185469 | JGI IMG/M metagenome (GOLD analysis project Ga0210036, IMG submission 185469) | Groundwater microbial communities from Crystal Geyser aquifers in Utah, USA - Crystal Geyser metaG 2015-15 (SPAdes) (version 2) | ecosystem: Environmental > Aquatic > Deep subsurface >...
CGCGGCGTCGCCCGGTTCCGCTGCGTCGCCCGATTCCGCGGCGTCGCCCGATTCCGCGGCGTCGCCCGGTTCGCTGCGTCGCCCGGTTCCGCGGCGTCGCCCGATTCCGCGGCGTCGCCCGGTTCCGCGGCGTCGCCCGGTTCCGCGGCGTCGCTCGATTCCGCGGCGTCGCCCGGTTCCGCGGCGTCGCCCGAGTCGCGAGGACCCCAGCCCCCCAGCCCCTACCCCTCGGCCGCCGCGCGCCGCTGGCGCGCCACCTCGTAGAGGAAACAGGCGGTGGCCGCGGCGACGTTGAGGGTGGTGAAGCTAGACGGCGGGGTGAGGGTGACGGTGGCGTCGGCGGCGCGCACCACGCTGGTGCGCACGCCGCTACCCTCGCCGCCCAAAATCAGCCCCACCGGGCCGGTGAGATCGACCGCCGCCGCCGCCTGCGGCGCCCCCTCCTCCGCGGCAAAGATCCACACCCCCGCCCCCTTCAACCGCTCCACCGCGTCCAGCAGGCTGCCCACCGCCACCACCGGCACCCGCTCGGCGGCGCCGCTCGCCACCTTCACCGCCGCCGGGGTCATGGCGGCGCTGCGATGGCTCGGACAGACCACCGCCGCCACCCCGAAACAGGCGGCGGTGCGCAGGCAGCTCCCCAGGTTGTGCGGGTCCTGGACCCGATCGAGCAACACGACCAGGCCATCGCGACGGCCCGCCAGCCGCGCCACGAGGGCGGCAAGGTCGAGACGCTCCAGGGGGGTGGCCAGCACGAGGCAGCCCTGATCGCCGCCTTGCGGGGCGTGGCCGCGCAGCTCCTCCGCGGTCGCCGTCCGGACCCGCACCCCGCGCTCCTCGGCAAGCTGGCGCAGGCGCACCGTCGCCTCCCCCTCCTTGCGCGCCAGCCACAGCTCTCGGCCGCGGCCGGCGACCAGTGCCGCCTCCGCTGCGTGCAGGCCATAGACCGGGGTAAGGGGTTGGCGACGGCTCATGGGGAGGTTCTCAGCTTACGGCGTTCAGCGATCCGATCGCAGGGGCGAACACGCGGCACGGTGGCTACCGGCGCCAAGAGTCTGCCGGACCGTGGCAAGCGTGACGAGAAGCGGCAGGCTCGGTCCGGATCGGGACCATTCACGCCACCACGGGGAACATGGCGCCGTTGGCCCATGCGCTGCGGGAGAGGTCGGGATCGGGAGCGTTTACGCCACCACGGGAAACCACGCACATTCCCCGCCCGCCGGATCGGGCTCGGTCCGGACCGGGACCATTCACGCCACCACGGGGGGCGCGGCCACCCACAACGGGACCCACTCCGGGCCGAGATCCGCTGCGCCGCCCCGTCCTGCGCAAGGGGGTCGATCGCGACCCAGGCCGACCCCCTCCTCGGTCACGAAGAACGGGGCGATCCGGGCCCCGCTCCGCTGCGACGTCGGGTTCCGCCCCTTCGCAGTCAAGCCAGACCGGGGCCGCCAGACTCCGCGCCAAGGGAGGGTCCGTGGAGCGCGACCGGCGAGCAGGCGCCGCGCGCCTCACCCGCGCCGCCAGGTAGTTGTCCCGGCGCGATCCTCCAAAACGATGCCGGCGGCGGCGAGCTCATCGCGGATCGCATCGGCGCGCGCCCACGCCTTCGCCGCACGCGCCGCCAGCCGCTCGCCGATCCTCGCCTCGATCTGCTGCTCGTCCAGCTCGACGCCGGCGTGGAACCACCCCTCCGGGTCATCCTGGAAGAGGCCGAGGACCGCGCCGAGGCGGCGCACCTGCGCCGCCGCCGCCGCCGCCACCGCCTGCCCCGCCGCGTCGCCGCCTTCGGTGAGGACGCGATTGAACAGGCGCACCCGCTCGAAGATCGCCGCCAGGGCCGCGGCGGTATTCAGGTCATCCTCCATGGCGGCGTCAAAGTCCGCGGCCAGCCCATCCACCGCCGCCACCAGCTCCGCCCCCGCCGCCCGCCAGTCGCCGGTGGCCGCGCGCACCGCCCCGCGCAGAAAGCTGTAGACCCGATCCACCGCCGCCCGCGCCTCGGCGAGCGCCCGGTCGGAGAAGTCGATCGGCGAGCGGTAGTGGGTGGAGAGGAGGAAGAGGCGCACCACCTCCGCCGGGAAGCGATCGAGGATCTCGCGGATGGTGAAGAAGTTGCCCAGGGACTTGGACATCTTCTCGTTGTTGATGTTCACGAAGCCGTTGTGGACCCAGCAGTGGGCAAACCCCGCGCCGGCGCCACAGGACTGCGCGATCTCGTTCTCGTGGTGCGGAAAGAGCAGGTCGCGACCGCCGCCGTGGATGTCGAACTCCCGCCCGAGGATCGCCATCGACATGGCCGAGCACTCGATGTGCCAGCCGGGCCGCCCCAACCCCCACGGACTCTCCCACGCCGGCTCCCCGGCCTTGCTCCCCTTCCACAGGGCGAAGTCGAGGGGATCCTCTTTCACCTCGTTCACCTCAATGCGCGCCCCGGATTCCAGCTCGTCGATCTTCTTCCCCGACAGCCGTCCGTAGCCGGGGAAGCGGCGCACCCGGAAAAAGACATCGCCCCCCGCGGCGTAGGCCAGCCCCCGCTCTTCCAAGTCGCGCACCAGGGCGATGATCTCGCCGATGTGGTCGGTCGCCTTCGGCTCGATCGTCGCCGGCCTAACCCCGAGGGCCCCCATGTCGCGCTCGTGGGCCTCGATGTACCGGTTGGCGATCTCCCGCCACGACACCCCCTCCTCGTGGGCGCGGCGGATGATCTTGTCGTCCACATCCGTGAAGTTGCGCACGTAGGTGACTTTCAGCCCGCGGTGCTCGAAGTAGCGACGCAGGACATCGAAGAAGACCGCACCGCGCGCGTGGCCCACGTGGCAGTGGTCGTACACCGTCACCCCGCAGGCGTAGATCGACACCTCCCCCGCCTTCACCGGGACAAAATTCTCCTTCTTGCCGGTCAACGAGTTGTACAGGCGCATCGCTCCTCCGCGCCGTCCAGTCTAACGGCCACCCCCCAGCGGAACCAGTCGCCCGCCGGACCCACCGCGGCCACGCCCCACCCGCGGCCAGCGCGTTACTCCGCCTCAAACCCCTGGCTGGTGAACTTCAACGTCCGGCCGTTCTCGGTGACCGTGCGCACGATCTGATCCGAGGCACCGTCCGGCAGCGTCGCCTCGATCTCCAACGTCACCGTCACCTCCGCGCCTACCTGCCCAACAAGATGGGCGATCACCTCGTCGGCGATGCAGCTCGCATCGCGGCCCACGCGCGCCGGATCGAGACTCACCGTGCCGTGATACCGGCGGGGAGGCGGGATCGCCGCCGGGGCGGCCGTGCCGGTGGGTCCGGTCGCGCCGGCGGGCGTCGCATCTGACCCGCCCGCAGGGGTGCCCCCGCCCATCGACGCCGCAGCCTCCGCGCCCGTCGGGGCGGCGGGCGCCTCGGCGTCCAGCTGTCGCCGCGCCACGTCCGGCTTCACCAGCACCCCCGCGCCCTCGGCAGAAAGCGACACGATCTGCCCACCGCGCAGTCCCGGGTAACGTCCTGCCCCCTCGTCGTCACTCTCCGCGTAGGCGAACGTGTCCTTCTGCCAGGTGAGCAGCGCCACGCCATCGCGCATCGCCTGCACCAGGACCTCAGGCCCCGCCACGCGCGGCAAGTAGAGATACCGCGCGAAGTCCTCCACCAACTGCTTCACCGCGACATGATCGCCGCGCCACAGCGGCACGTCGTCGAGGTGCTTGCGAAGGATGGTTGAGCCCAGCGTGGTGACCAGAAGCTCATCGCTCCGGAGCTTCTTGCTCGCCCGCGCGGCGAGCGCGTCGCCGGCGGACAACCGGATCGCCTGCCAGGTGATCGGCGCCTGCGGGTTCGCCTGCTCCGGTACCAGCAGCCACTGGTACGTCTCCGGCAGCCGCGCCGTCACCGCCCCGTCGGCCGCCTGCTGCTGCGTCTCGGCCTGGCGCACCTGGTGCGGGTCGAGGTTGAGCGTCTCCTTCTTGGCCAGGATCGACTTCCACGCCAAGAACCTGCGCAGCGCCTCATCCAAATCCTGCAGCCGCACCTTGTCGGCGGCGAGAAAGACCAGCGTGTTGCGGTAAAGGCGCGGGGTATTGCCGCGCGACTCGAGGATCGCCCGCGCCGCGGTCTCGGCCGCGCTGCCGGGCTCCTTCGAGTACGGATGCTCGGCGGGCAGTACGACCAGCCGTGCGTCGACATCGTCGGGCACGTCTGCGCTCGAGCGCGGCAGCGGGTGGATGCGGGCGAAGTCACCGGTCTTGCGCAGGTCGGCGCGCAGCCGCTCGTCCAGTTCCTGCGCCGCCTTGTCGGGGTCGCGCTTGAGCTGCTCGGCCCAATCCTCCGCGAGCTTCGTGACCGTCGGCTGGGTGGCGTACCAGTAACGCGGCCCGTCCTGATAGAGGTAGGTGGCCGACGCGGCGAGCCTCCGGAGGGCATCGCCGAACACCGCGGCCGACTCGCCCGGCATGACGCAGCCGAGCTTGACGCGCCGATCTTCGAGCCCGCGGTGCGCGGCCGCCGCCGTCGGCGCGGAGCCGAGGTAGATGGTGCGCGCCACCCGCCGCGTCGCGTGCAGCTTGCCGAGGTTCGGTTGCTCAGCGTCGATCTTGAGCGGCAGCGAGCTTGGCCCGTCCACGTCCTTCTCGATGATCGGCGCCCAGTTGTCCGAGAGGTAGCGCGTCAGCTCCGACTGCACGCGGGCATCGTCGATCGGCACCGTGGACGGCAGGATCAGCGGGTTGCGGTCGCCCTTCTCCCACAGGCTGTGGATCACGGACGCCATCAGGCGGAGCACGCCGCGCGTGCGCTGGAACTTCACCAGCGTGGACCAGTCCGTGTAGAGCCGGTCGAAGATCTCCGGGTGAATCGGGTACGCCGCCTGGATGCGCTTCTCGTAGTCGCCGCCCTTGCACTCGGGCGGGAACTCGGCGCTCTGCGCGCGGTAGAGGTCGGCGAAGGCGCGCGCGGTCACGTCGCGCTGCTTGAAGGCATCCGGACCGGCGAGCGGCTCGAACAGCCGCCGCCGCACGATCTCAAAGCCTTCCTCCGCAGTCGCCGGCCTCCACGACGACTCGATGCGCCCGACCACGTTGCGCAGCCGCTCGAGCGCCTCGCGCCCGCGGATGCCGCCCACCTCAACGTCGTCGGCCTGCGTGTGCGAGGAACCCTGCGTGTCGGAGGCGGGCAGCGAGATCACGAGCAGGCAGTTGCCCGCGAGCTTGGCCGACTCGGTGAGCGCCTGGGCAAAGGTGAACTGGGTCTCGAAGCCGCCGGCCGGCAGGTCGCTCTGGTCGTGGAGTTGGCGCGCGTAGGCCACCCACTCGTCGATCAGGATCAGGCACGGCCCGTACTCCTTGAATAGCTCGCGCAGCACGTCGCCCGGGTTGGTGGCCTTCTCGTCGTCGGCCTTGACGCGGGCAAAGGCCTTCTTGCCGCCGAGCTGGTATGCCAGCTCGCCCCACAGCGTGCGCACGACCGTGCCGTCCGGCTTGGCGACGGGATTGCCGGGCGAGATCTTGTTGCCCACCAGCACCACGCGCTTCGCCTTGGGCAGACTCTTCACGCCCGCCTCGGCCAGCACCGCGTCCACACCGGCTAGATCGCTCGGCCTCGCACCGGAGAAGAGGTGGTAGAGCGCCAGCATCGAGTGGGTCTTGCCTCCGCCAAAGTTGGTCTGAAGCTGCACCACCGGGTCGCCACCCTTGCCCGTGATGCGCTGCACGCCGCCCACGAGAAGACCCTTCAGGCTCTCCGTCAAGAACGTGCGGCGGAAGAACTCGGCGGGATTCCGGTACTCATCCGTGCCCTCGCCCAGGTGCACCTGCCAGAGGTCAGCGGCGAACTCCGCCTGCTGGTAGCGGCCGCTCGCCACGTCCGCGTGGGGTGTGACGATCTCGCGCCAGGGCTTGAGCGTTCCGGTCGATGCGGCCTCGATCAGCGAGCCGCCGGCCTTGCGTTTCTCGCCGCGCACCTGCTCGTCGAAGATGAGGCGGCGGAGCTCGAGCTTCATCTTGTTGACGTCGTCCGCCTGCGGGGCCGAGACCGCCGTGAGCAGGCGCGCCATCGAATCGAGCGCGCGATCGGCGTCGTCGCTCGAGAACGGCTCCTGGTGCGCCCACTTGTTGCGGCCGTCGCGGAGCTCCTGCACCAGCGAGCGCTCGGCGCGGCCGAGCGTCTTGCCGAAGACCGCGTTCCACGCCTCCCACATCAGCTTCAAGAGGGCCGCCACGTCCCACTCGGCGACCGGCTTCTTGCCCACGGTGCGGTCGTCGCCGAAGTAGCGCCGGGCCTCCTCGTCGGCTTTGGCCTGGTGCTGGCTCTTGAGCTCGCGCGCGACGAAGGGGGCGAGGCCGGCGCGGAGCAACTCCATCGCCTTGCCGACGCGATCCTGGTTGGAGATGGCCATCAGTTGTTTCCCTGCGATTGCCGCAACTCTTCGGACAGGCGGTCGAGCCCCGCGAGCAGGACCTGGAAGCTGCGCGAACGGTTCTCTCGTGACAGCACCCGCGCGAGGCTGCGCGCGCCGGACACCTTCTGGAACTCCGGCACCAGCTCGGCCAGCGCGGTAGCGGGCTGGACGATGGCGTCGGGGTCGCGGAAACGTGCCCTGGCCGAAAGCTCGCGAAGTCGGGGGATCCCGAAAGCCTCCGCGAGCGCGTCCGGCGCGCCGAAGTACCAGGCTTCCAGCTCCTGGCAGGCGACGCGCACCAGGGTGTCCGGCCGGCTGCCGTCGCGGCAGAGCGAGACGAGCGCTTCCTTCAGCCCCCGGCAGTCCGCCCCGTCGTTGTCGCGAATCACGCAGAAGCGCACGCCCGGCTCGCGCCACGCCCGGAGCTTGCGCGGGATGCTCTTCTCCAGATCCTGCTTGCCCTCGTGCGGCACGCACAGGAAGGGCAGGTCCGGAAACAGCCGCGGCAGCAGGCCGTCGAGCAGCACCTTCATCGAGTACTCCTCGAGCAGGAAGACGATGCGGCTCATCGCGGCCCGACCCCCTCGAAGAGCCCCTGCTTCCAGAGTGCGCCCGGCAGGTCGCCCTCCGCGACGAGGTGGCGCAGCAGATCGCTGTCCTTCGCCCGGCGGATCGTCGTGAAGCCCTGTTCCTTGACCAGCCAGTAGATCTCTTCGAGCTGGGCGCCGTTCAGGAAGTCCGGCGAGTGCGTGGAGACGAATACCTGGCCTCCGCGCCGCGCGTAGTCGCGGAACTCCTCGACCAGCTCGTGCAAGAGCTCGGGGTAGAGCTGGTTCTCGGGCTCCTCGATCGCGAGCAGTGGATGGGGCCGCGGGTCGTAGAGCAGCACGAGGTAGGCGAACATCTTGATCGTGCCGTCCGAGACGTAGCGCGCGATGAACGGGTCCTTGAAGCTGCCGTCCTGGAAACGCAACACCAGGCGCCCGTCCTCGGTCGGCTTCGCCTCGACCCGGCTCACGCCGGGAACACGTTCGCTCATCACCTGCAGCACCTTGTCGAAGCGCTCGCGATGGTACTCGTAGAGGTACTGCGCCACCTGCGCCACGTTGTCCCCGCGCGTCGAGAGGTGCTCGGCGTAGCCGGCCTCGGCGCTCGGGCGCGCGTCGCTGATGTGGAAATCGGAGATGTGCCAGTTCTCGATCAGGCTGCGAAGCTCGGCGACGACCCGGAACTCCTTGAACTGCCCAAGGCCCTTGATCGCGAGCACGGATGGATCGTCCAGCGCGTGCTCTTTGCGCTCCTCGACGACTCCCTCCTGCCCATAGGCCGCCTCGTTGGTGATGGCCGTGCCGCGCCCGCGCGAGAAGTCCACGAAGTGCCACGGCTTGCCGTACTGCCCGCGGCGGAACTTCAGGATCTCGCGATCGACCACCGGCCGCCCGGACTCGCTCGCAATGTCGAGCTGGTAGGTTGCGAGGCGCCCGCCGCTCTCGCGGAACTTCACGGTGATGCCGACCGGCCCCTTCTCGCCGCGGCTGACCAACTCGTTGAACCCACCGCGGTGCACCACGGCCTGCGCGACGTTCTGGGTGAGCGCCTCCTTGAGGAAGCTGAAGACGTCGAAGAGCGTGCTCTTGCCCGACCCGTTGGCGCCGACGACCACGGTCAGCCGCGGCAGCTCGGTGAGCCTCGCATCACGGAAGAGGCGGTAGTTACGGATCTCGATCGACTCGATCTGCATCGGTTACTCCTCCGGCTCCCCGAACAGTCCGCCCTGCTCGGACTTCGGTTTGCCGCCTTCGCGGGCGAGGCGGGTGATCTCGGGCCAGCTCTGAACGAGGCCATTGTAGGCGAGCGCCTCGGCCGCGCGCTTCTTGCGCTCGCAGAGGGTGTAGAGGCGGTAGGCCAACTCGCGGGCGATCTCGGCTGGGAGCGCAGGCGTCTCGCCTGCTATCCGCAGCAATTCGGCGGCGGCGCTCTCGCCGCCGGCCTCGAGCACGCGGATCAGGCGGTGAGTGAAGAACCAAATGCACTGGCGGGAGGAAGCAGGCGGGACGCCTGCGCTCCCAGCAAGCTCCTCCGGACGGAGCAGGCGCACCTTGCCGCGCTTCGATTCGAGGATGCCGGCCTCGACCATGCCGGCGACGCTCGTGTTCTTGGACTTGCTGAGCTGTTCGGCCACGCCGTACTCGCCCTCGGCAAAGCCCGACTGCTCGAACCAGGTCAGCGCCCAGCGGCTGTCGGCGTCGAAGTCGCCCTCTTGGCTTGCCAGCGTCTCGTCGAGGGTCTGGTTGATGAGCGCCAGCGCCTCGCGCACGGAAACCACCTTTCCCTCGGCGTCGAGCACCTTGGCGTAGCGGGTGTAGACCGCCATGCCCGGGCCGATGGCCGCCTGCGCGAGATCCACCGGCGCGATCCCTGGGAGCGCAGGCGTCCCGCCTGCATCACTTTCGTGCAGGCTGGAAGCCTGCGCTCCCAGCCCTTGCAGATGACGCAGCGCCTGCGGCAGCTCGGCCTTGAGCGCGGTGACGAACTCGCGGCGCGTGGCGGTGGCGGCGGATGCGGCGCGCGGGCGGCAGACGAGGACGATGCTGGAAGCGAGGGCGTTGGTGTCCCTTGCGATCATTCGCCCGGAACCTTCCGTTCGCATCGGCCAAGTGCCGCTGATGGCGAAGCCAGCACGGATCACTGCGTCGAGGAACGTCTCCCAGCCGGTGCTCGCGGTTCCGTCGGCGCCGTCACTCTCCGATTGCTTGAAGGCGTAGTAGATGGTGACTGGGAAGCCCAGGTGAGCCTGCTCGGTGAGGCGATGCATCGCCTGCGTCATGCCGTCAAGAAAGAAGGTCTCGGCCTTTTCCTTGCTGCCGTGACGATAGGGCGTGGCGACCAGTTCTTCCGCCTTGGGCACAGCGAGCGTGGCGAACAGGTCGGGGAAGATGGGCCGTAGCGAGCGGCGCAGCCAGACGTAGAAGAAGTCCGACAGGTCGGCATAGCCGATGTTGTCGTAGTAGGGCGGGTCGGTTGAGACGACCTTGTCGCGGGAGATGACCTGAGATCCAGCATCCGCCTGCTGCGACAGCCCTGACGCACTTGACGGGACGAACTCGAAGGCCTTCGCAAACGCCTTGACGATGCCATCGACGAAGACCAGCCACGCCCCGGAACTATCGCCGAGCGGGTTGCCCTCGGCATAGTCCCAGATCATCGGGATCGCCTGCCGGCCGAAGAGGTGCCGCGGGCACTGCGCAATGGGTTCCCAACCGCACAAGCTGTTGCCCAAGTCGGCCTGTTTGCTCAGGGCGAACGCCAAATACACCCCCACCGCCTCCGCATACGCCGTCGCGCCGGTGCCGCCGTCGCGGAGGGGGTTGTTGTCGTCGGGGAGGCCGGCGGCGAGGGCGTCGCGCTGCACCCGCTCGCGCGCTTCCTGCACCAGGTCGGAGAAGGTCGTCAGCGCCACGAGCTGGCGGGGGGTGAAGAGGTCGGCGAAGCGTGTCAGGCCGTACTCCACGACGTTCGTACGTCCGGGCCAGTGGCAGATCTCCACTTCCGGCTTCCATTCCGGCTTTGCCTCGCGCGTCGCCGCCTCGTGCTCCGGCGTCGGCGCGAGATAGACCCGCCCGCGTTCGCCCTCGGCCACGATCGCCATCAGCCGCGCGCCCATGCGCCCGGCCTGGCCCTCAGCCCGGATGTAGTCGTACGTGAGCGGCGTGCCCGACATCACGCACTTGAAGGCTGCGCGCTTGCCAGCCGAGGTGCCGCTCTTCGCCGCCGCCGCGTCCTTGGGCTTCCCCACCTTTACCGTGAAGTGATAGGCAGGCGGGACGCCTGCGCTCCCAGTGATCACCGGCTCGACGTAGGCCTCCTTGCCCGCCTTGGTGGAGAGCATGAAGGTCGAGGCGAGCGGCACGTCCACCTGCGCGAAGGCCGGGTTCGGGCTCTTCACCGTGCGCGCCCACAGCCAGGCGATCACGGTGAGCTTGCGGCCGGCGTACTTGTCGAGATCGGGGCGGGCAGGCGAGACGCCTGCGCTCCCAGCGACCATCTCGGCGGTGATCTCGATCTTGGGATAGAGGTGGCCAATGCGCTTCTCGGCCTCGTCGCGCATCCACTGGCCGTAGTAGCGCACGTCTGCTGCGAGTCCCTGCGCGCCCCACTGGGAGCGCAGGCGTCCCGCCTGCCCCTTTTCCAGGCGTCCCGCCTGCCCCTTTTCCAGGCGTCCCGCCTGCCCCTTTCTCCCCTTCCACGCACTGCTCCAGCGCCAATCCTCGCCGGAGGTCACCAAGCCCGCCTTGACCGGGTTGTTTTCGATGTAGCGCGTGGCGTTGGCAAAGTGAGCGTCGTCGCGGATGAAGCGGTCGTGATACTCGACTTGCCAGAAGGGCCCAGTCCGTTCGAGGAGTCGATTTGCCTCCTTCGCTGTGAAGGACTTCCACGAATGGAGCACCGAGTCGAGGCCGTGTCCAGGCACCGTCTCGATGAGCACGTGGACGTGGTTGGGCATGATGCACCACGCCAGAAGCCGATACCGTTCGCCGTCGAAATGCAGCAAGGCGTCTTCGACGAGTTCGGCGATGCGCCTATCCTGCAAATGGCAGGCACCGTGTCCCTGATCCAACCATTGCGCGATGCGTTGTTCGCGTGCCGTCTGCCGGTCCGCCTCGCTCTTGTCCGCAAGCTCCGCGGACCAGCGATCCAGGACGCCTTGCGGCAAGGAATCGGCAAGGCGAAACGTGATGGACTGAATCAAGCCCGGGCTGTCGATGTGGGGCAGGTAGTCCCGACTGCGCCATGTGTCTTCAAGAAACGGCAGGCGAGACGCCTGCGCTCCCAGTGCCGCCGCCCGCGCCTCGGGATTCACCGGCGGCTTGCCCGCGAACTTGGGCGGGATCTCGATCATCGCCTTGTTGATCAGCACCGCCACCGGGTTGAGGTCGCTGGCGAAAGCTTCCAGCCCGAGCCGCTGCGCCTCCAGCGGCAGCGCCCCGCCACCGGCGAAGGGGTCGTGGAAGGCGGGGAGCTTGTGGCGGTCGAAGAGCTCCTTCGCGCGCGGGTGGTCGGCGTTCTCGGCACAGGCGCGCCGCCAGCTCTGCCAGATTTCGTCCCGCGCCGCCTGCAGGACCTTCTCGTTGGTGGTGTTTTCCCACAGCACCAGATCCTCGATGATCTTGAAGAGCCGCTGGCGCTCCTTCTCCTGGCTTTTCGCGGTCGGGAACAGGTCGGGGTGCGCCGAGGGGTCGTCCACCATCTGCGCGAAGATCACCGCCCGCGCCGCCGCCAACGGCCGCCGCGCCCACCACAGATGCAGCGTGCTCGGGTGGCCGTGGCGGATGGACTTCTCGCGCGCGCTGGCCTTGTTGATGGCGTCGAGCGGCAGCGCGACCTCGATGAGCTTCTTCGCGTGCTTCATATTGCGCCCTTCGCGCCATTCACCCGGAATGGCGCCCAATGGAAGCCCTTGATCGACAGGCACTTGCGGCTTTGATTGCGGCGGAATTGCGTTTTCATTGGGTGGAATTGCGTTTTGGGGTCGCGTGCCAGCGGGCGGCCTTGGTCGCTCCGCGGACCTCGACCCGCTCCTCGGATTTCAGCTCGCGTAACAGCGTCTGGACCTGGTCGCGGCTGAGGTTCGGGAGCACCTCCTGAAGCTCGCCCAGCGCGGCTCCCGCCGGGGCCGAGTCCTCGATGTGCCGCACCAGCAACGCCTTGTTCGTCTCCCGGTCGAGCCCGCGCTGGCGAGTGTACGCGCCGCCTTTTCCGAGGAAACGGTAGAAGCGGCGCGATAGCAGGTGGCGGGTGCCGCGACCGCGGCCCACGCGCTCGATCACCCCCTGGTCGCGGAGCGCCTGAAGGCGCGGGGCGAGGCCGGCCGGGACCGGCTGCTCGCGATGGACGAGGTCGATGGCGAGGAAGTCCTCGGTGTTGAAGGCGGTCTGCCGCTCGCGGCCGATCTCCTCGAGGAAGCGCAGAAACTCGGGATCCTGGATCTCGCCGTGCAGCGTGAGCCATACCGAGTGCTCGCTCGTGTGCGTGAAGTCAGGGAGCGGCTTGCTCTGCCGGATGCACTCCCGGTAGATGAGGTCGAAGCCCTGGCCGGCGCGCTCGACGAGGCCGCAGCGGGCCAGCACCTCCGCGATGCGCCGGTTGCGGGGGTTCTGCTCCCACAGCAGGTTCTCCTGGTTGATCCCGGCAGGGAAGCCGCCGGGGCTGACGATCTCGATGCGCCGCGGATACTGCCGCACGAAGACGGAGCCGCCGTGGCGGTAGTCGCGGTGGCTCACCGCGTTGAGCACCGCCTCGCGCACCGCGCGCTCGTCGAAGGTGGGCACGTCCCAGACGAAGAGCCCCTGCTGGAAGTGCTGCAGGTCGTTGCGCAGCGCCACAGCCTGCCAGATCTCATCGAGCACCGGCAGGAAGCCGCGGCGGAACTCGCGGCGGTCCGCCGCCGGGCCGGGCGCTTCGTTCGACCGGTACTCGAAGACGACCTCCGCCTGTCCGAGGCGCCGGCCCAAGGCCTCGCGCGAGCCGAGCAGGATGAGCGCGGCGTAGGTCAGCTCGCCGCCGGCCACGAGCTCGGCGTCCGCGAGGAGGCGCTCGACGGGCCGCGTCAGGAGGTCCTGGCCGGGAGCCTTGCGATCCCAGAGCCGGCGCAGGAGGTCGATCGCCGCGGGGTCGAGGTCATCGAGCACGGCGCCCGTGCAGATCTCGGCCGAGAAGTCGGGGCCGGTCTCATCGTGGATGCGGCGGAGCTGGTCGTCGGACATCGGAACGAGCGCATCGCCGGCCCGCATCCAGAACGAGCCCTTGTACTGCCAAGCGGTCCCGGGAAGCCGTGGCGGGACACGGACCAGCAGGACGCGCTTGCCGTCGTGGTCGTGCTCCTCGACCGCGATCCGCTGGTGAAGCTGCTCGAAGAGCCCCGCCTCGGTGCGTCCGGGTTCCGCGAAGGCCTTCGTGCCTACGACCTGGCGGGGACGTTCGTCGGTGACGCCCAGGACGATCGTGCCGCCGCCCTCGTTGGCGATGGCGACGCAGTACTTGACGAGCTCCTCGAAGGGGAAGCCGCCAGTCGCGCGCTTGAACTCGACGCGCCGGCCCTCGGGGCCCTCGAGCAGGTCGAGGAACTCGCGCGGGGTGGTCATCGCGGCGCCGCCGCCAGGGGCCGGCGCGCCCACCACAGGTGCAGCGTGCTCGGGTGGCCGTGGCGGATCGACTTCACAGCACCCTCCACCACGGGGCGGCCAGCACGTCGGGCGCGAGCCACTCGAGGGTGCTGCCGGTGTGCAGCAAGAGGCCCGCTCGGGCCTTCCTGCCGTACTCGGCCCGGAAGGTACGCAGGTGCGTCGCGTCCCCCAGCCGAGGGCGGCCCGTCGCCTTGACCTCGATCGGCAGGAGCCGCCCGCCGGCCTCGATCACGAAGTCCACTTCCTCGCCGATCGCCGTGCGCCAGTAACACACCTCCGCGCGATCGAGGCGCGCGTCGCGCCACGCGAGCAGATCGTGCAGGACGAGGTTCTCGAGATGGGCGCCGCCGGGCTCGTTGCTCCCGCCCAGATGCAGCGCGACCCCCGTGTCGCCCCAGTAGAGCTTCGGCGACTTGATGAGCCGCTTGGTGCGGTTCACGGCATAGGCCGGCAGCCGCACCAACTGGTACGAGGTCTCCAGCAGGTTGAGGTAGCGGTGCACGGTCGGCTGCGCCAACGCCACGTCGCGGCCCAACTCCGTCTGGTTGACGAGCTGGCCGAGCCGCAGGCAAACCGCGCGCATCAGCCGGCGGAAGTCGGGCAGGGCCACGATCGAGGAAAGCTCCTGCAGGTCGCGCTCGAGATAGGTGCGCACGTAGCCGTCGAACCAGACCGACCGCTCGCGAGCCGTTCGCATGTGGACTGCTGGGGTCGGGAACCCGCCGCGGCGCGCCAGCACGCGCCAATCCTCGGGTTTGTCCGGCTCCGCGGAGAGTAAGTCCAGCCAGTCCTCGTCGCGGGCGGCGAGCAGTTCGTTCCAGAGGCCGCAGCGTCCGAGCCCCAACTGCTCGCGCCGCGTCATTGGCCAGAGGGTGAGATAGCTCGCGCGGCCAGCCAGCGACTCGGAGACCTGGCGCATGAGAAGCAAGTTGGCAGAGCCGGTAAGCAGGAACTGGCCGGGGCGGCGCTTGCGGTCGATCGCCCGCTTGACGGCGCGCAGCAGATCGGGCTCACGCTGCACCTCGTCGAGGGTCACCGGCTGGTCGCCGCCGACGAGGAGCTCCGGATCGCGGCGCGCCGCGTCCGCCACGTCGAGATCGTCGAGGGAGAAATAGCGCCGCTTGCCGGGAGCGAGCTCCTGCGCCAGGGTGCTCTTCCCCGTCTGCCGCGCGCCCGTCACCACGACGGCGGGCATGACCCCCAGGCGTTCGGCGAGACTTTGCGCCACGAGGCGAGGGAGGTTTGCCGCATCCATGGCGTGCATGATAATCATTCATGACGTGAATGACAAAGCGCCAAGGCCCGGAGACCTGAGTTCTCCTCCCGGGGAGGGCAGGAATCTGCACATCCGTCCTTGCAGGAAAGACAAGTGCCCGCCTCCCGCGGGACGCGCAAGCGGCTCGGCAGCGAGCAACCTCCGACTCGCAAGCCGAGTGGCCCTCACCGCGGCTCCCCCGCCCGCGCCAGTAGCTCGGCGAAGTCGTAGTTCACGCTCGTCACCCCGAAGTCCGGCTCGCGCTGGAAGGGGCGGCGCAGGTAGTGAACGCGGTGTTTGTCGCTGTCGAGGAACTCCACCATCGCGAGGATGAAGTCGTCGGGCTTGTTGAGGCTGGTGAGGATCTCGTTCTTCGTGACGGTCACGGTGTCCGCTCCCGTCACGCGCCCCTTCACCTCGATGAAGCGCAGACGCCCCTTGTCCGGGCCGGCGGCGACGCGGCTCTCGATGTCGTAGCCGAGCTTCTCGAACTCACGGTCGGTGGGCTCGAAGCCCATGGCGCGCTCGACCTCCATCACGATGGCGCGGGCGCGGGCGGCGGAGGCCTGGGTATCCGCGGCGCTCGCGGGTGCGGCGAGCGGCCGGCCCGTCATCGCGGCAACCAACCCCAGCGGCACGACCACGAGGCCGCCCAGCACCACGGGCGGCAGCGCCGAGATCTGGGCCTCGCGGTCCAGTTCGGCGAGGCGGCGCTGGAGCCGGGCCTGCAGGTCGTCGGCGCGGCGGCGGGCCTCCTGCGAGTTGAGTCGCGCGCCGGCCCTGCCGGCCTGCTCCTTGAGCTTGAGTTCCTCGGCGCGGTGGTCCCAGTAGGCGATCTCCTTGGTCAGCCGGTCCTGCACCGCGGCGCGGGTCTTATCGATCCACGCAAGGCGCCGCCCGCGCACCTCGGCAATGTGGTCGGGCACCACGTGGGCGATGGCGTGGCCCTGCGCCCGCTGCTCGATGGATGCGGGCGAGACGCCCGCGCTCCCAGCGATCCAGGCGCACTCGGGGCGGGCGAGGAGGTCGGCCACCGCGGGCTCGCCCGCGGCGAGCGGGCGGTAGTCGAGGTAGGGGGCGTACTGGAGATGGCGCGTCTGCCCTTCGGCGTCCATCTCGACGTAGAGCATCCGCCGCGAGATGGTGCGGCGATCGCCTGCCTGCGCCGCCCGCGCGGCAGGCAGACCCGACGGCAGGAGGCTGGCGTCCTGGATGGCGTGCTCGAGTATGAAGAGCATGCGCGGGCTCGTGCCGGGGTCGCGCTCGTCCACCAGCACCGTGCCGCGCTTCAAGAGATCGCGGTGGCGCTCGAGCGTCAGGTCGAGCACGGCGTCGAGCAGCGGGTGGCCCGGGCAGACGAAGGCGGCGAGCGGCTGGCCCTGGGGCGCGATCAGCTCCTTATCGAAGGCGATGCGCTCGTAGCGCGACAGCACCGGCTCGCCCGCGCCGATCTGCCGGTCGCGGTTGCGCACGGTTGCCGGAACGTTGGTGATCTCGTAGCGGCGCGGCTCGCGCTGGCGGACGGTGCCGCCCAGGCGCTTGAAGGCTTCGAGGAAGAACGACTCGATGTAGTGCGGCTGGAGGCGGCGCGCCTCGGCGCGCTCCATCTCTTCGCGGATGCGTGCCACGCGGCTCGAGTCCATCGCGTCGTGCGCGAGCGCCCGCTCCTCGATCAGCCCCTCGAGGCGCGGCCGGTCCACGCCGTGCTCGATGGCGCGGGTGAGGCGCGCGCGGACCTCGGGCCGGTCGCCGTAGCGGATCGCCTCGATCAGGAGGTCGCGCAGCGGCCGGCCCTCGAACTGGAGCTTGCCGAGGACGTCGAAGACCTGGCCGCCGAGCGCCTGGCGCGCCTCCTCGAGCTTCTCCAGCAGCCGCCGATAGACGTCGCCCTCGCGGGTCTCCTCGGCCACCAGGTTCCATAGATGGCAGACCTCCGTCTGGCCGATGCGGTGGATGCGCCCAAAGCGCTGCTCCAGGCGGTTCGGGTTCCAGGGCAGGTCGTAGTTCACCATCAGGTGCGCGCGCTGGAGATTGATGCCCTCGCCGGCGGCATCGGTGGCGAGCAGCACCTGGACCTCGGGGTCGTGCAGGAAGCTCTCCTGCGCCTTGCGCCGCTCCGCGCGCCCCATGCCGCCGTGGATCAGCACCACCGCCT
>Ga0210036_1003041_pt1 | contig 16960 bp, 12 predicted proteins | sample CryGeymeta201515_FD_185469 | JGI IMG/M metagenome (GOLD analysis project Ga0210036, IMG submission 185469) | Groundwater microbial communities from Crystal Geyser aquifers in Utah, USA - Crystal Geyser metaG 2015-15 (SPAdes) (version 2) | ecosystem: Environmental > Aquatic > Deep subsurface >...
AAGCCCTTTTAGGCTAGTATTTAACAGGTAGCTGCTGAACCACTTTAATTTAATTCATTATTCGAATAAACGTATTTATTCGATTATTCTAGTGTACTGTTTTACCTACTCCTGTAAACTTATTCGCAATCGTGTGCATTAAAATAAAATGGTCAAGCACTTTTAAGCTAGCATTCATTAACAGGTAGCTGCTGAACCACTTTAATTTAATTCATCTATAGAACTTAGCTGTACAATATTAGAATAGATTGGACAACGTTTATCTAAAGAATACAATGTAACATTAAACTATTCATTCCGAATATCATAAGCATAAAATATATCCTGTGATTTTTCAATATCCCGGAATTGGTGATCACTAAATCGTCAAACAAGCCCGGGATTTGGATATCCAGGAAAATTGGATACACCGCCCCGAATTTTTCCATATCTCGGGAATGGTGATAACAAATAGTCTAGTAGTCTACTACTACTACTAGTAGTATTAGACTAGTTCACCTGAGTTATTGAATCGAACTGGCCAAAAGAGAAGAAGTGTGCGTGTATTTACAGATATCTTTACCAAATCGTGACTGAGCTAAACAAGAGTGAAAGAAGTCGTCATTCCAAGCTGTACGAGTACGAGATACTACTGCACTACTCTACTACATCACGTTTTTAAGTAATGGAGTAGAGTAGACTACTACTAGCTGCCTAGCTAGGAGGTCTGCTGTAGTACTTATTCTTATTCCGAGTACTCGAGTAGGTATCATCTATGACCTCCATAACCCGTTCAGCTTCCCTCACGGATCTCATCGGCAAGCCCCATGCCGCCCAGTTGCCGAGTTCGAGCGACAAACAAAGTAGCCACTATGGTTCACCCCAGAAAAAGCCACTAAAAGTGACGTCTTTGTTTCAACAGAATGAGTCTCTGACACCCCTTCGTGGTAGTGTTGGGAAAACATCGCTGGGGAACTGGCAGTGGCTATCGAAGACCAAGAGTTTTCACGACGTATCGAGGGTTCTGCCTCCAGGAGTATCGACTGCGGCTGCCTCTACGAGTGCTGTGGGCAATGCAAGGAAGCCGCAGCGAAGGACAGTGGGACGGTACCTAGATCACTTGGAAGTATTGCTACCACAGTATTGCGAACACGTATCTCGTTCAACCTATCAAGAGGCCGCCAAGGCCATGTCTCTTTTATTAAACAGTCCTCCTCCAGTTCACTTCGGTCCAGGAGAGCAGAATGATTTGCCCGGGTCACCAAAAAGCCTTAGCACATGGAATCCATTAAAGAATAATGACAACGAAGCCAGGAGAGGCCTTGATATGAAGAGCCTTTTATCTTCTCCTTTTCGTTCACGAAAGCCCGTACGAAATAAACTCCAAGAGGAAAACGATGAGACGCAAAATTCCATTAACAATTCATTATCATCGTCCCACCATGGTTCTTTGGGTGGTCGCAACCACCAGCCTCGACAGCCACAGCCACAACACGTCACGAATAAATTAGACGAAGAGGCTTGGCAAGAATTCGTATCACCATTGGTATTGCTGGCAGGGGCGGAAGCTATTTATGCAGATCTGGAACATGTGCATTCATCTCCACCCGTGATACATTGGAAAGAGCTCTATCAACGTATTGCCGAACAACTTATCGTTATGTTGCCTAGGGTAGACGAAAATCATGAATCCGTCACTCATTTTTCGCCACCTCGGGAAAATGACACTATCGAAATGGGATCCGCAACTCTTTTGCAACATCCACAGTCACCACCAGCGTCTCCTATACGATTGCCACCTACAAATCTTTCACCAAGATCCTTTGCGGAAGCTCCTGATTTTCTTCCTGGAGCCGATCTGGCTACAGCGTCACTTGCCATAACAACGCCCACGCCAACCAATAATTCGTATAGAAAAGCAGGCAAGAGCAGGATACTACTTCGATACAAAGGTTTCTGTTCGCTCATTGATTGGCTGGAAGTCAAGCGTCAATGGCTTCCTTTTCATGAATCCATTTATCTGGAATGGAATCCGGGGAAATTGGTGTTCTTGCGGGCCTTTGCAGCGGCAATGCCGGCTCGAATAGCATCTGCAGAAGACGAGGACGCCAAATTAAATGCAAAATCCAAAACCAATGACTGCAGTCAACCGCTCAGGGATGCTTTGGAGCAAGAGGTTACAACGACACTGGCTCTCATGGAAATGGCGGTTGCGATGAAAAGGGGAAGGTAGGTGAAAAGAACGTTGCAGTGTACCAATTTTTTTAGATATCACGCACGGCTTGTACTGGGAGGTCAGGACATTCATTCTTGATTCTCCAATTAATTGCCTTGCAAGAGAGAGGGTCAAAAAGACCCAAGACGCTAAAAAGCACTCGTTGAATTCTCAGATCCGTGATTTAAGGAGCCGTCGAAGGTGCCAACATTATTTCATTTCGTCACGGAACAAAACGAATGATTTGAAATATTCCATGCTTACTTATGTTTCTGCTCTTGCTACACCTGTTCGCTGTATACGATCTAGATTTCTTGAAACTGTTGTCAATGCTCACAAGGTTAAGCAGAATCTGCTTCGAATCGGAACCCAAGACTGTGCTCTTGTGCAATGGATGAAGACTACGTTTCAAGATTATCTGTCTATCATCCCTCTGGTCTTCGACCGAGTGCACGCATTTGCAACTCCACTCTACAGGTTTGATCAAAAAGTGTTGCTTGACGCGACCCGCAACGAAAGAACGTTACTGGATGACAAAAGGGGCGCTACTGACCTTGATGTCCTAGTTGTTGATTTCCTGCGCCGCCAAGAAAAAGCAGGTGGCCCGGATGTGGCAGTGGCTATTGTGTTGGATACGTCCGGCCTTGTGGATGACGATGACGATGAAAATCAAGCATCTTCGAAGGGAGGTCCAATGAAACAAAGTGCAAGGGATAGGATCCCACATCGCGTGGAGCTTGGATTTGCCCTGCAGCAAGATTTCAAGCAACAGCGAAGTGCACCTACCGAGCAATTTTCTGCCACCGGTAGATCGCGATCAAACAGTTTGATTGGCCGACAAAAGGACCTCCCGGCATCCGAGCTCAATGATAGCTTCTCTCGTATTTCCGTATCACAAAGCTGGCCTGCGATATACCTTAGGAGTACGACGAGTTTGAATGCGCATGGGCGCGGCGCTACTAGCGTATCCCACGGCTTGATCAGTGACATGCGAAGAAGTCCAAATATCAACAGGGGAAGTGCATCAGCTTTGGATGGGATGTCTAATTCGCAGGGCGCTATCACCTCTGGCAGCAGTAGACCATCCTGGACAGCGGACGCAATGAGCCCACGGACAAATCGCGAGCGAAATCGTGCCCTTTCTTCGAACGGAAATGTTCTTGAATATGAGTCTGAAGCGAGTAGCAATCCCTCCTGGCCGCATTCAGAATGGAATTTACTAAAGAATTTGTTGGCGAGCAGAAATACTGACACAGGGCCTGCCCATTTCGTCGCAGACCTTCCAGATCCTTCTCCGATTGCGTCTCCTCATAGACGTGGTGCGAGCTCGCGGACTCGTATCATGACTGAAGAACCAAGCGCCATAACATTTCTTCCTGGTGGTATTGATGCATCCGAAGCAGAGAAGGAAGCTGGCGGTAAGCTGACCCCACAAGCTCTCTTCGAGAGCGGCGGGAGCCTCTTCTCTACGGATCTCCCGAGGCAGCTCTGGGAGCCATCCAGCAACAATCGAGCGTCTACATCATTTCATGCAGTTCATTTAAGCGAGTGCATGTGGATGGTTGGTACGTGTACCGCATCCTAATTGGCAGTACTTGATCAATTGAAGCATGCAGTTTTTTTCTAATTTCCGATTCTTTTATTTCTTCTTGTTTAAATTCTTTGATTAGTGCTTGTAAAAGGAGAGGATGGGTCTCGATGGCACCGAAGAAAAAGTCGCGGTCTTCCAGATGAGAAAATCCGTGGGTTTCTGAATGATATGGCTTCAAAGCTACGAGTCTCCAACCGATTTTTGGCTCCCAGGACGTGCCAAACAGCCCGAGTCAAAGTCCGAGATCCCTTAGCTCCTCGGGTGCGTGCTCGAGACTTGGGATTGCGAGAAGCCAAATTTCAGAGCGACAACCCCCAGGAAAATGACGAAGTACAAGATGAAGTTCTGGCTTTAATGAAGGAGGCGTTCAATGTCTCTGAAACATCTCCCATGTTAAATCGAGCCGAGTCGATTCTTACCACCATGACAGGTGGTGGCTATCGAGGAGGAGCCGCGGGCAGCCGCAGTCCCCGCGAACGCCGTCGCATCTTGGCATCACAGCGACACACCGGACCGTATGGCGAGAGCTCCAATTATCGAGAAGGGGCAGCTTGGTTCTTTCTGGGTCCAGCTTTGTACCGTCAATTTCTAGAATCCACCAATGAATAGGTGTTCTGTGTGGAGTTGTCATCCTCCTTGGTCCTTGGTCGTATCCAATACCCTTGTCTGGACGGCCTGGAGTGATTCCTTCAGCAACTGTTCGCTTTCCTCTGGGTCTGTTCCTCAGTGGGTTCCAATTTAGCTATTAGGGTCGTATTCCTACGTCACAGGCTTCCACTATAACTAGAGATTTTATGAGGGCTACTTTGACTTCCGGCTAACAAGGTGGGCTTGTTGCATTGAGAAAATATCTCCCTGTTTCAAGGCAAATCGTTAATCGTTATTGTTCTGTCGACGATGGATTAGAAAATCCAGCAAGCAATCCCTCTTAAAGAGACTTAAGCAGCTATCATCAGCGAGATTTTGCGGCCGGGCCTAAATTTCAAGACATGCTTTTAGAAGACATTATTATCAAAGCAGCCCGCATGGGCCCGACTTTCATTCTCTCTGTTCTCTGTACTCCATGTTTGTCAACTGTTTCTCGCATCAATCTGAAATCCAACAGTCCATGCCTGTCGACATCAAAAAGAGCCCCAGCGTTCTACCAGATGTACAGGTTTAGTTGTTCAAAGATGTCTCCAATAGTACAGCTGATAAAAAATAAGAATCTACCAGAGTACGAATCTCGTTGTATTAGTTTGTTTGTGTATTATGTATTATTGGTACAGTTGTCAGGTTTTTCAGAAATTTATGGCCGTAGTAGATTTGACTGATGATGATAAAATGCCAATAAATATTGAAAGTAAACTAGAATTAAATTGACAAAAATGAGGTTATTCGAGTCCAAATTACCTTTAAAAATAGAAGAAAAACGAAAGAATGAACATTTTGGAAATTGCATTGAAAATTCGGGAGCACCCTTTCAACGGCAGTCTCAAAGAATTCATACCCAGCAACCCAAAGACAAGTCTGTGATATCGACCGGAAGTCCTTATCTGTAAGTGCCTTAACTCGAATCAACCCACCCCAATGGCCTCCAGGGGTATCTGAGGAAGCTTCCTGTTGTATTCGTTTTGTTGTTTTCATGGTTAAGGCCAGAAAAAAGCGCCATTGCCGCCATGGTCAGCTTCCTCTCTTTTTCCCGGTGTTGTTTTTCGTGTTGACTACGTGTAAAATCGGGATCACCCTGTTTGCCCCCAAATGTTGCTCATCCACGGGGGTGGATATCATCTTGTCACTTAGGGTTTTAATTTTTTAGAATACAAAGAATGTCACAGCGGGTATCGGACACCTTTTACCACTCTTTTGCTCTTGGCATGCAGCTTTCGCCAATTTTCGTCTGTCCTTAGTCCTGTGTGATTTTCATCATGGTCATTGTGCTACTACGAATACAGAAGCAGCAGTCGCAACTAGCTAGTACTCCGGAGTACTCGTACTGTAGTAGACTACTCTACTCCAAATACCAGCCTTCTTTCGAGAATCAGTGCAAGCAACACGATACCATGCTCTAACTCCTCCTTTGGTTTTCTTTCTATCCTATCTGGTTAATTTACCCCATCCCGACCATCTTAACTAATCTTCAACAGATTAATCGACCGCAGGACGACAGAAGGTTGGAGTAGATTGGGTAAATCTCGTTATCCTGTCATATCATTTTTTGATCGTTGTCATTCATTGATTCATCCGATTCGAATAGGATCGGATTGGTTCATTTATTTCACCGATTTCACCTGATCCAAATAGAGTGCGTGCGGGATGATGTTTCCCAACGACCCAATGGGAAATCCACAACAGCATCCGGGTGGTGTAAGCGCCCCTCCGATGCCTCCACCGCCGATGGGACCTGGGCATCAGACAGCGCCTTCACCTGGGATGCCTCCGCAGCGTCACCACCAGCAGATGAACCCTCCTTTTCCGCACCCACAACGAAGACACTCGGGTGCCATGCCCGGGCAATTTACCCACATGCCTCCAAATCAATCATCTGCGGGGGGCAGGCAACACAGTTTTGGCAACATGCCAGGGGGGCATCAGCCATACTCACAGCACCCTCCATTGCAATCACCAGCCAATCAACAACCGGGCATGCCAGGTATGCATCATAACAACATGGCGAGGCGGACTTCGTCTTCCATGCAAGGATCGCACAACATGGGCATGCCCATGCCTGGACCCCAGCACGATATGATGAGACAGTCTTCTGGCAGTCATCACCAGCAGTATCCTCCGGGTGTTAAACCGAGAGGGGGGAATCCCATGAGCAGCAGCAATAGCAATAATGCCATGGGTAGTTCGAGTAATTCTGGTGGCAGGTCCATGAACTCCTCCACTGGATGGCAGAGTGACAAAGATACCCCGCATCGGCGGGAAATGATCCAGCATATGTATGTACCTTTGTCCGGTGGTCGGTCTGTTCTGAATGAAGCTTTTTCGTGGCGTTGCATTTTCTAATCAATTCATTTTATTTTATATTATTTTTCCCTCCCGTCATAGCGTCAAGTTATTAAAGAAGGATAAGAATGGGTCGCCCGAATCTTTAAGCAAGCTGCCACAAATGGCTAAGCAATTAGAAGTATCCCTTTACCGGAATGCTCGTTCATTTGAAGCCTACGTGGATAGCTCCACTTTGCAAGCACGGCTGCAACAAATTGCCATTGAAGTGTCACTACCCCGTGGAGCGAGATCTTCGCAAGGCAGCAGTAGCAGCGGTGGCGACAAAAGAGACGACAGACACTGGACCGAACGGCAACAACAGGAGAATCAATTCTCTAATGGAAGCAGCCGACGTCCCGATGGGGGACTGACGCAGCAGCGAGGTTCCTCCAGTTCGTCGCCTTTCATGGGGAGCTCGCAGCCGATGCAGGCGCAACGAGGAGGTGTCGTTACGATGGATGCTATCAACCCAATGGCCACCAGTGGCGCAAGGGGGCACTCCAGCTCCTCAAATTACAATTCTAACTCGGGGCGGGGTTTGTCCTCGGACCAGAACCGCGAAGGATCCTCGGGTGGGTCCGTTCCTCAAAACAGGAACGACCCAGAGTGGAAGATTCGAATTCGTCATAAGCAGCAGCGACTCCTTTTGTTGCACCATTCAGCCAAATGCCCCCACGAAGATGGGCGATGTACGGTCACTCCCCACTGTGCTGATATGAAGCGTCTTTGGCGGCACATGGAGGGTTGCAAGGACAATAATTGCCGTGTGTCTCACTGCTTTTCTTCTCGAGCCATTCTCAGTCATTACCGGAAGTGCAAGGACGCCAACTGTCCAGCTTGTGGGCCTGTCCGAGATACTGTGAAGAAATCCTCCAGCCGGACTCCATCCCAAGGAGGATCAAGTCGATCGAGTCGTGGCCAAGGTATCTCGCAGCCTCTGAATAACAACATGATGGGCGGCAGCAGCATGAATGGTACCATGGGAAGCAACGGAATGAACAACAGCGTTATGCCCGTTGGTGCCCCAATGGGCAGCAGCATGAACAACAATATGAGTATTAACAGCAGCATGGGTGGATCCAACACTATGGGCAACCCAATGCAGCGAGGACTCTCAGGTAGTATTAATCAGCCCGGAATGATGACAGGAGATGCCATGTCTTCTGGCGGAAGCTTCAACAGCGCCCATGGAATGAATAACTTCGCAAACTCAAGTCGGGGCATGCCGCCGCCTGGTGGACAAAATTCGAGCTCCGGAATGCCGTTCAATTCCAATCCCTCCTCCCAATCACAGTCCCCACGGTACAGAGCGAATGGTCAGGGAAGCTCAAGTTCCACTGGTCCCTCGTCGAGCTCCCGCGATGGCTCCGGTTCGGCTTCGGTGGATCCGTCTGCCTCTGTAACTCTTCCAACGTCAAACACGACAGGTAGCAGTTCGAAAAGGAACGACTCTGAATGGCAAAAGGTTCGTCACAAGCAACAAAGATTGCTCCTTTTGCGCCATGCGTCGAGATGCTCGTATGAAGCTGGCAAGTGCCCTGTTACTCCGCATTGTGCGAGCATGAAGGAATTATGGAAGCATATTGCTCATTGCAAGGACCAGCAGTGCTCTGTGCAACACTGTATGAGTAGCAGATATGTCCTCAGTCACTACCGCAGATGTAAGGACGCTAAATGTCCAGCCTGTGGTCCTGTACGCGAGACCATCCGCAAGAGTCATGAAAAGGAGAAGAATACTAATCAAGGGCCTTCATCTTTTGATATCGATACGAGCATCAGAAGCAAGAGTCAACGCCCGTCAGAAACGATTCAGGAAGGCTTAGGACCTACCAGTGCCCCTTCTGCGCCAGACTCGTCGCCGCAGTCGTACGAACCACAAGTCAAGCGCAGCAAGACTGAGTTTTCTTCGGAAGTTGGTAGCTCTGGTATGAATCCCATACCTGCAACCTCGATACCGCAGACGGTGACGCCAGCAGATGCCGGGTCGAGAGAGGCCGCGCCAAAGAACATGGACCGTTCCTTGCTCAAGAGCTTTACTACTGCGGAATTAGAGCGTCATTTGGCTTCATTAAATCGTCAGACTCAGTTACCGCCTTCCAAATTGAAAACTAAATGCCTCGAGGTTCTAAAAGGTTTGCAGGCCCATCAACACGGATGGGTCTTCAATGTGCCAGTTGACCCTGTGGAGCTAGGCCTTCCAGATTACTTTAATATTATCAAGAAACCGATGGACCTTGGGACTATTCACAAGAGGCTTGATGCTGGCAACTACCACGACATTGAGAATTTTAAGGCGGACACAAACCTTGTGTTCGACAATGCAATGACTTATAACGAAGAAGGTTCGGTTGTTTACGACATGGCCAAAGAGCTAAAAACTAAATTCGAGGCCGATTATAAGAAACTGCTGACCCAGCTTGCAGCTGAAGACAAGGAGCGGCGCGAAAACGATCGGGCTTGTACTTTGTGTGGGTGCGAAAAGCTTCTGTTCGAGCCACCTGTTTTCTTCTGCAATGGAATGAACTGCCAGAGCACACGAATCCGAAGAAATAGCCATTTTTACGTTGGCGGAAATAATCAATACTTTTGGTGCAACCAGTGCTACAACGAGCTTGACGACAAAATTCCGATTGAACTAGTTGACATGACTATTTCCAAGGCTGACCTCAAGAAGAAAAAGAACGACGAGGTGCACGAGGAGAGTTGGGTTCAATGCGATTGTTGCGAGCGCTGGGTACACCAGATTTGCGGTTTATTTAACACTCGACAGAACAAGGAACACCATAGCGAATACTTTTGCCCGCAATGTCTCCTTGATAAAAGGAAGGCCGCCACGGCTGTACCACTCCCTCGTCCAATGGGCGCCGCTGATCTACCTAGGACTATTCTCTCGGAGTGGCTTGAACAGCACATTCGCGATCGTGTTGATAAACGGAAACGCGAACTTGCAGAAGAAAAGGCAAACCATGAGGTTCGTATTTCGTCTGTCTTTGATTGGTTCTTGATTCCTCTTGTAGTTTCTAATCTCTTCTTTCACTTTCGCGTCTCAGAATATACCACTTGCCGAGGCTACGAAGTACGTGGAATCTGGTGGGCCTATAACTATCCGACAAGTCACTGCCATGGATCGGAAGCTTGAGGTGCGTGAGCTTATGAAGAAGCGTTACGCTCACAAGAAGTATCCCGACGAATTCCCTTTTAGATGCAAGTGTCTAGTCGTATTCCAAGAGCTAGACGGCGTGGACGTCATTTTGTTTGCCTTATACGTCTATGAGCACGGAGAAGATAACCCTGCTCCGAACAAACGGTGTGTATACATATCATACCTTGACAGTGTTCATTTCATGAGACCTCGGCGGCTGCGAACTTTCGTGTACCACGAGATCCTTATTGCTTACCTCGATTACGCTAGGAAGAGAGGATACGCGACAGCGCACATTTGGGCATGTCCTCCACTTAAGGGCGATGATTATATTTTCTACGCCAAGCCGGAAGACCAGAAGACACCTAGGGACTCACGATTAAAACAATGGTATATTGATATGCTTGTGGACTGCCAGAAACGCGGTATTGTCGGAAAGGTCACCAACATGTATGATTTATATTTTGCGAATGAAGCGCTTGATGCCACAGCTGTTCCTTATCTCGAGGGTGACTACTTTCCTGGCGAAGCAGAAAATATTATCAAGATGATCGAAGAAGGCTGCAATAAGAAGTCTGGCGGCGCCGGAAAGAAGAAGACGAAGAAAGGCAACACTGCCAAGCAACGTGGCGGTACAAGGTCAACAGGTGTCGATGAACAGGCGTTGCTGGACAGTGGCATGATGAGCATGGCTGATCTCGATCGTGATCAAGTCATGGTTAAGCTCGGTGAGACTATTCAGCCAATGAAGGAGAGTTTCATTGTAGCTTTTTTGAACTGGTCCGGTGCCAAAGAGGAGGAGAAGGAATTGCCGGAAGATATTATCAAGTGGCGAAAGGAGAATGCCGGCAAAGACGCCACGCCTGACCTAGCGGGAAGCAAACGTGATTCTTCGGGTGATGCTGTGAAACTCGTACGGGACAGGGCCGTTGACAAGGACGGCAAACCGGTGAAGGTAATCGATGACGATGCCGAAGATCTTGACTGCGAATTCCTTAACAACCGTCAAGCGTTTTTGAATCTTTGTCGCGGCAACCATTATCAGTTCGACGAGTTGCGTCGGTCGAAACACACCTCCATGATGGTACTTTGGCATCTACACAATCGCGACGCACCAAAGTTTGTGCAACAATGCGTCGTTTGCAACCGCGAAATTCTCAGTGGAAAACGCTATCACTGCAACACGTGCCCAGATTACGACTTGTGCGAAGAGTGCTATAAGGATCCAAAGACCAGCCGTGGAGCTTGTCAGCATAAGCTGGTTCCTATTGCAGTCGAGGCTAACAACGATGATGGTCAAGCTGGCGGCAGCAATCTCACGGAGGCTCAACGTCAACAACGCCAGAGGAATCTCATGCTTCACATCCAGCTCATCGAGCATGCATCTAGGTGCAAAAATGCCAACTGCTCTTCAAGCAATTGTGCTAAGATGAAGAATTACCTGCAACACGCTCGTATCTGCAAGGTGCGCTTTTGATAGTTCATTTCTATTGTCGAAAGAAGAGCGTTTCTAACTTGTGTTGCTTTCCTATCTCTCACAGGTCAAAGTGCAAGGAGGCTGCAAAATTTGCAAACGTATTTGGACTCTACTTCGAATTCACGCTCAGAAGTGCAAAGAAACTGTGTGCCCTATCCCACAATGTATGGCTATTCGGGAGAAGATGCGTCAACTCCAGAGACAGCAACAAGCTATGGACGATCGTCGTCGTATGGAAATGAACAGGCACAGAATGGGCATCAACCAATCCTCATAAATTACCCTTCGCTGTACATAAATACGGGTTGCGCAGTAAATACATAGAATGAACCTGAATTTTAGGTGATTGCATCTGCTTTACTGAGCATATAGCTAGCTACTCAATTACTATGTTGTTCTTAGTTCTACTGTAGGGTTTTATGAAGTGACTATTGTAACGAGAATGTGGAAGCTTGTACACCCCGTTGCTGCCAGTCCCCAGACAAGCATGAGTATATCGAAGGCCAGGTCCCAAGACAACAGCTTACTTTGATATCTTAACCTCAAATAAAGTAAGGGAGGAACAACGAAACCCATTGCCGCTACCGAAGCGCAACCCACCAGTGAAAGTACCGAGACAAATCCAGGAATCAAAACGCTAATGGAAACACAAGCGATGGCGATGCCAATTCGTACTAAGGCTCGAATCGAGTGTGGTATTTCATCCACGGATCGATGAGCCAATTTCCCCTCCACCAGCTGTCCGCAGGGCAAGATCAAGAGAGGTGCCGTAACAAAGACAACCGCTGCCATACTGAGTCGAACCACGACAGGAAGCCAGCCACTAGAAGGAAGGGTGCGGAGGACATCTCCATTTATATCCGGAAACAGCGCGTACAACCCCAATCCCAAGACGACATAGCTTCCCGCAACAATAAGCAAGGCAGCCGTAGACGCTCGTACCATTTGATTTGGCTCCGCCATGGATTCCTGAAAATTGTACGTCAATGGGGCAATTCCATATCCAAAGACTACGCAACCAAACCATTGGCTGACACCGTCCATACCATGTTCTGGCAACCAATTCAAAGTAGCTCGGGATGCTATAATATTACTTTGCACATTCCTAGAGTTGTCATTATCGTTTTGTAGATTGTAACTAGCAACATCTTGATAGTGAGCATTGTTTGTCTCGTAGTATTCCATCCATCCATAAATGGCGATCACAGCAAAGGACGCAAACAAGACGAACAATCCCATAGCACTGGCACGTGATAGGTACCCAATGTCGGGTACGATGGATAAGGGACCAATGATAAAGGCAATAGCCAGAGCATCCAGCATATCAGATCCCGATGTGACGGGAGTATCCCGCAAAAACCCTCGCGTAGCATCGACAAAAGCCACCACGACTCCAATAAAGAGTGCTCCCATCATCAGATCCAGTGCCAAAAGGCCCAGAGGACCAAATGCGTACCATGCCACACGACTGTAGGTAGAGGTACCCCTAGGAGGGTACTGGTAGACTATGGTTTGTTTTGTCGCTTCTTTGTCAGTGGCCAGCTGGGAATGCTGCAGTAGTGTCACTCCATCGTATCTTGGTAACGATGCGGGCCGATGATGGCACTGAGGAGGTGATTGAGGCAGTTCCAAAGCCATTTGGCTGGCTTCTCCGCCATCACCACTTTCACCATTCTCTTCCGAATGTTCTTTGGGAATCAAAGTCAAACACTGACACAGCCTATCAACGGCATAAATGTTCCACAAACCAATGGCAAACAACCCGGAGACGTGCAGCACGATGCCTCCTGCTTTGGCTGCGTAGGGAAGAGCAAGACATCCTGTTCCCATGCAAGTCTTGACCTCGTTAATTATAGTATCTTTGAACGAAGCAGATCCATGATGAACGGCATCCAGAGTAGTATGGATGTGAAGGACATCTTGCGCATCTGTAGTAGCTGTAACTAGTGATTGCTGTGGCGAAGTACTGCTGCTCAATAGAGACGAGGCTTCTCCTGCCATGATATCGTTGGGGGTATGCTACAATGGAGATCGGAATAGAAATCTAATGATGTGCGATGTGGAGGCAGGTGATGGGTTTGTTTGTTTGATTCAAAAAATAATAAGACTAAGCTTAGACTCTAGTACGTAGTACAGTACCAGGTAGTAACGATTCTACTACTACTAGCTACTAGCTAGCCTACGCACTAGATACTACTACTACCTACTAGTAGTACTCTACTACTACTAGCTAGTTGTAGCTACTACCTGGTACTAGTAGTAGTAGTAGAGCAGTACTAGTCTACTACTACTACTACTAGTAATAGTAAACAGTAGATAGATTTGCAATTTCAGATGTGACCCGAACTTTTTAAAGTAACTGCGCGTCGTAATCTTTGCTCATTTTTCTGCGCTCATTCTCCATCTCGCAGTGGTGGAGTGTGGAAATCTCCAGGGCTTCTATCAATAATGGCTGCATGCCAAAACAGGTAATGTGGAATGTGGCAGCCACAGCAGAGGCTTTGCGCGATCACGTACATACGGCCATGATTCCAAACAGACTATTGGTTTTGATTGAAAATTGTCGCCATGTTTCCTTTGGGTTTGAACTCTGCAGCGACTAGTCTATTTCAACCATTGAAGTCATCGCCTACAGATATGGTTTGAAAACGCAAAGATTATCTAGATATATCGAGGATTTTCTCCGTGCCGCCACATAGTAGGCCAGTGATTCAAAAGTGATAAACACATCTTCCATCAACAATTGCGCCTTTTCCAGTCTTCGTTATGAATTCAACGCCTTCTTGCTCCAGCACTTTAATTTGATGCTGGACCTTCTTTCCTTGCAGACTCAGATTGCTCTTGACAACTCGGTGGAAAGGTACGTCTAAAAAAGGATTTCTTCTTGATACCTTTTCTACGGTTCTTGCTGTGGTGTTGCATTGGTCTGCCAAAATCTTATGTGTGGTAATTCTACCTTTGGGTACGCTTGCTATGGCAAGATATATCTCTGCGTGACATGGTGGGATTTGCTGGAGCTTGTTTTTCTGTGAGAGAAATGTCAACGGCGGTATGGTTGCAAGAACGACGTTTTGCAATGAAAGCTCAGGAAACAGTGAGACTAAATAACGTGACATTCTCATGTCCATTGTCAAATCTAATAGCTGGAGTTGAATGTTTTAGATAATTTTTATAGTTTGCTAGTTTGCTTGGCCAAATTAAGATACGTTTGGTGCAAGATGGATGTTTGGCAATCTTCTAAAAACTTCCATCCATCATTAGGGTTCGAGTAAAGTATATCGGGCTAAGTCTGTCACACAAACAAGTATAGACCCTACTACTAGTAGCAGAGTCGTCTCGAGAGTGATAGCTGTCATAGTCGGATGAGGGGACTCAGAGAGTGCCTCGCAATCAAATCGATGCCGATAAAGAAAGCCGCAAGAGACGCACAGTATTCCCAAAAAGAGGCCCATCACCACGTTTTGCTTTTGTCGATTTGTCCGCTGCACGAAGCGCAAATTCAAGGGATCAATCCATTGCAGCTGCAGCCTTCTCCAGAGAAGAGCGCCGCTCAAAGACGTGCCGTATAAAGAGAGCAAGCTGTGTAGGCATGAACGAAGTGTCCTCCATATCCGATTCGTCGTTACCTCTTTGGTGAAACATGTATCCAAGATGTCCGCCGTGCTCTGTGCGCACCATTGAGATTGGCATACGTTTTCTTTCTCCTTCAGGGGAGCTACAGGAAAACTCTGTAGGAAAGTAATCTGGATCAAAGAACGGATCATCTGCAGCATTCATGATCAGCGTAGGCACTTGTATTTCATCCAGGAAGTTTATGCAGTTGGTTTTTCGGTAGTAATCCACATTGTCTTCGAACCCAAAAAGTGGAGCAATCACCGCAGTCTCGAATGCAGATATAAGCGTTGTCTGGGCGATTCGGCCCTTGTCCAACAGCTTGGCTTCATCGGAGTCCGGCATCCGCTCAATTTGACTCAAAGCCGTTTTTTTGAGTGAATTCAAGAGATTGTTGTTGTATGCCAATTTATTAAAGCCGTCTTTTTGCACGAAATTGACGTTTCTCTCATTGTCAAAAGGAGCCCCTGCAACAGCAGCACCGTAAACGTTGTAATCTTCAAAGGCAGACGAACCCAGTTCTCCCAATGTCTTGAGTACGACATTAGCGCCCAAAGAGAATCCACTGATAAATATAGGTGGCGTTTTTTGTGCGCTATTGTTCACCAGCGACAGGTAGTGTTTCAAATCGTCTGTAAATCCGAGGTGGTAAGCTCGTAACTTGTTGTTGGGAACTCCTGAGCAACCACGGAAGTTAACACAGGCAACATCGAATCCTAGTTTTCTGTACGCTTTTCCCAGATCGACCGAGAGGGACGAATTTGAACTTGATTGCAGCCCATGCAAGACAATAACAAGCCCCTTGCTGGAAGGATCACCATCATCGCCGTGGTATTTGTTGTCTACATGAAAGAAGTCTCCATCTGGGGTTGCTATTCTCTGTCTCTCGTCCCAAAATTCACCGTTAATATCGGCTTCTCCCATTACGGATGAAATTAATTGAATTGCCTTTTGAAATATATTTGTTTCAGAGGTCGCATAGCGAGAGTCAGGATCATTTCGCAGAAAAACACCGGATATTGTCTGAAAATGACAATTGCTGAGAACAGGCAACGGGTTAAACGGTCGAGCATCGAAAGACCAGGCTATCCGGAACGATGTCTCCCGAAATGTCTCGGTTTCTAGGTTGATCCCGACACTTGTCGATGTACTCCTTGCGTCGGCACCTGTGGTTGCCGAGAGACGTGCCGTTGGTCGGAATATTTGATTAGTGCCTGTGCCGACGTTGAAGGAAAACACTGGTCCCACCACAGCCAACAACAGCAGGAAGAGGAACGTAGGAAACAACACCATAATTGTTGTCTTCTTGGTTAATACTGCAAAAGAGTACTACTACTTCACAAAAAATAATATAACTTGGTCGTCAATTTTGCAATCAATCATCAATCCGTTGTGGTTGTTTAGCAGCAGTAAAAAGAGGGAGACACTTCTTCAAGAAAATTCCACCTCTGTCTGTGATGATGAGTCACGAAGGATTTTTTTCAGGTGAGGTACGTATGTGCTACTAATTGTACAGTAGAACAGTCTGCCTGTAACCCCGATTCGAATGATGAGGGAAGCCTCAACTTGAAATTTGCGCACGGTCACTTGGAATCTCGCACTCTAAATAATTGAAATAATATCAATGGCCCCTGGCGGGGGGGGTACGCCAACCACTCTTTTTTTTTGGAGTTAACTCAAACCTTTACGCTAATATATGGACCTATGATAAAAGTCGTAACCTGAAATATAACCTACCGGTTATCCAGTGACAGCGCAAGGATGAACACCCTTTAAGCGTGCTTTTAACTAGCAGCTGTTCTTCCTTTCGCCGACACCGGAAGGCCATTCGGTTAAGTCCGTCGCGACCGACTTTACCTACTTTACCTGGCTACTACAGAATCTTTTGTTGGTTGCTTTGGTCCAAAAACCCTCGAATAAGCACACATTTAACCAGTGGAAGGTATTTGCGCCGAAACAAACAACAACAGA
>Ga0210036_1003043_pt1 | contig 16935 bp, 9 predicted proteins | sample CryGeymeta201515_FD_185469 | JGI IMG/M metagenome (GOLD analysis project Ga0210036, IMG submission 185469) | Groundwater microbial communities from Crystal Geyser aquifers in Utah, USA - Crystal Geyser metaG 2015-15 (SPAdes) (version 2) | ecosystem: Environmental > Aquatic > Deep subsurface >...
GGAATGCTCTCGCGCAGGGCTTTCTATTAATGTATCTAAATACCCAAGACAACATAAATTGGTTGAGTAAGAAAATAAAGAAGTTTAGCTAGTTAACAGTACGTTGAAATTTCCCAAATAGAAGAACGTTAACTGTAATCCAACGTTAACCGTCAGCCTTACTCTAGAGGTTTTAAGACCGTGGTGTCGGTTGTTCTCCCTTAAATAGAGTAAAAGAATTATTGGTCTCTAGTAGTGTCAACGCTCACCAGGTTGTTCTGGCTGCACACCAGCCAGTAGTACTCGCCTAGCTACAGTACTACTACTAGTAGTCAACTACTAGTAGTAATGACTTGAGAACTCACAAAATGGGTTCATCCATCAAAATTTGCATCCAAAATCTAAACAAACAAACGCACCATGTCACTTTTTGTGTCCGTTTGGAACATTCGCAAGATTTGTTCTTGTCGTACAACTAACTACATTATTTACTTGGAGCAGTGGAAGCTCATAACGGCATAACCTCACGTATTTCACATTTAAAAACACTAGAAACTAAAAGGATGTCAGGAGAATCGCATAGTGTGATAATGGCAGATACAAGGGATTACCAAGACACAGCTTTGGTTGCCCAAACTGGAGCATCTACAACAACTCGACAGCAATTGCAAATTTTACCATCCACGACGACTGTGGTCCATCGCAATCAAAGTGAACGAGAAGGATCCAGTATACTTCCACCAACTGCGTCTTTGGCGGGGTTGTCGATCAATAGCCACCTTGGGCAATCGGAGACACAAAATGCTCGTCAGCGCTACCTTTCTCATCAGATAAATCCACAGCAAGAGCCTACTGTCGTGTACGATCCGTGGAAACACAATATTACAAGAAACAGGTGGCAACAGAACGTTAACTGCCCCTCTCAATCGTTGGAAACAACAAATTATGATACACGTCCCGATAATCAGACACTATTTGATTCTGCCTTGGTGGCGCACGAATATTTGAAGAGTACATCTTCGTGGGTCTCGGAAAACCATGGCGACTATGATGACAAGGAGAATGAACAAAACGCGTTTGTCCCGCGAGTGCCAAGCGACGGTGATTTGGTTTCCGCCAACAACAACAACAACAACAACAACAACAGCGACGAAAACGAATTTGGATTGCTAAGTCCATCTCCGGCATTTAGTCAAGACGAATAATCTAGAAAATGCACAGTTCTGGAGAATGCACCAAACGAGTGCATCGTGTACTCTGCTTGGACGTACAGAGCCCATCGACACAGGAGAACAAAGAAAGTATATGCATAAACATCGCTACTATACGCTGCTACAAGAATATAGATTCATTTATTTTGCTATTGCCATAGTAGTACGATCGCACTCTCTGCAGCAATTCATATTGAAGTCTCTACTGCTATAGTATCAGCTGCATAAGGCAGGACAGCAGATAGGATCATGTTGTACTGACTACCTCGCAATACATCATTCAAGTCTGCTCAGAATAGGTAACAACGTATGGGACAGCGGAAGTATCATATTTGATTGCCCGTTGTGAGGGAAGCCACGCATCATCATCCGAAACATACACCACTCTAGTATCGTCGGGGGAAGGCAACGGGCGCGGTGTGGTTGCTATTTGCTATAGCAGTTTTGTAGCACATGCACTCCTTTGTTGAACCATTTTAGCCGGATCAGCCTACACTTAATTGTTGCAAAGCCCGGACCTGTCCCTTCAATTTATGGGAACAAACTGTGAGACAGAAAAGGCAGGTGCCATCAGATAGATGCACTACTGCTACTACTACAACTAAATAATAGAATACCATAAATACGAATAGTAAGCAATGGTGTCTAAGAATCGTATCTTTCTCGTTCCGTCACTCTTCGTGAATTCTTTCGTGAGTTTAGGGTTCGAATTACATTGAAGAGTGCCTAATCCTATCTGTTATCACCATTCCCGGGATGTGGAAAAACCCCGGGCTTGTTTATCCAATTTTCCGGGATATCAAAATCCCGGGCTTGTTTGACGATTTCTTAGTGATCACCAATTCCGGGATAGTGAAAAATCACGGGATATATTTTATGCTCATATTCAGAATGAATAGTTTAATGTTACATTGTATTTAGATTAGCATTGTCCAATCTATTTTAATATTGTACAGCTAAGTTCTATAGTAGATGAATTAAATTAAAGTGGTTCAGCAGCTACCTGTTAAATTGCAAAATACTAGCTTAAGCAAAAGGGCTAGACCATTTTATTTTAATTTGCATAATAAACTTATTGGAGATCGTATAATATTTTAGCGACGAATAATGAATTAAATTAAAGTGGTTCAGCAGCTACCTGTTAAATGCTAGCTTAAAAGGGCTTGACCATTTTATTTTAATACACAAACGAATACTAAAACAAATATGTTCGAATAAAATGAATTAGTAAATTAAAGGGGTTCAGCAGCTACCTGTTAAATGCTAGCTTAAAAGTGCTTGGCCATTTTATTTTTATTGGCAGCCAATGGGCCATTATTTAATAAAATTGCACTGAGATAGTAATTAGATCAAATGCTGTTAAAAATAACCGTTCATATTACTTAAGCCCAACAAATGCTAGTTCCAGAAACAACCCCGGGATTGTGTTTTCCCCCATCCCGGGGCAGTTTTGGAAATCCCGGGGTAGGGATATCCCTCAATTGGTGACAACATATTATCATCTTCTGAACTCTGAAATACTCCGTGAACTCTGAAATAGTACTCCATGAACACTACTATTAGCTACCAGTACCACGGTACTCCACTCCTGTCCACTTCTTGAAGATCTATCCCCACACACTCCAGCCAGTCCTCCACTCCAGGACTGTACACGTCTTTTTGTGGCGGGACAAATCGGGAAATAATGGCCAACCAGACCAAGCGCATCCTAATCTTTTTGGACATTGACGGCGTCCTGCTTCCCTTTCCAGCTTCGGATTCCATCCAGCCGTCTACCTGTGGCAGCCGCTGCATTTTTCCAGATCAGAATTTGGCAGCCCTTTCGCGCATCTTGGAGACCTTTCCAACATCCGAACTTGTACTCTCATCAACATGGAGGGCACAGAAGTCTATGATTCGCGATATTTTGGATAGCTTTCAACTATACGGCAATGCCAAGGGTGGACCTCTGAGAAATCTTCATGAGTTCGCAGATGTCACCGATCCAAACTTTCATCACGAACGACAATATGAAATTCATCGCTACTTGTTTTCCAAGGGCGATGACGACGACGACGATGATGACGACAACACCAGTAATTGCTTTGGTCCTAAAGTAGATGGCCGCAGTGTCGCATGGGTTGCTCTGGACGACGAAGAGTTGCTCGAAGGAGACTCCAATTCTGCCTATCGGGACTTGTTTGAAGGCAGGGCCGTGAAAATCAATAGTCGAACAGGTATAACAGATCAAGATGCTATACTGGCTATACAACTCTTAAAGAAGCAGCTGCAAGAGTCATGATAAGGTAGCTATGATCTATAATAGAGTATTCCATGCTTTTAAACCAAAAAGGGCATCCAAAGCTGTTGCAGAAACAGATCATCCGTATAACGATCGAATGTTTGTTCCACTTCGAGACATGGGCTTGCCGGTCCGGTAGCTAAAATGATGCCCACAACCTCCCGGAGGCGCACAGTACATGTGATCACAGCCGGCATTCTTTTCAATGGGAGTGTGGCAGTTGGGACAGGGCATGGTGTTACTCACAACCCACTCCAACATTTTTTTGGTTGGTGGGCAAGGGGTGTCGGGATGCCATTTGTTTCCACAGTTAGCACAGAATTGTCGACCGCAAGACGAACCAGGACAAGTAATGCATCCATCGCCAACATCCTTCTCTTCGACGACAGCAATGCATCCACACTTGCACTTCAAGACTGCCGTGGCCGCCAATGCTACTTTCGTGTTTCGTTCCGTCTCGCGATCCTCCATTCGCAAAGCATCCCAAGAAGACACGTTATCACGGACCGTTGGTGTTGCAAAGAAAGCCTGACAATTCGCATCGGCGCAAGGTATGCCAGTAATACTTCCGGAATCAATAGTTTCGGTCGCGTACCGATAAAAACACATGCGACAGAAAAAGTGAATAGGATTTTCACCTTCGCAATGTACCATGTTTTCCATCTTGTACTCTTCACAGCAAATAGGACATTCCACTCCATTCTGAATGTCGTCACTCTCGTCGCAGTCTAAAGGTTGAATTGCGTCCAATGTCTCTTCGAATTTCGACTTGTCAAAATGCGCTTGCAAATTCTTTCGCAGTAAGGCAAGAAATTCCCCGGCTAGAACGCCATCAGCAGAATCGTCGTCATAATTGACAGTAGTACATTCCAGATCACTGGCACAGCCAATCGTTTGTTCCCAAAGGCTCTTGTTATCGGCAAGATAAGTGGCATTATTTTCCACCAGCCAAGCCTCTGCGTCCGCATCAGTTAGGGGCATCACTGCCGTGAAAAGATGAACGCGGTCTGAAATGGTCAAATCCGGCCGTTGAATGTCGATGTTAGCAGAAAATGTCATGGGTTGATTGGACACACCACCGGCTTCCATTGGTAAAGGTTCGGCTGCGTCGGTAATATTTTCAATCCCTGTTGCGTCGGCGGCACCGCTTGGTGCTTCCACAGTTGGCCTTGAACTGTTACCGTACTCTTCTCGCGTAAGCTGGGCACAACCGTACGCAATGGCGCAAATGCAAATTATCAATGCCAAGCAAAACGGTATGAGAATTATAAAGAATGCATTGAAACCTGGATTATTCGGATCCGTGTTTCCGTAGTCATGGTCCAATTTCGCAACAATCAAACATGTAATCATTATGGAAAAGAAAACCTCGCATGAGGGAAGCGGCGACTGCAGATTGCGAACCTCTGTGTATTCGTACACGGACTGCCAGCGTTCAAATTCTTCGTTGGGCTCATGTTCATTTTCAGTTGAATCTGCCGTAGTGTCATCGTTTGCAAAATTTGAAGGTGAGACGTTTTCATTCTCACCTTGTACAGCGCTGACAGGTGTAATCGGGACTAGCAATCCATTCTCGATATCAGACAGCGATGGAGCATGCTCGTCGACGGCTTTAAATTGTTCAGTCGTCGTCCTTTCTTGTCGCACCGAAGTATCACCTCCATCCTGTTTGCTTTGGACAAAAGCATAGTCAGCTAACGAATCAGAATATTGCGTCATTGATGCAATAGTATCCAGTACTACGTCTTTGTTGTTGTTTGAGATTTCACCAGATTCGATACCCCCAGTCACGAGAGAAACACTCGTCATTTTGTGCTCGTTGCCCCCCTCTTTGCCGTCGATTGCGGGCTTCGATTGCTCACTCGAAATCCCTGTTGCTTCTTTACTGCTGTGAACTGTGGTCGGCGAAAAAGACGTCACCACAGTAGCATTTGCCGTTTGCGAGGTAGTTGTTCTGTTCGTGGCAGCATTTGTTCCGGCAATGGCATTGTTTGCGGTGGCAGCTGCTATTGTGGTGCTTCGATTCCGATGTTGTTTCGTACGAGTACATTTTAAGGTGCGATAGAGTTTCATGCCTAAATAAACCCAAAGCGGCAGAAAGACCAACCAAAAGCTCACATCTAGCTCTCCTTCCAGCTTGAGAGAAAGCAACAAAATGAATGCCACACCAAAAACAGCAAGCTGGATGCCACTACAGCGTAAAGTAACAATCGCGTGGTCAACTTGTCGGAACTCTGGAGATGTTGCCACTACAGCCTTGTCCATTTCCTCTTGACTGGTTGCTACATCCTCTATGTCTTGATTTGACAAGGGAGATTCCAACAGATATTCCGCCAAGAGACGCGAGTCCTTTGTGACGACAATATAGTCATCGGGCAATTGTTGATTGTTGGGATTGTCGGCCGTAATAGTATTGTCGTTGCCACCCTTCGTGGTATCAGCTTCGTCTACTCCAGAGTGTGCCTCCAATGGTTGCTGTTGTGACTGCTCAGCTACTGGAAAGACTCGATCCCGTGATACCATGCACGCTTGTAAATCCCTCAAACTGGCAATGGCAATTGTCGTAGCGTAGCACCGAAAAACGATTGCGCCATAAAACGGAAGGGACAGAATATACCAATTGATGGCGTCATTGTCGATATCTCGATCCCAGTACCGTGCCATCCAAAAGACACCAAGCCATGCGCATGCAAGCTGGGCAAAGTACGATAACATGGCTGCAAAGCTACGCCAAGTGCAGCGTCTCCAACAGGGAAACTCCAACATGAAAAACCAAAAGAGTGTGACCAGACCATAATAAATCCAGGTAGGAGCCAAAACGAGAACCCAATCGGATGTTTGTAATTCAGCGTTTTTGGCATTGATCATGGCCGCTCTGTATAAAAGTGAACATGAAAAATGTATTTTGAGGAGGTAAGAATACCAGGTGCATGTGTGTGTGTGCGTGTGCGTATCCTAGCTGAATGCAACTAGAACAATCAGGATGATATAACTTACAAGACAACCGATTGCAGCACCAACAGGGGAAACCATTTGCGATGACTGGTTAACCAATGTAAAAGACGCATAGGTCCACGAATCATGCGATACCGCGACGGTCGACACTGCAGTAAGTGATATTGTTGGCGCAAATGTCGGTCTCCCAATATCCGAAAGGCTTCCCTTACTTGGACGCTTCGTTCTTCCAGAGCCGCTAAAGCCTTTTCGTGTTGTTCGACTAGTAGTAGTAGTAGTCGTAGTCGTTGATTGTTCCGTGAAAAAGCAGCTGTAGTGTTTCCCAACCCTTCATCATCTTTGGATGATTCGTTTAATGATTGTGGGGCATTCCATTCGAGCATCATTTTATCGCATTGTTGGCGCAACGTGACCTTACGAAAGCCTTTGCGAATTTCAGCCAAATTGGAATACTTTGGAATTTCCAGCAGGGCATAATATTCTTGTTCTTCTTCCTTGGTAGGAGGTGCAAACATGGTAGAGACATGAACCAAGAGGACATTGCCGAGAGACATGACTAATTTTTTTTTGATTTGGAAGTTTGTTGTCGGAGTGGAAACGTTGGGTATTTTCTATTTCCTTCGTCTGAAACTCTTTTCCAGGCTAATCCCTCTTGACTCTTGATGCTGAAGAAGGATAAACTTCGAAGGATTGACCTCGAAATATCTCTATTATTTAATCTGCTTATTGCGCTATTGGGACTTTCAGACAAGTATAGTAGTGCCAAGGACAAAACTGTAGTCGGAAGCCTGTTGATAAGCTACAGGTAGTAGTATGATTGAGGGTGGGAGGTAGGGAGTTGTAGTTTGTAGTAGTGAAGGAGGGTGGATTGTTGCAAAGGAGGGGGAGTCTTTGTTAGTAGTGTTGACTTTGGGTCACGAGTTTGGTATCACTCGATTCATACACTCTCACAATGGACAGAGTAAACTATTACTACTACTAGTAGTACGGTCTATTAGTAGTAGTAGTAATAATTCTTGTGGTAGTGGCCTACTGTAGTCTCTAGTACCACGAGTGGTACTGTAGCTAGACTACTTTTTTTCTAGTCTACTAGTAGTAGAAGACTACTACTCCTACCAGGTGTAGTACTACTACCTGGTAGTAGTCTACTCGTGTATTAATTTGAGATTTTTACTGGTATTTTTAAAGAGGTCAATTCGAACGAATTCGAAACTCCACCCAAAAATCAGTAGACTAGACTACTAGTAGTCTACCTGACACGATTACGATTGGTGCACTGATTGAGTACTACCATACTACCGTAGTCCTCTGGTAGTTTACTAGTTACAGTAGCTAGCTAGAAGTAATCTACTAGTAGTAGCCTACTAGTACCAGGTACACGACAGGAGCAGTATTACTACCGTAGTGTAGTACTACTGTAGCTAGGAGTGTACCAGTTGTAGTCGTAGCTAGCTACGACTAGTACTACTAGAGTAGCTAGAGGGTCACTACTAGTAGTATCTTCAGAGGTAGTAGGCGGCAGTAGTCCTCCTCTACTACTACTAGTAGTAGTACCAGTACTACTACTACTAATAATGGCTCTACTAGAGGAGGAGGAGTCCATAAGTAAGTAGAATACTCTACTAGCTACGTACTACAGTAGTAGTACAGTAGTACTACTACTAGTAGACTAGTAGTAGTAGTAGTTGTAATAGATAACAAGGCTTCGAAATGCTACTGGAGTATTCCAGTGTTCTACCAAAAGATTTTGGGAGTAAACTGGTGAGAAGAGACGACCCCACAATCAGGAAGAATAATCCTTGATTTTGCTAGTAGTAACTTTTTCAAGCGTTTAGGAATGCAATCATTGTATTACTACCTGATATCCTACAATACACTACAACAAGCAACGCCAACAACGCCAACAACAAAACCATAGAATGGGACGCATTACTATTTTTACCCATTCGGATTGTCATTTCTGCATCATGGCCAAGCGGGAATTGGAGTACCGATGCCTTCCCTACACGGAAGTTTCGTTGACGTTATTTCCCGAACGTCGAGAAGACATGTTAGCTCTGACAGGTCGTTTGAGTGTTCCTCAAATATTTTTCAACGAGGATTACGTAGGAGGTTGTGATGAGTTCGTTGCCAAGATGGAAGAGTGGGATACCGCTGTTGTTACCACCGAATCGGACCAGCAGCAACAGCAACCTCAGCACCACTTGGACGGCGATAACCAGCACGACATTATCAACAGCTTGCAAGAGAATATGAATGGTATCGATTTAGTATCTCGTTCTGGGAGGCACGTAGAGTTTGCATTGGATATTTTAAAAAACACTCGCATTTGGCACAAATTTCAAGAGGAGGTGGCATCAAAACCTGATCCAGTGGACCCACGCTTGGCCCTGCCAGATCCTCTGAGAAAATCGACGTCGTCATCGTCGGGGGACGATTCGGAGAACACTGACAACGATTCGAATGTAGAAACTACGGATGACTATATTTTTAGTAGCGGTGATGGTGGTGGTGAGTACATTGACAAAGATTGTGGAGAGGAATTTTTTGGATGCATCCCATTACCGGATGGTACGTGTGGTGGTATTCGAGAAATCACCAACGATCTGATAGAGAACATGCCACGTGAGAAACTCTCGTATTTGGCCAAATATTACAATGACTGTTTCACGGGAGAACATGGTGTCGATGCCTTGTTGAAGATTTATCCTTTTGAAGAATCCATTCAAAATGTCGTCACGGGTAGTAACGGAAGAACCAAGCAAGAAGAAGCTCGTGCTAAGGCTGTCGAATTTGGTGTTCTCTTACAGAAGTATGGCATTCTTCGTCATGTATGCGATGAGCGCACTTTCCAGGATACAAATTCCTATTACTATCGGCTTCAACCGTTCCACCAGCCGAATGTTTTGAATTCGTTCCAGTCCCTGCAGCAAGTATCTGGACAACTTTCGGAAGAACAAGAAAGACCCAATTCATTTCTCGCACCTTTCGAAATCAGTGGGGGTAAAAATGAGAATTTTCCCGAATCGACAAATAAGACAGCATCTCTCCTGACGCCGCCAGAGGCTTTGAAGCTGCTTGTCAAGCTGCAACAGGCTCTTTCCCGCATCGAGGCACGAGTAACAGACCGCAGTGGAGTGGATTATTTGGCAGCCAAAGATTACGATGATCCTGACTATCAACTGTTGGAAGAAGGCTCGTGCCAGTTGCAGTGCATGGATAGCGTTGCTTTGGCGCGGAACATGTCGGATGCCGAAAAAATGGTTTTTGGAATCCATCTGTACAATATTATGGTGCGTCACGCTTACATCAAGGTGGGAATTCCTGTCAAATCTTCGGAACGCGGTTCATTTTTCTTCGGCGTCTCCTATTATGTGGCCAACCAAACTCTCAGTCTGGATGATGTGGAGCATGGCATTGTGAGAGCTAACAGGCGGCATCCTTACCATGTCAAACCTCAATTTCTGAGTGATGATCCCCGTCGTGCCTGGGCGACTTCGAAATTGGACCCTCGTATTCATTTCACTCTTTTTTGCGGGGCCAACTCGTGCCCGCCAGTCAGCTCCTATACGGTAAAGAACTTGGAAGCTGAACTACAATTATCAGCCGAATCCTTTTGCCAAGAAAGCGATAATGTCATGTTGGACGAAGAATCCTACACAGTTTACTTGAGCATGATATTCTACTGGTACCGGTCTGATTTTGGCTGCTCGTCGAACAAAGAGTTGCCCGAAAAGATATTGGCGTTTCTTCGTGGTGACAAGTATCGGCAGTTGTCACGCATGTTGCAACAACGCAAATCTAGGTCGTCGACGCCTCTGATGGTGTCAATGAAGGGGGGCACCACCAAAAGCGGCATCAAAGTCAAGTTCCTACCTTACGATTGGGGATCCAAGGCAGCTCCCGGCAAATACTTGGAGTTTCACAGTGGTCTTTTGCAGAATACAAAGAGATCCTTCAAGGCACCCTTTTCGAAAAAGCAGATAACAAACAACAACAATTATTTGAGGGGTGGTGACAATCCAGCATTCTCTCGCTAGCTAATCCATAGAGTAGATTTTTTGGGAAATGAAGTTGGAAAGGCTGCCGGCTATCCTTTGAAAATAGCTGGTCTATCCATTGTTGGCCAATAGAAATAAACGTGAAATTTAGGTGTTGAAACCAAGTTCGTTTAGGGTGAGTGAATCCGGATTCATCTCTGACTAGCTGAAGCAAATTCTGGGAGAGAATTTCTTTTTAGCAACTACGCTGACACCAATTGGAGCAAAATTGAATATGCTTGGAATTCATATTTGCCTGGCCCAAACAATTCTCATGTTTGCTTTGGGAATTGTTTGGATTAGGCCAGATTAGGCCAAAACAATAATAATCAAATCCCTCAAATTCCAAATCTCTGCATGAAGCAGCAGAATGGTGGGTTAAATTTGCTAGGAGTACCTTTGAAAAGTCTGGCATCCTCTTTTCCAGGCACTGCAGGCTTGCACTTCTGTTGCAATCTCCTCTTTAGAATTCAGAATTGGATCATTGGATATCTACTACTTTGCTAGTAGTAAAACAACATGATGGATATATAAGCATTGCATTCTACTTAATATCCAGCCTGGAGAAAGTTCTGCGTTAAACAGACAGCAGAAAGTCACCCTGGATTTATTGGTGAATTTTACTGGCTTACGGTAGCCTATGGGATAGGGCATGCCCGTTGATTGGCCCTGCTGGTGTGCTACGCTACTACAGTAGCTAGCTACTACTGTCTCTACAATCTAGTTTAGCGGTAGAGATAATTATTTGATAGTACTCAATTACGCAGGCAGGTGGCAAGAAAGCACGAAAACTTGCTTTGGGTGAAACAACGACTCATAAAAAGAGAGAAATTTACACTCTCTTGTTCTCACAGTGTAGTGCATTGCTTCACTCTCTCATCACATTTTTTATTGTCATACTTTACTGTATAATTATTTTTGCTTTGTAGAACATCTTGTCACATGCATTTTAAAGAATTGAAGACGAGAGTACCACTATTTTCCTCCCTTTGCCTTGGTTACCAGAAACAAAAAACAAGGCTATATTGTTATTATTACTATACTATATACTACAAGCAGGTACAGGCGCGAAATAATTGTGGTGCATAATGTCTCTTCCATCTTTTTCTACCACGAAGCGACGCATTAGTATTCCCATGAGCCTTGCTTCTGACCACCGCAGTCATCATCACCATTATGATACGACTGCGTCTGTACGGTCGCTTTCTCCCAACATCAGTCGTAAACGTCAAAAGATGAAACGCGTGATTGAATACGATCTCGACGGCAGTCTCTCCGACGACGACGAAGAAAACAAATCTATGAATGGTGATGCTGCTGGTACTACTGCTAATGTTAACAATGACGATTCTAATCAACATCAAGAACAACTGCAACGACAACAATCATTTTTTGACGAAAATATAAATAATAGCGACGACGGCGACGGCAACACCGATGGAGCTATGGGCCGTTCCGAAGACATCCAAGACGATGCAGCAACTCCTCTTGTACAGCAAGAAGACATTCAAGAGGGGATGGGAAAAGAGGAAGAAGTCCTTGTCAACGACGATGACCACGACGACGACCAAAACAATGATTATTTATTGACAGTCACACCAACGACAGAGCAACTTTCCAGTTTGTGTTGGAATTGTCATGTCACGCTCCGATTATCAGCAGACAATTTTTGTTTTTATGCTATGCACGTGCATCCACTTCTTCAGGTTCCCATTTGCAGTGTCTGTAACGAAACAGTGTTACAATCGTACTATAACACAACATCATCAACAGCAACAACAACAACGGCTGCTACGGGTGGCGGCGGCGGCGGTAGTAATAGCAGTGTCGCATCAGAAGCCGATGTGTGCTGTGGATGTGCGTCCGAAGAGGAAGATGCGACACTGTTATTGTGCGATGCTTGTCCCAAGGCCTTTTGTGAACTTTGTGTGGCGCAAGCCTACGGGGGAGGACGATCCGGTGCCTTGGCGGTACGACAATTGATGATACCCAACGATGATCCGTGGAAGTGTCCCGTTTGTTCTCCTACAGCAGAACTGCAGAAATTGCAACAGGAATTACGAACACGACCACCTCCACCACAAGTGGCACGAGATATTCATTTGTCGCAAGATTCTACAGATCCCAACCACGACAGTACGACAGTAGCACAGCCAACTCGGTCTGTTGAAACCATTCTCAAAGAATTGGCAATGGTCGAAGCCGAACAAGAGGATTTTCAACGACAATGGGACGATCCTCGTGCCGTTGAGGCACAGCGGCAGCAAATCGAACAAGAAATTCGTCAGGGAAAACCAAACATTAAGGGAAACAAATTAAAGGCACTGGTGGATGACGAATTAGAGACGGCGCGTTCCTTGGCGGTGGCTCATGATTTTCGATTGGGCGATATGGCATCGTCGTTGCAAGAAGAGTTAGAATTGGTACACAATGTGGATTTGGCTGTTATGTACAAGAAATGTTTCTCTGATACGACTACGACCAAGAAGGATTCTACCGAAAACGATGACGACGAAGAAGAAGACGAACCAGACTGGAAAATATCCGCCGACAAGGAAATTGCAAGACGTCGTGCTCTCGAGACCACAACAACAATTCAACCTATCCATGCTCCTAACGTCTACCTCAAGGAAGCTTTCGTGGATGTCGAAGACCTCATGACCAGACCAGAAGACGAACGAGATTGTAACGGGGTAGGATTTCGTTCGACCATGGATCGGCCCTCTCAACAGCAAATGCAGGATGCATTGGAATTCGAAAATGCAATTTTGGCAGAAAAGAATGTTCGGATTCGAACCTCTGTTGACAATGACGCGGACGTAGAAGAAGTCCGAGCCGAGGAATGGGAAACCTCGCAGCTGGGAGCTGCAGGTGTTTCGCGTATTCGGAGGGATGCTTTCGTAGAGGAAATGCGGGTGCAGTCCAAAAAGAAAAAGGCGATTCCAGCCCGTGTTCCTCCTCCACCTATTTCCCCGCCGGCAGCACTTGCTTCACAGGTACAGTCGAAACCGCCACGAGCAGCAGTTAGCGAATTGCGTGACCTGCTAACTCAAGCTGCCCAGGCAACGGAAGAACAACAAAATTCCAGCGAGGCAAAGGCGCTGCCCGTTAAAGGCGACGTGGTGGATCTTACTGCAGACAATAGTCCTTTGGTCCCAAAGAAGAAACGATTATTTTTGGCTGGGCGCGATGCCTTAATGCGAGAACCTCCCAAAAGAGAAGAGCATGAGAGCATTCCCGTGAACCCTTTCAATTGGCGTTACAACAAACACCTCGAAGAGAAAAAAGAGATTTTTGACGAAGAATACTATTGTTCTACGGATCCACAGTTTACGAATTCGGATCTAGTCTTGGCATCCCCGGACTTCACCAAGAGCTTGACGGAGGGAAAGGCGGTCAAGACAATTGCCGTCTCTACCCATATTTCTAAGCATTTGAAACCACATCAAAAAGAAGGGGTCAAATTTTTGTGGAACAATGCTTGTTCGGATTTGGCCGTGCGCACAGATCCGACGGAAAAGCTCGACGAAGAAAGAGATGTTGGTGGCTGTATTCTTGCACATTCCATGGGACTGTACGTAAAAGTCATGAGTGATTTGATTGCTGTCTTTCTATTGACTTTGTATGTCTGGGAGTTTATGTCTGGGAGTTTCCTCATTGATCATTTTGAACTTTTCGCCTCGTGCTTTGTTTGATCTAACGAACTTGCCCTGCTTCGTGCTATTCTGTCGACAACAGGGGGAAAAGCTTGACGGCTATCTCTTTGCTCTGCACCCTCTTTAACCATCCCTCACTGGTTGACGGTTACGGAATAGCACTTGTAAAAACAGCCCTACTGGTTGTTCCAGTAAACACGATTGCCAGTTGGCAGAACGAATTTTCTAAATGGACAACCTCGCTCAGACCTATCATGATCTATGCACTCCACTCTACTCCGGCTAACCACCGCGAGTCCGCCGTTTCTCAGTGGTGCCAACGAGGGGGGGTAATGCTGTTGTCAAAAGACTCATTTCCTCGCTACTCAAAAGCACATCCAAGTTTGCAAATACCCGGTCCAGATATTTTGGTGCTAGACGAGGCTCACTTGATGCTCGCCAATCGAAACAATGTTATCTACAAGGCTCTCTCAAACATCCAGACGAAGCGTCGATTGTTGCTGACTGGAAGCCCCTTCCAAAACAACGCTCTTGAATATTACAGAATGATTCATTATATGCGTCCTGGAGTCCTCGATACCTCGGAAACACTCTTTGAACGAGAATTTGCTAGACCCATCAATAGCGGTATGCCATCTGATGCAACTCCCGCGGAGAAGCTAGAATGCAATCTCAAGTCAAAGCAGCTCAAAAACATTCTTGCGCCGTACGTCCATCGGAAGGACTCGACTGTTTTGCAGGAAACTCTCCCTCCGATGCAACAGGTCATTTTGCATGTTCGGCAAACAAAATTACAATCTAATCTTTATAAAGCTTTGAAGCGATTTGAGGAACGGAAGGGAATCACATCTTATTTGACACGTTACCAGCTCGCAAAACCAATTCACAACCACCCGGCTTGTTTGCTGATGAAGGCATCGCAAGCGGCCGAGGAAGACTCAGACGACAGCGATACCAAGGAGAAAAGAATGTGGTTTGACAAGAAGGTGCAAAAAATCGGCGAGGACAAGATGAAGGCCGTTGAAAAAGGAAATAAGGTTGTGATGCTTCTTCATATTCTGACGCACTCTGATTTAATCGGCGACAAAGTTGTTGTATTCGCCAATTGCATCAAGACACTGGATTTTTTGGAAGAAGCCTTGCAGCTCTGTTCTTGGACCGACCATGCCTCTACGTTGGCGGCCGCATTCCCGGGAACGCAGATTGGTGGCTGGAAAAAGGGGCGGGAGTACCTACGAATCGATGGCTCTGACACATCAGATCAGCGCGGATCTTTGATCAAAAAGTTCAATCAAAATGAAGGTCGTTTGTCGGAGCGAGCGAAGTGCTTTTTAATCAGTGCCAAGGCTGGAGGGATTGGAATTACATTGACTGCTGCCAATCGTGTCGTTTGCTTTGACACCCACTTCAACCCTACTATCATGAACCAAGCTGTCTGTCGCGTTTATCGATATGGACAGGAGAAGTCCGTCTTTGTGTATCGCTTTCTCACCGAAGGAACTGTTAGTCTTCTCTCGTTGCTTCGAGTATTCCTTGTCGTTATTTTGAACGCCCACGCACTTTACCTCAAATATGTCTCTTTTCTTCAAATTTTCGAATACGGCAGGGCGAGGAAAAAATATACCAACGCTCTGTCAATAAAACTGGGTTGTCACTTCGAGTTCTAGATGGCAAGAATTTTGAAGGACAGTTTACATCAAGCGAGCTGGCCAACCTAGTGTTGAACGATACCTGGGTCCAATGTGAACGCTGCGAGAAGTGGCGAATGCTGCTTGGTAGCCGGGAAGAAGAGGACCTGCCGGACAAGTGGTATTGTGAGATGAATACTCTTGATGAGAAAAACAATAATTGTGATGCTTCGGAAAAAAGCAATCGATGGTATCACAGCGTCTACCACCTTAAACAGATCAACTTGGAAGACTCCGCGGGCGCTGGCGACCAGAATGAGGAAACAGGCCCGGCCAATCGCTCTGAAAGTTGGGATGCGGAAGAGAGCGAAGATGACCCAAAGAAGATTGCCGCAGCTGCCAAGAAGGAGGCTCAAACGAAAACCGACCCTGTTTTGACCAAGCTTCTTGGGGACGATTTTACAGAAAAATTGGTGAGCAAATATTATTTCCACGATACACTTCTCGAGGCAGCTGACGAAGAAGCTGAAAATGACAAAGTGGAAGCGTTAGAGAAAGCCTCGGAAGATGACTCTGCTGGTACCGACAACGACGACATGAAGCCGGCTGCCATGGACAATGGAAGTGTCCACGACAATAACAACAAAAGAAAACTGAACTCGTCATTCTATACGAATTCGGATATCGAAGAATTTGGCGAAGGAGATGACAGCACAACACCGAATCGCACGAACGACATGGCCGCCAAAGTCAAGATGGAAAAGGCTGCTGACGGATGCCCTCCTCTCTCCAAGCCGGAAGAATCAGTTCGCAATTTGTTTTCTCAGAAAAGTAGTCAGAGTATGAACGTAAAGCAAAAATTCGCGTCGCCACCAGCAGACATTGAAATCATTGAATTGTCGTCCAGCGAAGAGGACTAAGCAGGAAACAAAGAAGTGAATTAGGGAAGGTTAGGTCTAATGCACTAAAAGCTAGAGCAATTCGAATTTTGTTATTTTCTTAGCGTGTCTCCTGTGACCCCCAACCTTAAATCAGTGAAAAATACCAGTAGTTACCAGGTACCTGGAAGGTCTGCCAAACCCCTATTCAAACCTATAGAGAGAAATAGCATGAGTTCTGGTAAAGCTCTAAATTCTGAAACACGTGTTGAAATAATTTGAGTCACGTTGAAATATGTTGAAATTT
>Ga0210036_1003044_pt1 | contig 16935 bp, 11 predicted proteins | sample CryGeymeta201515_FD_185469 | JGI IMG/M metagenome (GOLD analysis project Ga0210036, IMG submission 185469) | Groundwater microbial communities from Crystal Geyser aquifers in Utah, USA - Crystal Geyser metaG 2015-15 (SPAdes) (version 2) | ecosystem: Environmental > Aquatic > Deep subsurface >...
AACATCATCATTTTCTTTTCCTTTTATTTCATCCAAAACACAATCTTGTTTTTTTTTCAAACTATTTATTAATTCATTCATTCATTTTCAAGTGCTTCTTTAATGTTGTCGCGTCTCAATTCTAATTTAATGTTGGAATCTTCAAGTCCACAATATTCCATCAATTGATCGTGCAAATTTGAAATGAATTCATGAAAATCCCCGCTGTTTTCAAATTTCGAACAGCATTTCCATTCACTATCGTATTGCCCACTATAATTATCTTTCATCTTGTAGACATATTGGTTTGCGACTTTTGAGTTTTCCCAATGATTGCTTCCTTTTCCTATTGTTTGTTTTACAATGTCTTCAAATGAACTAATATTGATTTGACTTGCTTGTTCTGTTTTATCCTGTTCATCTTCATCTTCATGTTCTGTTGTAACAATTTCATCTGTTTTTTATTGAAATTGAACGATAAAAGTGGCGCTTCTACAAGTTTCAAATAATCGCTTGCATTGCCACCACAATAAGAACAAACCACATCAAACCCATCTATGTTAAAAGTGTAATGTTCATCGTAGCTAGAAACTATTTCGCCACAACCATCACAGTTATAATATCTCACTCCCATTTTTTATCTGTTTGTTTTTCAAAGAATCCTTGTTGAAAATATTGCTTTTTTGCAAATGATCAACTGTTTTTATTGCATGTTGATTATTTTTTCAACAATCAAATTGAATGAGATTTTTAAAAAAAACAATTCATGAATTTTAAAATGAAATGTTCCATCTTTGTTTGATTTTTTTAACATTCAAAAACATCGAAGGCTCACCATTTTGACTCCTTGAATACTGTAATGCAAAACAAACAATTCAATCATTGGATCATTCAAAAAATGTCCACGCTATCATCATCTCCTACAATAATACAAAATGAGGCAGAATCAAAAAGACTTTTCTCTCAACAAACATACAATACAATCGATGAAACATTGAAAAAACAAAACATCACAAAAGAAAAGGTGATTCAAGTTTGTTCAGGAAATGGACACACATTGATATTAACTCAATCCAAAAGAATTTATTCTATTGGAAGCAATGAATATGGACAATTGGGACTGGGTGATAAAAATGATCGGTGCGCTCTTTCATTGATTGATCCAGATCATTTTGATCGTGAGAAAATAATACAAGTGTGTACTGGTTTATTATATTCAATGGCGCTCACACAAAATGGAAATGTATATTCATGGGGGAGGTTCGAGGGCGATGAATTAAGGAACGCCAATAAATCAAATTACAATATTCCTCAAAAAATAGACAATAATTGTTTTAACAATGAACCAATTAAATACATTAGTGCAGGTGCATTTTTTTCATTTGCATTGACAAAAAATAACAATCTGTATTCTCGTGGAGGCAATAGAGATGGTCAGTTGGGTTTGGGAAATAATGGAGATCGGTGGAAACAAACATTGATCGATTCAAACACTTATAACAATGAAAAAATTATAAAAATAGAGTGCGGGTGTTTTCATACATTATTGTTGACTGAAAAACCAAATGGTTCAACCAATATTTATTCATGTGGTTGGAATTATCATGGTCAACTTGGATTGAATCACAATTATAACAAAAACACATTTAAACTGATTGATCCAAAACACTTTGAAAATCAAAAAATAAAAGACATCAAATCAACTGGCGATTCTTCAATCGCATTGATCGAACAAAATAATTCCAACAAAATAAAAGTTTATGGTTGGGGAAGCAATTACCATGGACAATTGGGTTTAGGTGATGAAGAAGACATGAACATTCCATGTGAAATTGACTTTTTCAACAAAGAAAACATTAAAAGTATTTCAAATCGATCACATCATTTGTTTGCAATCACAAAACAACAAGGATCAAACAAAACAAAAGTATATGCATGGGGAAACAATGGTGAAGGACAATTGGGTTTGGGTCATTATAAAACATCATTGAACCCTACTGTGATGAATATGAATTATTTCAAGATGGAAAAAATTGTCTCAATTGCTGGAAATATTGGATCACGCGGGTGTTCATTTGCTATAACTAAGACAGGAAAATTATTCGCTTGGGGCTGGAATGCGGATGGACAATTGGGATTAAGTAATTGTAAACAAGTAAATGAACCACAGTTGTGTTTTCCTGATTTATTTGGTGTTGAAAAAACAAATCAAAAATTGTACAACAATCAATCGTTTGAAGATTTAGAATTTGAATTTGGTTGAGAAAAATCAAAATATTTTGATTCTTGAAATTTATTTTGTGATCTTTGTCTTTTGGCACAAATCATCAACTCATTTATTTTGTTCAATGTTTTTTGTTGCAATCGATCGTTCAACATTTAAAAAATCACCAATACTTGCATTTCAATTTTATCATCAAGTTTTCTCCCTCTCTATGCAAGAAACCATTCAAGTTGTAATATCGTTGTCCAAGTACAAGATTTTGCTTTGTTTTCCTAATTGTGATTTGTTTCAATGATTTTGGTAATTTGTTTGGTAAAATTCTTTTGTACGTGTTTGAAAGAACAATTTCTTCAATTGAATCAGGTAAATTTTCAGGCAAGTCTTGATTAAATGCTTTACCAAACCAAATTTTTTTCAATGTGTGTGGTAATTCAATTGTTATTGGTTGGTTGAATTGATGGAAAAAATGCAGCACTTTTAAAGATTTTGGCAATTTGTCCGGTAATGGTTTATTGAATGGGCAATACAAGTACAATTCTTCCAATGAGTCTGGTAAATTTTTGGGAAATTCAATTTTTTTGTTTTCACAACGAATTGTGAGAATTTTCAATGATTGGAAAAATTGAAAATCTATTGGCTGATTAAAATATTTCTCAAGTTTTATTTGTTCTATTGAATTCGGCAATTTCCCTTGTATTGGCTGATTGAAACATAGGCCAAATTCTATTTTTTTCAATGATTTTGGCATATGTTCAGGTAGACATTGATTGAATTCATTTCCAAATTTAATGTATTCGATTGTTTCGGGTAAATAATGAGGTAGTGGCTGGTTATAATTCGATCCAAACTTGATTTTTTTCAATGATCTTGGTATGGTTCGTGATAATGGCTTATTAAAATAATATCCAAATTTAATGATTTCTAATGAATCGGGCAAATTATCAGGAAGTGATTGATTGAAAGCACAACCAAATTTTATTTGTTTCAAGCATGGTGGAATATTTGTTGGCAATGGTTGATCGTATTCTGTTCCAAATTCAATGATTTCTAATGTTTTTGGTAAATCATTTGGAAGAGGATGATTGTATTCTCTTTTAAATTTGATACGTTTCAATGATTTTGGCAAATGTCTGGGTAGTAATAATTCGTATCGGTCGCTGAACTCAATTGTTTCAATCGAATCAGGCAGATTTTCAGGCAAGGGTTTATTTTGCCAATTGATAATATGTTTCAATGTTTTGGGAAACTTTTTCAAAACATGTTGATTTTCACCATTTCCAAATTCAATAGTTTCCAATCCTTCGGGTAATTCTTCGGGGAGACCATATCTATAGTCTGGAGTATAACCTGACACGCATGACCATGATCTATTTTTTGTGTGACGCAATGTTAAAACTTTTAATGTTTTTGGCAATTTTTCTGGTAGGGGATGTTTATAAGTGTATCCAAATTCAATTTTTTGTATTTGATTTTGTTCGATGTTTTCAAAATGCATGTCCAATGATTCTCGAAAATTGTCTCGAATGTAAAAACATTTTGCACTTATTTTTTTAGAAACGATCCATTGTTTTTCTGTTTTGATCAATGAAAAATCATCGAAATAATACGTGTCAATGTGCGACTTGTCTATTCTTTTCAATTTGTCTAAATTCATTTCGCCATTTGTTTGAAAATTCAATCGATACAGTTCAATATTGAAATGCGAATTGCACAATAAGCAATTCAAAACATCATTAAAATATAAAAAATCACCCAAAATGTATCGTAAAACGTCTTGACTCAATTGTGGTTTATTTTTTTTAATCTTTTTTGCATTTGGTTCTTGAACATTATTTTGTGATCGTTGTCTTTTCATTTTGTCTTTGTTGGATTCATTGTGCTGTTATCTAAAATCAAGCGAGCAACGATTTATTTCAAATTTCTCAATGAATCATCTAATTAATTATTTTTTTTTGGTTTCAATTTTTGAATAAATCACAACAAACAATGGTTCAAAAATTGATAAATCGTAAAATGAAATATTCTATTTTTTGTAAGAATTTTAATTTTTTTCACATTTAAAAATGTCCAAAGTCTTTTCGTTTCAACTTGAAATATTGTAATCAAAAAAATAAACAATTCAATCATTCATTTCATTATTCATAATGTCCAAACGACCATCGTCTCCTGTAATTATACAAAACGAAACACAATCAAAAAAAATAAAAATCGAACAACCTCAAACAAATCAAACTTTCGCAGACATTCAACAAATCGTCAATAATCAATCATTCAAACAAGTAAAGGAATTGATCAATGAATCAATGTATCCAGTCAGTCTTGAATCATTCAATCAGGCAAAACAAAAGTTAAAAGCATTCAGTATAAAAGAACTGTTGTGTGGAATTCTGTTCAGAAACAAGGACGACGAAGTGTTTAGCTTTTCTTTTGGCAGGTGCGCACAAGAACTCAAAAAGAAAACACAATGCTATTCAACATTCTCCGATTTTCTGATTCAAGAATATGATTATGAAAATTCATACGAAGATTTTCCCCTCGAACAATTTTTTAAAGATGTGATCCATGGAACTTACTCTTCGTGTTTGTTTCGTATTTTTGGAAAAGAACAAAAGCAAGAATTAAAAGAAGCCTTGTTCGAATTGATTGACCTATGGATGCAAGGTGATGAAGAATCTCTACTCTTGTTTTACACCAATTATTTTAGGAATTTCGTGTATATGTTTGCAGATTTAGGAATCGAAGAAAGCGAAGAGGTTAATGAAATGCATGATATGTGCATCATTGGGATAATGAGGCGTATACACTATGTCAGTATTGGTTTGGTGGATCAAAAATTCGAGATATTCCAAGACATTGAATTTTTTGATACACATGATCATCTCGATTCCCACAGTGAATTCATTGATCCCAACTTTGAGGAAAACAATACTATCATCGAAGGTCTGGGCAAGACAAAGAATGAGATTCATACAGAAGTTCAAGATTGGAGAGGATCGTATCCTTTCAGTGGACTGCTCATTGGTAATTTTGGTTTCGAACAATTTTCCAAAATATTGAAACAATTTGAAATTCAAACCAAATAAACAATTCACTTTTGAAAAAAAAAACACAACCAACAAAAACGTAAAAAAAATCAAAACACAAAACAATGAAAAGGAACAAGGTAATCCAAGTTTGTGTTGAAATTGATCACATATTGTTATTGATTTCAACACAAACAATTTATTTTATGGACATGAATGATGATGGTCAATTGATAGTATGACACTAACAAAATCATTCTACTACAAAATTCACTAGTTCAAATGCCCTTCTCGTTTTGAGAATCGCGCCAACAGTTTTTTCCTTTCTTTTTCCATCATCGTGTATTTTTTTTTTACAATCACACTACCATTTCTATGAAATTTGATTTTTAGAGGATTTTTCATGTCTTCGTTGTTGAAGATGTTTTGAGGGTATTGTCTGATTTCCACACAAGTCTCATGTTTGCAATTGTGATCCATTTCAGACTTTTTCAAAAATTTCTTTCCATCGACCTCTTCAATGAAATATCCACAAGAATTCAGTTTTTGGTTTTCAAGGAATTCATTGCATGATATCAATTTCAATTCCTTAGGAAGTTTTTGAGGCAATTTTTTATTGTAATAAGTTGAACCAAATGAAATAAATTCAATGGAGTCTGGGAGGTTTTCTGGTAATTTCTTCTGGTAATTTTCTCCAAAATATATTGCTTTGAGTGATTTCGGAAGAGAATCGGGTAACTCCCTATTATATGATTCTCCAAATTGAATGTATTGAATGGATTGTGGCAAGTTGTTTGGCAAAAATTGATTATAATATTTTCCAAAAACTATAAATTTGAGATTTGTTGAACTAAAATCTGGTAGTATACAATCAAATAAATGTCCAAATTCAATGTATTTCAACGACTTTGGAAGCTTGCATTTTATTAGTTTATTGAAACTATTGCCAAATTTAATGTAATTGATGGAATCTGGTAATTCGATTAATGACTTTGCGGATTCCCAAATAATTTCCTTCAAATGTCTCCATGAAGCAACTGAACAATGCTTTATCGATGCCTTTGGTTTCCAATATGATTTGAACAAATATTTCGATTTACTTTTAATTTTGATGGATTCGATTGAGTTATCGGAAACAATCGGAAATGAATGACCCGATACATGAGATAAGGAAACGTATTTCAATGAACTTGGAATTTTCGTTGGAAAAACAATGTTTTTAAAATGTTTAATGTCAATATATTTCAATTTGGTTGGAAAGTTATCAAATGTAACACTATCATTACCACACGATTGAATCTCCAAGTGTTCAATTGAGCTTGAATGATCAAAACGGATCGCATCGAATGTTTCACAAACAATGCGAACGCATTTAACTGTCTTTGGGATTTCATATTCTTTCATGGGAAAATTGTCAGAATTGAAGCAAACATGGTTAACATTTTTGATTTTTTTGATTAGATTGTGATCCACATTGTTATGGATTGACAATGTGTCAACTCTTATTGTTTCATAGGGAATTGAGGGAAATGGAATTGCAGTTTCTGGAATGATAAAATTTAGTACCTTCAAATCCCTGAAATTTCTCCTCCATTCAACTGTTGTTTCTTTGAAAAGTGGATTATATTTCGATTCAATCAGTTTGCTTCCATGATTTAAATGACCCAAACAACACGTTGATCCGATCACACGTTGCCCCGATTCAACCCATTCACATTTTAAATATCCCAAGTCCGCTAATTTCCACAACGGTGCCAAGTATTGCTTCAAAATCGTGCCGTTTTTAAAGTTGAATTGATACGGGTGAACATGAAACAATTTGCTACTTAGAAACATTTTGAAAAAATCTTCGACATATAAAAATTCACTTTGAATGTAGGAGATGACATCGTTGGTCAAGAATAATTTTCTTGTTTGGTCCATACTTGAGAAATTTTATACTAGTATCAATATCGATGTGGTTTTGATTTTTTTGAAAAAAGATACAAACATTCACACCATTTGATTTTGATTCACATTTTTAAATCATTTGAACCATCGACTCAACTATTGAAACGTGCCATATTTTTAGGGATCAATTTCCCAATGCAATAAAATGTATCGTTTGATTGAAAATAACGAAACGCCTGCTATTTATTGATGATTCTTAAATAAAAGTTGGTTTGTTTTGAAAATGAAACTTCATCCTGTTGTAAAAAATCATTTTAATTTTCTCAATGAGAGAATACATTTGGTTTTAACACATATCAATCGTTTCGAACCTCTCGATAATTATGTTGATGTAGTGAACAATACGTTCATTTTCTTTGAGAATCATGTGCATGAATTAATGGAAACTTCAGCGAAAAAAAACATTGGAGTAGTGTCCCATATGAACAACATTTTGGACAATGTGTTTTTTGAAGACTGTGTCTCGAGAATGTGCGCTGACGTTTTGAGACGATTCGACACTGAGCTGCTACAATCTATTTTTAATTTATGTATAACCTATCAGAATTTCGTTTCGAATCAGTTCAGGGGTATACACCACGACGATCATTCAAGGATCAATATATTTATTGCTGTTTGTGCATCGATCGCCTTATTTTGTAAAATTAAGATGCACTATCCTGTTCCAGCATTTGATCATATAAAGAGAGGGATAGTATTTGATCCTCAAAATCATCAATCAAAAAATGACACCCAGACAAATAAATCATCCATTGTAACGATGGCATTCAAACCTGGGTTGAAAGATTTATATACCGGAATTTCGTTTGAAAAATCAGAAGTTTTTACGCAAATAAACAATCCTTCCAACTCCAATATTCCAATCCATAATAGAAATTCCATGAAAAAAAAATCAAACAAGAAACAATCAATCGAACAAAACAAACACAAAGATCAATCTACACCTTTATCTAAGTATAAATCCAACAAGAGCAATCTCAAAACAATCAACAATCATTCATTGATGGACGAATATCAAAGAATGCAGCCTTTTTATGGAAAATACACCTATAACAATTATGAGTTCAAATATGTTAAACCTCCAGTGAAGTATGTTGATGACAGTATAAATGCGATTTTGTGTGGAATAGACATTGTTACAAATCAATCGGAGACGCTGTGTCGAAACATTGAAAAATTAGTTGGTTCAAATGAGAGTGTAAAAGTAATGAAGTCCGATGTATTGAAAGATTTAACTGCTGAATTTGCTGTCGTTCTTAAAGAATCAGAAATTGAATACAATGATTACATGAGTTATTCCAAGTACTTCTCAATGAATTTCATCATAAACGATGACAAAGCAATATTTTCACGTATCGACACATCGCCTGGGGCAAAAAGAATTTTCGAACTGGTAAAACAAAAGGTCATTCGAAATAATGCAGAATATGTGGGTTTAATGAACCAATCTGTTGATTTGAAGAATCAATTGGATAAGCTGATTTTCTGTGCAATTGTATTGGATTTGGCAATCGAAAATCACCCTCTTGAATTAAAATTATTGTTGAATACAAAATATAACAGGTTTGAGCAAGTGTTGCATTATGCTGAAAATAGAAAGATAAAAAGAGTAAAATACACAACGATGCCAGGAATAGTTGATTTAACCACAAATCAAGTGCTTAATAAGCCAGAAGTCGAGTTGTTCGATTCACATGAAATTATAAAAGAAACAAATCATACGTTTGATTTGAATCACATAGAACGTCTTTATAAAAACGAAAACAAACAAAAACAACATGAAACAGAAGTCGAAAGTGTTTTTTCGAAACTGGAACGCTTGTTGACAGACGCCCACTTCACAATCAATGAAGCATGTGGTGTATTACAAGAAAGAAACATAATTAATGAAGAATCGTACAAGAAACTCAGTCATTCACTTTCATTGATTGGATTCAATATAATCCATCAAATGGTCAATCAAATCAAACCTCCTGTGGATGAGTTTGATACTTTGAAAAAAATAAAAAATGCATCTGAGAAATACGATGAAATTCACGAACGATTGAAATACATGAAACAACAAAATGATCGATGGTTCAATGAATTGTTCTCTCATTTATTTGAAAGTATGACTTTTGCTCTCAAAAAAATAAGTTCAGTCTCAAGTATAGATCGTGAATTAAACAATTTGTTGGAACAATCTTGTTGTTCGTGTATCATTGTTCATATTATTTCCAAGCATTCTGAGCCAAAAATTAAAGTCCTATTTCCAGATCAAGGCGATCAATTTTATGCAAACAGATATTATACTGATCATGGTGGAGAAATTATGATATTCGATGCGATCCATCCTGGTTTAAAATCAAAGACGCATGGTGTGATTTTGAAGGAGAGAGTCATTGTAAAAAATTAATTTGTTTTATTCCTTGAACACCATTCAAATGAAATGTCCAATAAAAAATAGTAGATGATCACTTTTAAAAAAAACAATTTCAATAAAAAACTTTTTGTCATGTCATTTTAAAATATTTGATTCAATCAAACTTGACATTTTTACAAAAATGCTCACCATTCGCGACTCCGTTCAAACATCCAGTTCATCAAAAAACAAATCCGTGACGCTCACATCGATTCACAAAAAAATGGAGGAAGCTGAACAACGATGGAATATTGTGCACGAAGATTTGAAAAAAAAATGCAAGATCATGACACCATCGAGCGCATTGAATTTTTACGCAGACTTCGTGGAGTCTTGTATTTTTAATGCCCACGATCAAATTCTGTTGGAATACCGCGAAATGTTGAGTCAGTTGATTCATTTGATTGAGCCGAACGAAAAATACATTCAGAAATTCAGCAATTTTGCAAGTCATCTCTTGACTCTTGCGCGAGATGATATTGAATCGACGCACCGAGGTAAAATTGACGCTGCTTTTGTCAATATTCGCAATATGATCGATTACAATATACACATCAATGAAATGAGTAACAGAATGTCTGCATTGAACGAGAGAGCGGATGAAGCCTTTATGAATGTTCATAGTTGGTTTGAACATATCGTTCTCGAAATAGATAGAGCAATGGATCATTACTTTGTAGAAGTGGAACACAGAAATTCAAAATCATTGAACCCCATCGCCCAACAAACGTACCACGTAACAATGTGTCTAACAGAAATTATACAATGTCTGCAAAAAGCAAAAAATTCGCACCGTGTACCACACAATCAAATCAAAAGACACGATACAATTATGGATCATGTGATGCGTCTTCGAACAATCAGTTTCAGCTTGTTTCGATTTATAAACAACAAATGTAGACAACACGGACAAAATAACTCACCCATGCAAAAGATATTGGAATTTGCAGATGGCATAGACATGTATGAACACATGGTCTCCAAATTATCGAGTGATTGGTTGTTGGCTGTATGGGAGTCGAGAGCACAGATTGGACATTATGCGAAAGATCACGCACAGACAAACAAGAAATGCAAGAATGTGGTTAAATGGATGGGACAAAAAAACTATATTGAGACTAGTCTTTCAAAATTGGAAAACAAAATGGTTTCGATCGAACGATCTCTCAAGAATAAAATCAATCATTTGAAAAACTCAGCAATCAAAAAGATGAATCAAATTAATTTGGATCTCCATATAAAAACAAAAAAACCACCATCCGATTTGAATTGCGAAACATTGAGTAATGTTTTATTAGTTTCTCACAGTGAATTTGAAAACACCAAAGACATTCTCAGAGAAATCAACAAGGAACAACTATTCAATAAAAAAATGATGGATCATATTTCGGAGAAGGAAAAACGCGTGTATGAAATCGAAGAGGGGTACTACGAATCTAAAAACGGCAGACCTGAATACGATTACAGAGTCTCCTTTTATAAACCGTTGTCGGATATCAATGATGTAGATCGAGAATTGATCCACAATTATTGGATGCGCCAGGACACGTACAAATCATATGAATCTCAGCCAATGTTCAGGGATCGTTTTTTTTCTACAGAAAGAGAAAACAGAATAAAGGAAAAGCAAAGACTCGCAGGAATCAAGGCAAAACCTTCTCCATCCACTGAATATTTTGTGTATAGTTTGATGCAAGAAGATCGAAAAAACAAAAACAATTCCTCTTCGCTTTCTTTTGAATCTACATAAAACAAATAAAAAAATTTTATTCTCATTTTTTGAGTCAATGATTATCTAAAAACCAGAGCTCATTGTTTTTTAAAACTTTTTCAATCAACTTGTCCATTGTTTGTATTGTTTTGGATGGAGGACAACCATCTCTTAGTTTGTTTTCTTCTTGATTCAAAATGTCGACTTTCTCTCTCATGGCAAGTATTGTATATCTCAAATGATAGTCCAAGTTGCTCTTGCTATTTTTGCACAAAACCTTGATGCATGAAACAAACAAATCAAAACACATGATGTAGTCTACTATATTTGCATATTGCATATTGAGAAAATAGACTGGATGTTTTTTGTGTTTATTTTGCAATTTTTTGTCCATAAAAATACTGTTGAATTTTTTCTTGTATTTTGATTGATCGTCTACAATAGTAGATGCGGTGGACAAATAATCCATGATCGTTTCGTATAGTGAGTTGTATTCATTGTCATGTTTTCCAAAAACAGAAAATTTCATTCCTTTGTCCATGATGTGATTGAATGAGCTCTGTGTGTATTCATGGTTTTGTTTGTTTGGGAAAACGTCCACTGGAAAATCTTTATCATAGTATTTGTTGTCGTAAGATCGTGAAAAGAGAAACGATGGAATCAATTTAAGGTTCTTTTTGGCGTCGATGTTGTATTGAAATTTTGTTTTTGGGATCGATTTGTTGGGTTCATCGCTTACTATTTTCTCATGCAGCCCACAATGATACTTGTTTGAGTTTTGTGCCATAATTGTCACGTATGTGTATACAAGTGTGTGAAGCAATGTTTCTCTTTGGTGTTCATTGAGCGAGCCACTTTGTAGTGAAATGAATTCCAATATTTTGGAGAAATGATATGGATTGTACTGAAGTGTGTCGAACTTTTCGAGCATCAAGTTCATTATGTCAGCTAATTTAATATTTTGTGAATCCAATATTGTTTGACAAATAAATATTTTGTTGGTGTGATCTTCAATTAGTGGGATTCCCATGATCATTTTACTTTGATCTTGATTATAATGAGCATTTTGATTATTGTTTGATGATGATTTAATCATTGATGTGAAATGCATGTGACCCATATAATTCAACAAATCTTCGGAAAAGGTGTGAACAAAATTTTGATCGAGAACACCAAGTAGCTGTGACACATTTTTACAAAGATTGTTGGAATCTTTTTTCAAATTGACCAAATGTTCAATTGATTTCAGTATTATTAAATCTTCTTGCACATATTTTGATTTTTCGCTATGTTTGTTTTTGTGTTTGCATATGCACTTCAGGGCGTACAATATTTTGTTTCTTTTTTTGTGTTTATTTGGGTTGGAGTGTCTCGACTCGTCTTCATAGTTCAACGTATCAGTATACATGGATTGCACATCTTCAAGGGAATCCATATTTTTGAAACGATCAAACAACACAGATTCCTTATTGACTTGCTTGCAATTTTCGTAAACGTGATCGTTGAGGTGTGTTTTAAAATTTGAGGTTTCAAACATCACATCATATTTCAATTTCAGTTTTGCTGTGTTTTTTCGAACTTCGCCAATAAAATGAGGATCATTTGATTTTTTGTTGAAAATGCAAAGTGTGTACAAGAACACCATGGCTGTTATTTTTTCGAGAGAAAGATCATTTTTCTCATAGATGAACCCATTCTCCATAAAATGATTCATACAAGAAGACAAATAATCGGAGCATCTCATGCACATAAAATCGGAATACAACAAAGTGGAAATTTCACTGATCTGTAGACAGTTGAGCCACACATTTGAAAGTTCGGATGGATCGATCAGTTGTTTTGATTGGAGATGATCAAACATGGAAAATATTGTAATGTAGTATTCTGTTGTGAACAACAAATCAAACAAGTCTAGCGCCTTTTTTTGAGTCTCAAGATCATACTCTCCCGATATGTTGACGCCTGTGTTTATATCATGCATCAGTTTTCTAAAGCTTTCCAAGAAGTGTTGCACTGGCTCTATTTTGATAGTAGAATCTTCTCGTTTATTTTTCAATGATCTCAAGTATAATTTGATTTGCGAGTGCATTTCGTAGAGCACAACTTTGCATGGTGAAGGATAGTCTATAGTATTCATTAGTCCGAGTGTCATGACAAAATAATTGTCCATGATGTTGATCAAACTTTGGAACATATTTTTTCGAGAACACATTAATTTTTCAAAATCGATGTCCACGTGAATAACATCAAACATATCGATCAACTGTTTTTCAATTGAAACAAGGCATATCTCTATCATGTTGTAAAACAACAAATCGTTGGCATCGTATGATTCAACATCCATGAACAAATCTTTACTGGATTGTTTGTTTCGAATGAGTTTTTTCAATCGATTTGTCAATAAACATCGATCATCGATCTCTCCATCTCGTTTGAATAGAGGCTCCAGCAATTTGTATTGATTCGTTTTGGAAAAAGTGCAATGAAGGTTTCCCATATTTTTTTTGGAACAGAATATTCTAAAAAAAACAAAACCTTATCAATCAGATCATTATTTATTTGCTCGATGTGAAAAATATATGTTTACTTGCATCGATCAAAAAGCACAAAAAATTAAATTGATTACAATAGTAAAAATAACAAAAATGATTTTCGATCGCTCGCGTTTCAATCAAATCATGAAAGAATGGTTCCAAATATTTAAAATATTGATGCCTCAACTCGGGTTCAAATTCTTTTTTCTCCAATATGCATCGATATTCCTGTCTCTAATGAACTATTATCGCAGAAATTCATATGATTGCTTTTCAATCGAAGTTTTGCTCAAGGTATCCATTTGCTGTATTATTAGCTGTGTGTATCTCACATTCTTGGTGGTAATTAGTGTTTGGGTTTTTAATCACCGATATAAAAGCGATTCGGATACACATGATAACATATTGCGAGAGAAGAGTCATTTTTTTGAATCGTGTGAGACAAGGGGAGAAAAGTGTACGATATGCCTTTCCAAGAAAAATAACACAGGAATGATTCAATTCAAGAAATGCAAGCATGTGTTCCATCGTTATTGTATATACGAGTGGATCAATACAAGAAGCAGTGTTTGTGTTCAATGTCCTTGTTGTAGAGAGCCCTATATTCTCGAAAAATAAATCATCTTTTTGTTTCATTCAATTTGATTTTTTTAACAAAGACTCATTTTCAATTAAAAAACAATGCGTCATTTTTGTTTGAAGATGATTTCACTTTTTTCGTTAATTAGAAAATTCTTTTTTTTTCATTCAAATATTCTTTTTATTTCAAAAATATATATAAATAGATACTTGGATATATTGGTATTGCGACAATGTACATCAAGAAAACAAAAACAAATCAGTTTATAGAACAAAAAAATGAAAACAAGAAATCAAAGCAAAAGACTAATCCAAAAAGTAATTTCAAGCCCTTACCAAAAGGATTGTAGTTCCAAAGAGCTATCTGAAAAGTATTATTCAATGGTGAAAGATTGCCACTTGGAAGATATTATATTATCGATGGACGAAGACGAGCAACTCGAAAATTTTGTCTATTATTTTATGAAACCATGTGGAATTAATATCAAAAGAAAATTGAAATGGAAGTCTGGAACATCACAAGAAAGTTATATTGACATGTTTGTTCAATTTGCTAGAGAAACAGACGACGATCGGATTGCAATGTTTGTCTCACAGATAACAAGTTCGAGCGCGAGAAATACTTTAAAGTATGCGATGATCATTTCCAAAATAATGAGATGGGTCATGAATCATGAAAGTCCTATCATCAGACGCCCTGATCTTTTGATGTTTGTTTCGATGTGTATGATTCCGTGCTTACAATACTTTCATGGGGCTCGTGAAAAGGTTTACAGTTCATGGTCGCTCTTTCAGGAGCGAGTCTCCAAAACAATAAAGTTCGAATCTATTAAACACACTGAGAGATTTGTTAAGGATAGCGCAAGAGTTCATTTGGTGTTATATTTGCTCAACAAATTCGACTATCGTTCTGATGAATATGTCAGGCAAATAAAAAATACGATCGCGGGAATGGACATTATCGTTAACAATGGAATTAGGGAAAGTTTGATGCATTGTGTAAGGAAATCAAATTATGAGCGAATTGAGAATAACAAATCCATTTTGAATTGAGAAAGAATTCATTGGATCATTTAAATCAATAAAATGTGATTGTTTCTTTATAATTTTCATAAAAAACCAATCAATCTGTTTCTTGTATGAATTAACAGTATGCAGTCGTGAATTTGAACAAGTGTTATTTCGACCAACAACAACAATAGTGAACTCATTGTCAAAATGAATCGAAATTTTATTTGAGAAAATAAAAATATATATTTTGTTATTTTGTTTGTGATTTCAAAAATCAAATACAATTGTTTTTAAGGATTAATTGTTCTTCAATTGATTGATCTCTTGTTGCAGATGTTCGACTTTTTCCAACAGGGATTCAATTAAACGATCGTACTTTTCACATCGATCTACTAATTTTTGGTGTTTGTTTACGAGGTCTTGTGTCACGGCAACATTGGTTGTATAAATATGACTTTTGATTACTGTGTTGAGGTCTTTTATTTGTTTTCCGTAAACAAATAGGCTCTTTTGAGCGTTGAGTTCTTTGATTAATTTTTCGAGTTGATCTTTGTTTTCGGTTTGATCTGATGGAACTACAAGATGTATTGTGTCCTCGTCCAAAACTGCAACTTCCAAATCATGATCTTCTGTTCTATCTAATTTTGACACTCGAATTATGTCACCATTTTCCAATCCATGATCGATTATTTTGAGGTTTTCTTGTTCGATGTCGCACTCTCTGTATATGTCTGGAATGAAACTCGATACTTCTTTAACAGCATATGGTAAGACTTCTTTTACATCTTGCGCAATGAATCCATAAACGGTTTGATCGGTTCTCTTTGTTTGATCTATGTAGTTGTAGGTTTTTGGTTTTATTTTCATGAAATCGGAAGTAACTTTTTCATAGTCAACATCTTGAATGTTCTTTTTTATTCTTGAATCTGAAGCGACAATATATTCCACTGCAAGTACATTACCACTGACGTCTAATTTTTGTGTAGGATTTGTTCCTATACCGACTTGACCCAAATTGTCAATAATCATAGTTTGAGTAGAAGGAGCTGCACCTAAAACATTATTGGAGTTGAAGAATCGAATATTTCCATATTCCAAAGACATTCTGCTGGTGGTACCATCTGGACGGAAAACGGAATTATTTACAACGTCATAATTGTAAGCCAGTTGAATACCTTCACCAACAACAAGGAAGTTACTTCCAATGTATCCGAGCGCGTTTCCTCCGTTGAATGACAATTGTTTAGAAACACCTATTTGACCGATGGATACAGTGCTTCCATGGGGAGTAATGTACATGTTGTCATCGCTTCGAGCCTGAATAAAGTTGTTGTTACCGTTGACGTTTCTCATTTGAATGAATGCATCTGACGATGGTGGTGAATTCAATACGAGTCCCAATGATGCCACATTTCCATTGACATCCAATTTTTCTGTAGGACTTGTTTGACCGATACCTACTCTTCCGTCGTTATTGTCTACAACAGTGAAAACTTCTTGTTCCCCGTTTCCACGGATACCAT
>Ga0210036_1003050_pt1 | contig 16931 bp, 12 predicted proteins | sample CryGeymeta201515_FD_185469 | JGI IMG/M metagenome (GOLD analysis project Ga0210036, IMG submission 185469) | Groundwater microbial communities from Crystal Geyser aquifers in Utah, USA - Crystal Geyser metaG 2015-15 (SPAdes) (version 2) | ecosystem: Environmental > Aquatic > Deep subsurface >...
GTGATAACTGGGATGTGGGTTGACAATGACTGTTCGGGAGTCTATCCGCTGGCTAGCGCTTGATAAAGCGCTGGTCATTTTGGATACGATCGAAACACACTATTGGATGTTCTGAATCGAGGCTGGCGTGTTTGGGGAGAAAACCCTAGTAGTAGGGGAAAACCCTTGACGCTAGCTGACGTGGACGGCTGTATGCCGACCGCTTAGGGACGCACAGTTGTTCGCTGTACGGCTTTTAACCCGTGGTAAAAGTGGTGTATTGCACTCCTGTAGTAGGAAAGAGAGCAAGCAAGTTAACTTGGTTTCCGGCCGGTGTAAGTGCCATGGGCAAAGTCTCCAAAGCTTTGTGGTTGATGATTTGGAGTTTTGATGAACCAAATCAATCTCCTCCGGTTTCGATTCCGGTTGCGACAGAGACTGTCGTCGCTTCCGGACTCGCATGGGAGGGCTACAGTGGTGTCTGTAGTCTTGTAGTGCTTCTTAACCAGTGGTAGCCGGCTGTAGAGCCGGCTATAGAGCATCATGGTGTCTGATAACACGTAAAAAGCTAGTGTGGAGACTACATGAATATTAGATAAAAGTTATGACTAGAGTAAAGAGACTAGTGGTGTGTGTGTATAGGAAGCAGGCATAGGCACACGACCTAATAGAGTAAGACCTAACTCCTGAGTCCTATGGCAGTCCACCTGGGCTTAATTTGTAGCTACTACTACTAGCAGTAGACTACTACTACTACTACTACTATTACTACTAGTAGACTAGATAGTAGTCTCTAGTAGTAGTACCAATTGAATCGTCATCAACAACTATTTTCTTGTTGTTCCTACCAGTATCCTCGTTACTGATATAGGGAGTATTTTTTATCATCCTTTACCGTATCGCATTCAGGAATCCACCATTGTACAATCCATTAGTACCGTAGAAGGCAACTACTGGAGAAAGCAAAATGAACAGCTCGGCAGCCTGCCATGAAATCGAAGGTGTACCAAATCTTTACGTGGACGCTTTTAAGGGCTCGTATCTTCAAAAGACGCATTCGACAGACTGCACATTTATCCTGTCCCACTATCACGGCGACCACTACCAAAGTTTGCCCCGTGACAATAAGTACCAAGGTCCTGCACGGATTCATTGTACTCCTGTTACTGCCGCACTGCTGAGGAATGTTCACAAGGTTCCATCTGATTTTGTGGTAGAGCACGAGTACGGAGTTTCGTGGACTTATTCGTGGACGGAGAAGGAGGCGGCCAGTATCACCTTTTACGATGCCAATCATTGTCCAGGAGCTGCCATTATTACCATACAGCTTTCATGTGGAACAACACACCTGCATACGGGGGATATGCGCTTTCATGAAAAAATGAAGACCTATCCTGTCTTGAGCAAAGCTGTAGAGAATCGGAAATTAGATCTACTTTATCTAGATACGACCTATGGGCATCCCAAACACGATTTCTTGTCCCAAGATGTTGCCGTGAATCAAATTGCCACTCAAATTCACACGCTGCTTTCAAGTCATGATCAGTGCAAGCCGCCCAGTGACCGAAGGAAGAGCAGCAACGATCCAAGCAGACCCAACAATGTCCTGATACTCTTGTCCTGCTATTCGATTGGGAAGGAAAAAGTATTGTGGGAAGCCTCTGTGAGAACCAATCAACAAGTATATGTGACAGATCGTAAAATGGCCATGATGCAATGCATTCAAACGACACAGCCATCATTACCACTGGAGGGTGCTACAAATCAATCGACACATTGTTGTTTTTAGTAGTAGTCGTCGTCGTCGTCGTCAAGATCATGTTTTGCCCTGTAACCAAATCATTGAACGCTGCACAAGTGACCCTAATGCCACGGATCTACATGTAATTCCCATGGGAACGGCAGGTGAGTTGTGGCCTTACTTTCGACCCAATTATCGACAGTGTGTTGACTATGCAGAGAAGATGGAAACGAGATACGACAAGGTGGTAGCCTTTATTCCCACAGGATGGGCCGACAGTAGCAATTGGAACAAGCAGCACGCCATTTCTACGAGGCAGTTGGAGTGCCGTCACTCTCAGCGTGCCATAGATGTCGAAATTCGGTTGATTCCGTACAGTGAACACTCTACTTGTACCGAACTTGTAGAATTTGTCAAATATTGTCGACCGCGCAAAGTCATTCCGACTGTGTTTGGTGATGCGAATGATCGACGCAGACTGGAAAAGTTATTTCGGCCGTATGTGGACTCGTCGAGAGCCAAACTAAACTTTTTCAAAGGCATGCAGCAGCAGCAAGCTTGTAGTAGTCGGCAAGAATCAGTAGCACCCCGGAAACTATCAGCAGCCTTGGTTAATTCCAACCACAAAAAGACAATAGTACAGGACCATGTCAACGAAGCAACCCAGGCAGAAACAAGGCATGTTTTCGAAAATGATTCCGCCAACAGCAACAGCAATGATAGTTGCATAGATTTGACCTTTTCCTCCGATGAAAATGAAAATGGTGATGAAGGTACAACCTGTTCACAACCGAGCAGCAGCACTTGTTCGGAACCAAGATCCATGTCACAAGCCAAATGCAACACGCAAAACGATGTTCCTTCTAAATCCTCCTTCTCTGACAGTAGTTCCTCTAATCTAGAATGTACGCGAAGCATACGGAAACGTCCATCTTCTAGCAGGGGCAATCATAGCAACAAGAAGGTTGTAACGCCTCCGATCACCAAGTTTTTTGGCGCCATTGAAAGGAAATGACATCAATTAAATACACAAGATTGAGAGTAGCAATAATGAGAGATTTAGTTCGTACAAATACCATCATAAGTCCGATGCAAAGAGAGGATGCAAAAACTATAATTTTAGTAACAAAACTTCGTCTTCTCTGTCACTACCTAAAGTACTTGTCTCCATGGAAACTGAGTCGTTGTCGTTGTTCCTAAAGCCTTCATCCTCCTCATCCTCATCCGTATTAGTATCATTATTTATATTTATATTTATTGTAGATTTCGCAATACCACTAGCTTGAACAGCATTCGTATTACTAGTGTTTTTCATCATAGAAGAAACCAAAAGAGATGCTGTATCGTTTGGCGGACGACGACGACGACGAAGACGACCACGTTGTCGTTTGCGACCGATAAGATCCTTCCTCGTCGTTATTACTGTATCGGCATTGTTGTTCGCTTTGTTTTCTTCTTCTTCTGGCCAGTCACTCTTTTTTATTTGGCTGTTGCTGGTTGATTCTGCGATCGTCGTCATCGTTGCACTGGAGAAGGGCAGCGGAAAAACAGCAACACCACTGGAAGAGTCTTTCATGCTACTAGACTGGCTTTTCGATGCTATTGTGGCATCATTCGTCCTTCTTACAGCAGAAGCAGTAGTCGTAGTAGTAGTAATAGTATCATTCTTGTATTCGGTGGTCGTCGTCGTCGTCGTCGTTGACGGCATTGCTACTGTTGTTGTTGTTGTTGTTGTTGTTGTTGTTGTTGCAACCGAAACTGCCGAATCTCCTTGTTTGGATTTGGAAGAACGACGGTACGCCAAGAGTGCTTTAGTAGCTGTTTCTGACAAGGCATATTTTTGATATCCTGTAATTTCATCAATAGCCTTTACAATGTCCACAATGCACACTTGTTCGGCATGTGGCATCCAATGTTTGACATTGTTGGCCTTTAAATCTTGTAAAACAACCAAACGTTGATGTGATTTCCAATGTACCAACAACACATCTTGTTTCCAACAATTAACATCGTTATTGATATTGATGTTGTTGTTGTTATTGTTGAGTGCCGCCACTCCTGTTGGAAGATCCAATAAATCATTACCCGCAGCTTTGGATTCTCGATGTTGTAACAGATCGGCTCGCACGGCTACTACTATTTTGGGAAGTAGATTGGATGCTGACCAAAAATTATTAGTATTGTTGTTGTTGTTGTTGTTGTTATTGTTGTTGTTGTCATTGTTCGGACCATGACATGGTTTTTGACGTATCAACCAAAGACGCCACAATATATTCCACGGCAGTAGTTGTGCTACTTCTACTCGTTCGTGAAGAGGAGATGAAGGAATGCATTCATATACTTTGGATAGAAAGGCCGGGTCTTCTGTTCCGTACGGTACGGACTGTAAATAGGTAGTAATAGATTCAGGTGAGGATACTGCTACTAAGGAGGAGCGATGATCTGTTGGGGGAGGTGGTACTTTTGGTATGTCTGGTTTCGGATGGTCTGTCATCTTTTATTATATAATATTATGTAGTATGTAGTGCTTGTGCTTGTGCTTGTGCTTGTGCTGTTCTCAAGAAGTGGATGATGGCGTGGTTTTTTACTGTTTTTTTTTTTCTCGACTAATAAATAATACTCCTAACTCCTAGACTACTACTCCCCAAATCCTCATGAACAAGAAATAATCATCAATACGAATTCTTTACCAGCTGCGACAAAGTATTGAAAGCAGAAAGTGTTTTCCTCAGACGCCAATTGCTTTGCCAAACTTGGGTTGTTTCATGACGAATGACGGTAGACTAGTTTGCTTCATTATTGTAAAAAAAAAAAAATGTTCGTCTTTGCTAGTTCGGGAATGCACACTTTCTCTTGTCTGGTTTTACTACTGTACTGTACTCTATCTGATAAACCTATGACTGCACACTTTCTCCTGTTTGTTGCTGCTGTTTCCCCTTTTCCCTAATAAATAAATTGAATCGAATTTCAAGATTTTTTTGTTTTTCATCCATTGATGTGGAAACACGCACCACCACCAAAGACAGCAATAAATACCTAACCATCATCATAATCATCATCACAATACACACAAACAACGCATACATACACATAAATCCATACTCCATTGCACCATGATATCATCTACTGATGATGCCTTGGACAGAAGTAATACCAATGCAGCACCGCAATCCCTCCTGGATATTTCCTTGGACAATCATCACAACAATAGCAACAATAATTGGAATGATGAAACTGTAGACAATGACTTCACCAGCACCAGCACCACCACCACTACTACTACGCACCCATCTCCTCTCGATGAACAGATTTTAGATTTGGTTACATCTAGTAGTACTGTTGTTGATGATAATGATAAAAAATATTATCAGATCAAACCTGGTCGGATATCTACCCACCTTGGTTTGAGTATAGAAGATGCAACGGCAGAACTGTGTGGATTATTAGCAGCCGTAGGAGGAGGACAGGATGGTGCATCGTTTCAATTTGAAAGAACAATTCAACAACAAGATTCATCCAACAACAACAACAACAACAATAACATGACCATGGTCTTTTTATTTCCAACAAATGTTCGAAAGATAGCATTGCGGTATCGTCGAAAAGAAAATGTACGACAATTCGTGTTCCAAAGTTTACAAGTCGTGTGGAAAGGTTTAAAAATTATGACGGCATTTGGATTGATTTTAAGTCTGTTCCTTTTGACCATTGCTGCTGTGATAGCCATTATTGCAGGAATTGTGGCCATGTCAACACAACAACAACAAGGCAACAGCAACAGCAGCAGTCATCAACAACGACACGTACTGCTTCGACAATTACGAACGTTGTTTTATACGGTTCGCCAAGCATTGTGGTGTTACGCCTTATTCGGACAACAATTATCCAATGAAAATGATCAACAACAACAACAACAACAACAACAACAAGATCCCTATATGACGGAATTAGCCTACGATATGGCATTGGTGTCATCTATTTGTTGTGTCAATCCTGGAAGTTTCTTTTGGTGGTATCGTGTTTCACAATTACAGCGACGAAGACAACGAATGCAAAGAGGATGGGGTAGAGAACGAAATTATAATGATACTACTACTGCTACTGCTACTACTACTACTACTAATAATAATGGAAATTATCAAGTCATGGACTCGGATATAGAAGGAGTACGATTGATACGACGTGGAGATGAAAATGAACAACAACAACAACAACATCAACAACAACAAACGTCCATGATAGACAATGATCAACGTGGACTACTTTCCATTGCGGTAGAATATTTGTTTGGACCATCACCGTTTGTACCTGGACCGAACGAAGCAGATATTTGGAAATTACGAGCTACTGCCATTGTACAACTATCGAGTGATAATCGCAATAACAATAATAGCAATGATGCTGCTACTGCTGATACTGCTGCTACTGCTATTGATGTTGCCGATGCGAGTGTTTCGTTGCAGCAACTTTCACCCTACATGGATCATCCTCCGTCATCAATTTACAATGATCCAGATGCAATAGTACAAGGTGGATTGCCAATGGTTGCTCACTTTAATGGAATTCCAGCAGCAATATCAAATCATAACAATGATAACGATAACAATAACAATAACATCAAACAACAACAACAACAGAATGCACCACACATGGCACGTTTTTTCTTTCCCGAATTGCTAGCAGAAAGTTCCTACCTGACGCGTTACAATAATAACAACAACAGTGCTTTCACTCACTACGATGATGACGACGACAATGATACAACAACAAGTATTGCTTCGTGGTCCTCTCTACTTTGTGCCAAACCAACGAACCATACTACTTATGGAAGAAACATACGGACTGGTGAATCCAGCACAACCGTACCAGCCTATCTGTACGAACGACTCTACAAATTTACTCATTTACCATCGGATCAATTTCTTTATTGTGTCTTTTTGGGAGTTCTTAATTTAGTAGGAACAATTTGGTTGAAGAGCTCTCTAATAAATCCAGGTGGGTTGTTGTATCTCAAGGATGGTACAATGTTGGCAACCATTATCAAACATGGCTTGGTACGAGTCTTGCTCTTTTACGCCATTTTATTTTTTACGCTTCCATCGTGTCGATTGGTTCTGATTGTTGTTTTGAATCGCTTCCGGAAACAACGCAATCGCAAGAGACAAGAATTGGCATCGGCCTTGGCGTCAAAAGGAACGAGTCATATGGTGGATGGGGCTGGTATCGAACTAATGTCCTCAGCATTGCAACGTACCTAAAAATAGAGATTCCTGGAAAAGCTGGTAGACTAGAGTCAATCTTCCTTCGACATCACATCGTTGTTCTTACAGCTCGATCCCAACATCCTCGATAGAGACAATCATGTCTTCCCCAGTAGCTGTTGAAGCTAATTGCTTCCAAACGAAAGCTGCAACTAATAAGAACACAACAGTAGACACAATAAACACATATTCAGAAAATGTCCCTGTCTTCCCTTCCCATTTCAAGCAAAGCGGTAATTTTGCGCCATTGTGAACTCGAACACTGTGCAGCAATCTAGCTTGCTGCCAGCAGTCATTGTCACAGTAGAAGCTAGGTGTGCCGTTGATTCGACAGAGACAACATTGCAACATTCCAGAGCTCATAGGTCTTGTCAGCATCCAATCCATCCAGGTTCGGTGCTTTTCGGGTGGCACACGAGGAAAGTGACGACTGCACCAACGACATGTTGTCATGCCCCTGTCGTGTACGGTACCAACACTGTCCGTTGAGCCGTCGTCAAGGTAAGGCAGACAACCGCGCAAATACTGGGCCAGGGACAAGCAATAATCGTTCGTTGTCACGGAGATGTGGTAGAGGGGTGTCCAGAATATTTTTCCATCCTTGTAATAACGAAGATCTTGCTCCTAACCATAACAAATAGGTACGAGCACAAAAAGATCCAACTCTTGAGAAAGAGAGAAGAAAGAGAGAGGAAGGACGACACTATAGATTGAACGTACCACGTGATCAGCACGACGAGGCTCCAACAGATCAAACTCCATCCCAAATTTGTTTGATTCTGCATTACCAGTGAGAAGTCCAACTGTGCGGCCCAAGCACACTTCTAAATCGACTTCCACGCCAAGTTGAGTCCATTCGGCCGATTGGAGAAAGTCCAGCCCTAAAATTACACCCACAGGCCAATTTTGTGTGTGCGGCGCGTATGCCTGCATAGCACTCTGCAGTCGAATGGTAATGCCGGACTTGCCCAAAGAAAAAGAAAAGTCTTTTACCGCGGTGACACAAATCTGAGCCGCAGCAATGACCTGGGGCTTTCGTGGCGCTGCTTCAATATTGTTCCTTCTAAGATGGTCGGAACTAGCATTCTTGTTTGCTAATTTCTGGTTGTCGTCTTCAGCCCGAACGTACTTTAGGGGGTTATCCAATGTCGTCTGTAAATTCTGATTTGTATGAAAGCAAAACGTCCGGACAAAGCGTGGCGAGAGGACAGTACAAGGTGACGTAGTCGAGAGCAGAGCAAAGATGGGAATACCCTTGACAACAATAGGAATCATGACGCTTCCAGACGACGGCGCAACCCAGAGAAAGTTGTCTTCCGAAATCACGGTATTGGAGAGTGACAGTTCTGGAACTATTCTGGTGCCCGTGTTACCATCCTTGTCCACGTTGGTGTCATTGTCGGCATTACTAGAAGCGCTGCTTAAGGTAAAATCTTGCCAATCGGCCACAAGAGAATCAATGCAATGTTGTTGAATGTCGTTTTGGGCAACGACTAGATTTCGCGCTTGGCATTCAAATTGAAGCTGTTCAGGAGTAAGTTGTGACAATCCTGAGCGTCGCTGCTGTTCTTTATTCAATGTACGTGCCTCCCTAGTTATATCAACAGCTGGTGGCAGCAAGTCTCGCCCCAGCGGTAGATGACATGTTGGACACTTTGCCTTTGTGCGAGATAAACAGTCGAGGCAAATTGTGTGACCACAGGCAACTACAATCGCATTTGAAGCACCTCTCTTTATTGAACAATTCGCACATTCCTTTTCGCAATTATCCTGGCTAACTCTGTTGCCTTTATTGTAGTTCCTGTTTGCATCAATCATCGCAAGTTCGTCTCGAACCATTGGAGGCAGCCACTGTCCCAACATGAAGGCTGCCATTTTTTGCGTATAAAAGGATCGTTTCAATGCTTTCACTGACCCTTGCAAGTAATGCCCCAGAAAGTACGTAACATCTGCATAGTGAGGACTGATTTGGACTCCCTTTCTCAGTAGTATCAAGCAGCACATGGCATAATCGTCGACACTGGCCATGCCAATGGTGGCCCACGAAACATCCGGTTCTGGTGTAACAAATTCAGTGAGCAATATATCCAAAGCATTGATGCGAATTTTGGTGCGATCAAAATTGTGTTCGGTGACAAAGGTTTCGTGAGGATCGAGACCCTTGGACAACAAGTATTGGAGTGTGTAAGGATTAGCTTGGGGCAAAATATTCCGGAGACAGGTTTGTTTGCGGCAATCCTTGTGACAAACGTTGGCTCCCGCTTCGACGAGTAAACGACACGTATCGACCGAAGCGTACTTGACTGCAAAAAAGAGGGGTGTCACTTTGGTGTTTTCAAGTTGGGCATTCACGTCAGCTCCTGCATGGATCAATAAATCTACCATATCATCATGACCTTTCCATCCACACTGCAGTTGCAAGAGTTTCCATTGACATATCCAGTGCAACAGCGATTGTGGTTCCATGCCCCCTACCATTCGGTCTTTTTCGTCTGTTTCTTTGCTTTGATTGTAACCATACGGTACAATTTGGACGCTTAGATTGTCTTGTGTATTGTTTAGCAGTGCTGTGACCAATGGATGAATCAACCAACCAATCACACAAAAGGCGCGGTCTTGCGGCGTTTCAAACAAAACCCTTCGTAATCTTGAAGTCAAAATTTCTCTTGAATCCAATCCAAAACCACTGCTGTAGCCACGTCCTACAATTGCAGTCACCAGAGGTTCCAAAAGGGATATATCGGGAGGCCTCACTGTGACATGAGAGTCACTCTCGTTTTGTGGATGTTGTCGTGACGGTGGTATACGAGCAGCTCCCGCTAATGGTACTGTTTTCTGTCGTTTTTGTTCTTTCTCCGTCTGATTTGTAACATGGTCGTCGTTGTCGTTTTCTTCGTGGTCTTCGTCGTTTTCCACGATAGCCTGATCCACATTGTCAGCGTCATCACCCAAAAATGAATCCAAATCATGGCCAATAATTCCACCCTGAGCTTCCTCCTCCAATTCCAGATCATAACAAGATTCACACAAAGGTTCAGATTCCGCCGAAAAGGCTGATTCGGGTTGATCGACTCCACATCGACTGCAAATCATTATAAAAGGGCAGGGCGTCGTTGGTAGTTGTGTTGTTGTGTTGTGTCCCTTCCTCTCTTTTCCTTTTTCACTCCAAAATTTCACTTTGCTGCTAACCAAACTAGCTATAATCTTTGGAAAACTCTACCCAGGCGCTCTGTATTGCACTATTGTCCACCCCGTTTAGCTGGATAAGCAAGGTTTGTTGGTTGAGAGTTTAGAGATTAAACAATTTATTCATGTTTCCGAGGAAAGTGAGACTGGTTGCTTTCCCAACGCAACAAGTTAGGGTTTCAGTTAAAGCAAAAAAAATTTAACTCTATTGTTGGTTTCAGAGTCAGGGTTGACCACGGCCCCTACTAGAGCGGGGGTTACACCAACCCCTCCTTTTTTAGTGTCAAGGATATCCTCCTGAGGTCTGAGGTCTGTGCTACAAATTTGGTATTCACATCCTCAAAGTAGACGAGGTCCACAGACCTTGCATTAAGTCTGACTATAGAAATCTTCAGTACTCCACTTTTAAAATAGTAACAAGTTAAATATTTATCATGGACGGAATTTGAGGTCTAGGCTCCCTCTGCTAGGATTGACTATACAAATTTTTAGTACTCTACTTCCACCAAAATAGTAAGCTAAATATTTATCAGTAGCAGACAAATAAAACTTTCAAAGGCCACCACCCACTGTTTGTATTAAAACTACCGAGCTTAAAGATGTTGATAACAAGCGAATTTTTTTCATGAAACTTTCTGCCAGACTACCGAGCAGAGATAAGGATCAGAGAAATTATAGCTGCGGTCCTTTCCCTTTTAAGATAGATGGCTGGAAAGAGATGAGGCAAGCTTTATAAACTGTTCTTCCGAAAATGACACACAAACATTGCACCTAGCGCTAGCGTTATTTTGCAGGGGGAATAAAGCTCTCGTCCACCAAAATATGGGCTGCGCTGGGCTGTTGCCATTCTTGTTGCTCATTGGCTTGAATACTTAAATTTCTAGCCGAAGAGTCCATACCGTAGACTCTACCGGCAAGCTGCAGGATGGTATGGAGACAATTCTTTGTCTTCCTTCACCAGCAAATACAGTGATGTCGCTACGAATGACATTTCCACAGCAAGGATGGAAGTCCAGTACCAACAGGAATGGGCATTCCCATGATGATGCACTCGCTCACGCCAACGACTTGGTCAGTTCGCGATCGAACTGCAGCGTCGAACAAATGATCGGTCGTTTTCTCGAAAGATGCTAGCATGAGCACCGACTCTCTCATTTTTGACACTCCAAAGCGGGTAATTCCCAAGACTTCACCTTTAAATGTCATAACATCAGACAAGAGCAACAAGTGACGACTGTCAATTCCAATACCGTAAGCATTCATAATGTACGAAATTTCTGCCGAAATTTGTGTACGGGCAGCTTCGACACCCAAGACTTGTTCAATTTCCAATACGTGGTTAGTAGTGGTGTGTCGTCCGTCAATTCCAGGAGAACCCATCACGTCTTGCAGGCCGTATCCTTCGACCAGTAAATTGTAATTGGACGTTCCGTCCTTACTGACTTCATTAATGACAGCGCGATTGACGGAGGGAATTCCCTGGACAATAACATTTGGAAGCGCTGCTTTGAGCATCTGCATCGCAAAGTAGGTGAGGGTTTGGCAATTGCCAATCTTAACCTCTGGCACATGAACGCGGAACTTCGATGTGGAGCCCCTCTTCACCAGCACATCTTTCTCTTTCAGGCAACGTAATACGGGGAGACGTGTCACTCCTCGTGTGCCTTTAAGAATGGCAGTTCGGACAGAACTGGCATCAATGTTGAGTTTCAACTGCTCAATGGCCACCAAGTCAAGCTCAATGCTTACATAACAGCTGTCGGGGGCATAGACTTCCTTCATGTACTTAGATACTTCGCCGAGTGTTGTCTTTTCGATTCCAGCCTTTACTACTCGTGCAGCAACCTTGTTGTTGTCTTGCTCCAGTTTGACAGTAATGATGGGCGTCGAGATAAGCTTGGCACCATTGATAATCTCCTTCAGCCGTGGCACACCCAACGTCACATTCATTGAACTAATACCAGAAAAATGGAACGTCTTTAGTGTCATTTGAGTTCCAGGCTCACTGATACTCTGTGCACCAATAGCTCCTACAGCCTCGCCGGGTTCCGCATACGCAAAGGTGCACTTGTCCAATGCTGCGGATAGAAGCAGCTCCAACTGCGTTCGGGTCATTCGGCAATCGTTCCAAAAAGCCCGATCATAGTCGTCTACTTGCATTCCATCTTCAGCCTCAATGAAGTAATTCTGTTTGGTGACCAGGTCTGCTGCAAAGTCACGAATTTCTTGAAGGAAAGTGGCCCCGGTTGGCATCAGATCTTGAAAGCGTTTCTCGGACAACTTTTCTCCAATGAGATCCGTGAGCTCGTTCCCAACCAACGTTCTTTCTTCCAGACACGGAGACGTTTCGCGAATGTGCATCCGCAAGCGCTCAAAATCTACAGGACGGTCATTGTTCTCCATTTTGTCGGGATGCAGCCCGTCATCACCGTAAGTAAATTGAACAACAGTATTCTCACTATTCCGAACTGATGAGTCGTATTGCATCGACAAGTCCTCCAAAGCCTTCATCAGCCGACGAGCCATGTATCCTGTTTCAGCAGTCTTGACAGCTGTATCAACGAGACCTTCACGACCACCCATCGCATGAAAAAAAAATTCCGTGGCAGTCAAACCAGTGTAGAATGAATTAGCGACGAAGCCCTTCGCTGACGGAGAGAGACAGTGATGTTCGAACTGCGGCAAAGTTCTGTTCAAAAATCCATTTGCAATACGCATTCCACCAACGGCTTGCTGTCCAACGCAAGCCGCCATCTGTGATATGTTAAGCGGACTTCCCTTTGATCCACAGTCAGCCATGATACGGGGTGTGTTAGACCAAGGCAAGGCTTTCATTGCTTCCTGACCTGCTGACTCTCGGAGTCGGCCTAAAATTCCATTTAAAATTTCCTCTAACGACTGGAGCAAGTCACACCCAGGTCGAAGATCGAGTTCGCCTTTCTCATACAGTGCGATGCTGGCGTCCGCCTATCGCAAATTGAATTCAATGTAAGAAATTTAATTAAAAGTATCATTATGCCGAAACAGAAACAATGCTCACCTTCTTAAAGCCTTCGAAAAGAATGTCATGCTTTAACTTTTGCAACACTCCTGACGGGGTGACGTCCGAGATTCCCATTGAAAAACCTTTGTGGGACCCCATCCAACGACCTTTAAATAAAAAATGTAAAGAAACGACCATCAGTTATCATACGGTCACCAGCCATTTGATTACTGGAACACAAACTTACCACAGAGTCGAGACCACCGGTCCATGACTCTGGCTGCCTGCGCGGAACCACAATCGCGAAGTAATACATAGAGCAATCCAGTTTTGCTGCCGTCTCCAATTGTCTTTTTGGCAACATTTCCGCTTATCAATTCGCTGTTTCGGAAGCAGATCCAGCCATCGTTGCGACAGAAATGTTTCGAATTGGTGTAGTTCTTTTCTTTTGTCTCGAAATTTGCCAACACGTTGCAAGCTTTATTTGGCCGGATCACGTGTCCAAAAATTTGTTTACCAGTCCACAGCTCAACCGGTTTGACAATTGTAGGTGTAGGAAAATCTATCTCCTCGTCCGCATCGCCAAGGTAGGAAGTAATTTGACAAAACTGGTCTCGAGTAAAAAATTGATCCTTCTGCGTGAGAAGATAGGAAGCGGACAAAAAGTCTTGGCTAGCCGCTACGAGCGGTTCACCGTTGCGCGGCGTGATGAGATTGTTGGTTACGCCCATTAATAGCAATGCCTCTATTCTCGACTCTTCCGTTTGTGGGAGATGCATATTCATTTCATCCCCATCAAAATCTGCGTTGTAGGGCGCACAAACACAGGTGTTGAATCGAAATGTCCTCCACTCAAGAACTTTAACTCTGTGCGCCATAATGGACACTTTGTGCAGCGACGGTTGACGATTAAACAGGACAATGTCTCCGTCTTCCATGTGCCTTTCGACAATGTCACCATAACGCAAATTTTGAGCTGCTTTTTCTCGGTCCCCAAAGGCAAGCGACTTTGCGAAACCATCCTGCATGCGAATTAAGTTTGCCCCTGGGTGGACCTTGGGTCCGTTAATGACCCGTTCTCGAAGCTTTTTGATATTATACCTTGACACCGGTTCTGATCAATAAAGTGGACTAGCCTGTTAGTAATCAAAAAGTCGTTGTGTTTCCATTTTGAAGGTATTTTACATATTATGCTCACCTGGATATGTCATGATAATGGCCACACTGCGAGGGACCCCCACTTGGTCTACTCCTAGATTGGGATCAGGAGAAATCACCGTCCGCGCCGAAAAGTCCACTCGTTTTCCTGACAAATTACCTCGAAACCGTCCCTGTTTACCTTTTAATCGCTGACACAGTCCTCGCATGGGCTTTGCCCCAATCGGCCGCTGCATTCCTGGCATTTCTCCATTGATGTACTGCGCCACTTGAACCTGCAAAAAATCCCATTCCTCCATAATGGTGCGGGTATGAGGCCCTTTGGTGAGCGCCAATTCGAGTGCCACATTAACATCAATAATCTCTTGCAGTTTAACTGTCAGATCGTCTTCGTTACTTCCTCCTCCCACATCCATAGCCACGGACGGCCGCAAAGGAACAGGGGGCACCAACAAGTTCTGCAGAATAAGATTTTCGGGTCGCCCAATCAGTGGGTCGATCCACATTACTACAATATTGTAGTATGGAGAACGAGGTGAGCGGCAAGTTGGATCAATTTGTAAAGCATCTGATAACAAAATATACAACAAGACACAATCAAAAGTCAAGAGGCATCAACAACCTACCTTCACAATCATCATCGGTTATGCGTGAGAACAATTCCAAAACACGCGTGGGTAACAAATCTTCAAAGGGCGGATTAGCACCCTTCTGAAGAATAGGAGCAATGTCCTTGTTCAGTCGCATGGCATTTTCCATATTATTCGCCAGATTCTCCATTTCTTCATCGGAATGCCGTCCCTTGAATCGTTCGTGCACAATTTTGAGCGTCGGTGCACCTGTAATTTTTTTGACCGTACCGTTGAGCGCTGCACAGTACGGACAATTTCTCGTCTTTTTGCACTTGTCCACAACTTTTTTAAACGTAGCGGATTTGCCCAAAATATCGGTTCGTGGATTGCGCATGCGTTTCAAGAAGGTCTGTCGGTCATGTTCGGTTAACAGGACCCGCGAGCACGTCTTGCAAATGCACTGCAATAGATGCAGTGTGTGTCTCAAAAATCCAATATGAAAAACGGGCAGTGCGAGACGGATGTATCCGTAGTGGCCGGCACAATCGACCATCTTGCGATGACAGGTAGCACAGATACTAATCTTGTCCGAAACACCCAGCCGCGGATCGAGACATCCACCGTGCGCCGGAGCTCTCGCGGGCATGGTAAAGAGTTCCCGCGAACACACCTGGAATTCTGCCACGCGTTGCATATCACTTGGACTGAGAAGACCGAATTGGAGGTGACTGATCTTCTTGGGAGCCAAATCACCGCGCAGAAGATCCTTCCGACGATTGGCAAGAGGTACATCATCATCCGCATTATTACTGTCCCTAGTGTCATAGGTTTTCATGTTTTTGTCGTCGTCGTTCTGTTCTGTTGTGGTGTGGTGTGGTGTGGTGTGGTGGAAGAGGAGTGCAATACTACTAATGTCAGCTGCCTTACAGAAAGCAAGAAAAGGGCAGAGGACGTTTGATTCCCAGTTTTATGATGTGGGTCGATTTGATTATGTCGTAGTATTGATCAAGTAGGCGACAAAGATTGGATCAAGGAGTGCATTGAGCTGTTGAAGGCTAAATGGATAATGTAATGGAATGCACTTCTCTTTGTGTAGTTTTATGCGATTCTTAAAGACCGGTAGGAGAGGATAGTCTACTACTACTACTAGTAGTAGCTAGTAGAGCTAGTAGAGTAGACTAGCTAGTAGTAGTAACATGAACATAACAACAAATTTATCAAAATAATTCGTGTGGCTGAAAAATAAATCTTTGTTACCCGTAGGTACTGGAATACGAGTATGTCTCTAACCCTAGATTGGAGTGAAACAAATAAAAGGTCGCACAGTTGTTGCTTGAGCCTCTTCGAAGTGCTTGGAGAAAAAATTAAATAGAGTAATTAATTTATTTATTTATTCACATACATACAGTAAATAATACAATGTTGTCATGCTCTGCTCTACATTATTTGAAACAAACACATCGTTCATTGGGTCCACTACTTGTAGTCTACTGCTGCCCAATCTGCCACCCCTCGCCCTTCACAATAAAGAACAATCAACTACGTAGCTAGTACTAACTAGGAATCATGACAAACATTCCCATGACACTTAAATGGAACAAACAGACTTTTCCTCTGTTTATTCAAAAGGGAGAAACTGCAATTTTCCCTCACAAAGAACGAATCCAGACACTGACATCGGTTCCCACAGAACGACAAAAATTACTGTCCAAAAAAGGATGGAAAGGCATGTTAAAAGATGACACGATACTATATTGAAAGCAGAACATAATAATAATAATAATCATAATATTATGGTAGTGACATTGATCGGATCAGCTGAGATATTGAACAAACCCACGACCCACACAACAACAACCTTTATGGAAGACTTTGAGTCAAGATGAATTACAAAAAGTGCAAGACGACAGATTTCAACAGGCGCTGCAATCGGCAGAGAACATGATTCCAGTTCTGCAATTTCCACCTCATTTACGGAGAGATGACGAAGACGACGACGACGACGAAGACGACGACGACGATAGGGTGGCCAGGAAGATCACTGATCTTCG
>Ga0210036_1003051_pt1 | contig 16928 bp, 12 predicted proteins | sample CryGeymeta201515_FD_185469 | JGI IMG/M metagenome (GOLD analysis project Ga0210036, IMG submission 185469) | Groundwater microbial communities from Crystal Geyser aquifers in Utah, USA - Crystal Geyser metaG 2015-15 (SPAdes) (version 2) | ecosystem: Environmental > Aquatic > Deep subsurface >...
TCTCGAGTCCAGTTGCCTCCTACAGCGAGCCTCAAGACGATGAAACAAATGTTGGCCCAACATCTCTTTTTGTCCAAGCACATCTTTTCCCCAGGCAATGATTGTTTCATCACTTGGAATTCGTTCGACGGTAGACTTTACATCATTGCCGGTTGCGTTCTGTTGCCAATCCACTAAGCTCATGCCGCACTCCTGTACATCACCACTCCGCGTAAAGTACTGATTGTCGTGCAATATGGTTTTACCTGGGCCACTGCACTTAAATTGACCTATTTTCTTCCCGGTGATCACAACTCTATTGGAAACGAACCAATCTTCATGGCCTTCCAATTGTTCACACAGAAATAAAGGCTGCTCAATGTACGCATATACATTCCGAAAGTGACGATTGTCGTGTCCACCAAACTACACTCGCGCGTTGAATGATGCAAAGAAAATAAGAGTCAGTTATCAGGCGGACAAGCGGCCAAGCAAAAATAATGCAAAACAGACAATATCATCAAACGCACATCGTTCTTTTGACCAGCATATCCATAAACAAAAAAGTTGTCATGGGTGTTCCAATAAGCAGATCCATCGTCATTGTCCACATTTTCTTGCGGAGACTGCAAGTTTGAGTGGCGATGGATGAAAAAAAAGAGGTGTCAGGCGGCCAGAGAAAAAAATTAAAACAGTTCACGCGGAATAGCACATCCAAAACTTACATAATTGTCAATGAAAAAGTTGTGATGAATTGTTCTCCACTCAGGAACCATGGATGGGCCATTTTTTTGTATTGTCAGGAAAGGCTGTCGATCCCACGAATTGAAAGGGCCATCTACGCAATCGCACGAATTTTGAGTAAATGCGTTAGGGCAAAGGCAAGGTTCAAGTATACCAAGCTGAGTAACGACGTGCTCGACTTACGATCACCTGATTCGCGACAAGTGCTGAACACCAAATTATGAGAAATCTCGTCGCCACCACCAGCACCATCGTTCAAATTGATTCCAGCTCTCGGTCCGTTGAAGAATACGTTGCCAGTAATGGTTGAGCGAACTGTTTTGGCTTGCATATAAAAGCTCGACTGTTTTTCGTAGAGTCCTACTTCTCGCGCCGTACAACCCTGAATTCGGTTGAATTGGGGATGTTCTCCATCCGTCATGTCTACTCCAGCCTGAGGTGCATTTTCCAAGACAATGCCCGGACGAGTTGGATCAGTGTCCGTCTCATTGGTGTACCCCCACGAGGCAATGGCAGTAGCACCTATATAAGCAAAGTCGCATTCCGTCACGGTAGTGTTACGATTGTAGCCTGAAATCATCAAACCGTTTCCATCCAGACGTTCCATTTTGCAATCGTGAATTGTGGCTTGTTTTGTTCCTTGCAGAAAAATGGCCGCGTTTCGTTCCAAGGCCCAGTCGCCGGCACTGGGCACTCCATGGGGGTCCATGTATGTATATCGAGATGCACGGAACGTGATACCTTGCACAAAAATGTTTTCAGCCGGTGTGTGTTGCGTTCCGGTAATGTTGAGAATTGTCCGAAGTTGCGGAACGACGAATTCAGTATCCATGGGTGGCGATCCAGTTCCATTAAAAAAAAGATATAAATCGAATGTTCCCTTATCGTAATAGTACTCTCCGGGATGATCGAGCTCTTCCAGTAAATTTTCAATGAACCAGTCGCCACCGGAATTCTCGCCGCGAGCTCCCTGATTCCCACCCTTCCCGAACGTCATATTTCCTGTAGTAGCATTGTATTGCTCAATTTCAAACATCCAATTGGCCCATCGCGCTGGGCGCCAAACAAAGACAACGGCATCTCGTTCGACTCGTGCGACATCGTACGGCGTGTTCGGCAAAACGGTGGCATTGATGGGAGTCAAACCGGACGGAGTCCGAAACGCAAAAGCTCCACCGCCATCCGGATGTTTCGAGCACCAATACGAAACGGGTGGATCATAAACACTACAGAGACCTCCAACGCCAATTGTGTAGTGTTCGAACCATCCACCGTTGGGTCTCGTATGATTTGGATTGTCATCGGTATAAAAGGTGGTCTTGCCAAACTTATCAAATTGTGGGGGCGTCCAGTGCGCCCATTGAGAATCAATCATACAACCGTAGCCACATGACACTTCGATGCCTCCAGGTAAATTTGGATAGCGTGCCCTTGTGGCACGTTTACCATTGACGTGAAGACCTGGCATGTCCTTCAAATTAGGATTTGAGTTTTTGAGATTGGTCACCCAGATATTTTGATCGCCTTCCGTCTTGTAGGGTTTCCAACCCTCGAGAATGGTCAGAGGTATTCCTCCAGAAAGGACCGGCTGTTCATTTGGATAAGCCAAAAGAAAAAGTCCATTGTGATCGGGCGTCAGCGTTAGAGTGTCGCTGAGGTAGTAAGTCCCTTCTCGAAGCACAACGTGTTTGGATTCAGTAAAGGCCACTGCATAGTCCACAGCTTGTTGAACAGAGTCAAAGGGATTACTTTTACTTCCTAGCAAGTGCTTTTGATGCTTGCTGCCACAGTGTGATTTAAGAGAATGCGGAGCTACGAAGACGGCGTCTCTTGGTAGACCATCTTGGCGTAGCAAAGATCTTTTGCTCGAAGTCAATACAGTGGAAGTTGTACGCGTGGGCGTTGCTATGTCTAAGTGACAATCATCTCCGGTATCTCGTCCCAAATCTAAAGCGTAATAAAGCTCCACAAAGTTCTGCTTTCGAGGCAACAGCTTCTGACCGTACTCGTAGGCCGCCTTTCTCATGAGGCAATCAAACGAGGTGGGAACGTTGTTGGGCGGGGATGCGGCAACAAAAATGGCAAGACAACACATTCCTTGGAGTACAACGTGGTAAAGGAGCATCTTGGTACATTGCCTTTTGCTTGCTTGCTTCTTCTTAATCTCCAATTTGCACATTGTTGTTACTGTTGGATTTGATCACCCCAATTTACGCTACCAGGTTCAGGAGACCTGGGAAAAGCAGTGTTTCACAGTGTCATACCATGTGCTTTTAGTATGACTATGCACCCCTCAAAAGCAATGTGCACCACTGTTTACCACTGTCCACAGCTGTCTACCGCTGTGCACCAGTGTCAGCTGCCTGTTTTAACACTGGGAAAAACACTGCGTACCTGTGCACCGCTCGCTCCTGTGTACTACTGTACACCGCTGAGTACCACTGTGTAGTACAACTGTGTAGTACCACTGTGCACAACTGTCTGCATCCCTGGGTTTAAATAACAAGATTGTCAATAACGTTGGAAAGCATTATGAAAAAGTGTTCTTTCTTTCCATCCTCCAGTTACTTACTGGAAGAACAGGTAGCAGAGAGCCCTATAGTAATTCATAATTGGAGGATTTTTTTATTATGCTCCTAAGGCCAATGCTGCTTATGGTAAGTGAAAAACGAACGAGACAGCCTGCTGTCTCGTTTCAAAACACGATTCATGATCCTTATGGCACCCACAAACGAGACACTTACCTCGTTTTTGTCTGTCTTCCATCCGTCATCCCCGAAACTTGGGCTCCTGTCTCGTTAATAATATTCTTTCAACGAGACAGCTCCCTCCAAGCTCCCATGCTATTCCCTATCCAATTGTGAGAGAAGTTTTAACAAGAATAGAAACCCTTTCTTTAAGGAAATCATCCTTGGCTGGGTACCAAACTCACTATAAGAGTAGGCATGTACCTGTATTCCTCTTAGAGGAATCACCACAAAAACAAAGAAGTGCTGCTGTTGCTGCTGTTGTTGCTGCTGCTGGCTGATGATGGATGACAACGACGAGGCATCGTCTCGTTCTGTTGATGGAGGAGCAGAAGAAGCTTGTTCTTCTTGTTCAAAGACCCTTTCCATTTGGCAAAAGTGGAAGAAGAAACGAGGTATTGCTACTGAGAATGATGTTAGGAGAAGTAAAGCAAGAAAGCTGATGCTTTTCCGGATAATGGATGAAGTCACAATGTCTTTCATCTCACAGGTGCTTGATGAAGAAGAAGATCAAGATGACAACGGGGATGTACTTCTTTTACCTGCCAAACAAAAAGTGCAAGCATACAAACCCCGAAAACCCAAAGGGATTGTCCACTACAAGGATCCGGAAACAGATGAACTCAAAGTTCTCCCGCCAACCATGTCGTTGTGGTACCACCATTACTGTAAAGGGAAGGACCATGGCATGGAATTAATGTTGTCCTTTGAAGATAAGTTCCGACTGAGATTCCGGTTGCCGTACAATTGCTACCTTGAGTTACTTGACATGTGCAATGAAGAAGCTTCTAGTGGAGGCTTCATGAGTCGTTGGAGGCCTGGATCAAAATCTGCTACGAACAAGCCTGCTGCACCTATGAGTCTGCTGTTACTTTGCGCTTTGCGCTATCTTGGAAGAGGCTGGACACTGGATGATTTGGAGGAAAGCACCGCAATCAGTAAGGAAGTTATTCGGAAATATATCCATGCTTTCATTGGTTTTGGAGCTGACAAGCTATTCAAAAAATGGGTACACGCTCCAAAGTCAATGGATGATGTCATTTCGGTGACCTCTGAGTACTCCCAAGCAGGATTCCCGGGTTGTGTTGGTAGCATGGATGCCACACACATTGAGCACTGCAGAATTGCTTATGAAAATAGACAAGCACACTTGTCTTTTAAACTTCCATTTACTGCAAGGACGTACAACATTGTCACCAATCACAGGCGAAGAATTATAGGTACAACAGAGGGACATCCTGCACGATGGAACGACAAAAGTCTCGTGAAGTTTGATGAAATTGCAATGGATCTGCATGAAGGTAATGGAATAATGAGTGACTTGGAATTTGAATTGTATGACTACGAGGACGATGGGTTGACTGTGAAGCAAGTGAAGTATAAAGGTGCATGGCTTCTTGTTGATAATGGATACATGAATTGGGGAGTGACAGTGCCTCCCATGAAGTCAACGAGAACAAGAGCCCAGTGGCGGTTCTCCAAGTGGTTGGAGTCCATGAGGAAGGATGTTGAGTGTACTTTTGGCATCATGAAAGGTCGATGGAGAATACTGAAGTCCGGTATTCGTCTTCATGGTACTGAAACTGCAGATCAAACATGGAAGACATGTTGCGCTCTGCACAACTGGCTCCTAGAAATAGATGGACTCGATAATAAGTGGGGTTCAGAATGGCAAGGAGGAATGGGGGACATTCAAGAAGATGATCTTCCACAGTCTGTTCGGACTTTACTTGATCAGGAGTCTCTTATGGTTAACTACGATGGAAGTGGAATGGGTCTTGGAGATGATGGAAGCAGCAGCATCAGCCAGCAGGTTTCCTCTGACGAACAAGCTGAGGATTTTGCAGGTAATTTCCAGGAAGTCCATGGTGCTATACTTGTACGAAAGCTGAGTATGAAACAATTCCGAGACAGGCTCATTCGTCACTTTGATATTGCCTTTCAAAAGCGAGAACTCCAGTGGCCAAAGGCAAGACTAAATGAAGCAGAAGAGCCTGTAATCTAATAATAGTAATGATCATGGACGAGTGACGACGCAACGCAACAAAAAGGCACAACTTGTGCCTTTCTTCTTGTCCTTTCTTGTTTGGTAACAAGAACAGTCGTAGTACTAATGTCGTTATCATTCTTTAAACACCAACCAGCATACTATTAGGACTTGGTGTGTCGTCCTCGTTGTTGTTGTTATCCTCATGATCATCATCGTCCTCCTCGTCCTCGTCATCAAGAAGAACAGCATCATTAGTTATCTCCTCGTCGTCATCTCCATCAACCACAATCACTTCACCTGGAACATTGTTTGATGTCGACACTCCAGTAGTAGTGCCTCCACTTGCGGCGGTTGTAGTACTTTGTTTACTACGACGACGAAGTGCAACAATTGCAGCTTGTTTCTTTTTCATTGCTCTCTTCATCTCTTCACCCATCTCCTTCAACTCGTTGGTTAGTCTTGCAATCTCCTGCTTACACTCCTTGAACTCCAGAAGAGGAATCCAGTCCTGATACGTATCTGGATCAGTAAAGCAATCTGGCTTTGAATAAACTAAAGGAGTGACAGCCATCAACCTTGCATTGAAAAACTCAAGTTGATTGTTGATACACGATCGCACAAACTCTGCCCCCCCTTGATGTTCCATCGCATCGTAGAAATCTCCAACTTTAATTAGTTGTTTCTCCAGGAGCTCTTCCTTCTTAGTTAAACCCCTTGGTCCGCTTGCAACTGTGGTAGACGCACGTTCAAGGTTGTCGGTCTTTGCTTTGGTGTTTCTGGAAGCCGTACGTCCTCCCTTTGTCTTCTTTTTCCTGCCAAGGTCCTTCGCTGAAAACAATTGAGACTTGTAATCCGGGTCCATGCCTGGCATGGGAATATGGCCCCACAAAGCCCATGCCATGTATCCTGGAAAGGACGCAGTACCATCCCAATCTTTAATCAATTGAGCTTCGTCATCTTCACCAACTTCTTCTTCTTGTTGGTGACCATCATCATCATCGGGATCATCTTCCAGAATGTCGTTGCTGCCATCTTTCGTCTTCTTCCGCTTGTTTTTCCCTTCCCTCTCTGCCTTCGCCAATTTCTCCATTTTGTAACGGCAATACTTGAGGTAGTCCTCCCACCCTTCTCCAGAAGCAACAGTACCTTCTTTGTATTTACTGGAACGAGACACAATGGCAAGAACTTTGCGACCATTCTCCTGCACTTGCTTACCCATATCCCAGATTTGACGTCCTTGAATAACTGACTTGCCGTCTTTCTTATTTGCCTTGAGAGATTTCATGTTAATTCCATTGAGCCTTTCATCAGAATCAGTGATGATATTGGCTCCCTCTTTCAAATGAAGAATCTTTTTTAGAACACGTTCATGATTTCCACTCGCTGCATCAATGCCATCTTCATAGATGCCCTCAAACATCTCAAGACCCTTCATAAACTTCTCGGCTAGACCAAGACTCTCGGGACCGGTCCCATGGTATCTCTCATATGCCAAGGCATAGAGATCATTCATGTTTCGGCCCTCACCCATTGCATTGATCTCCTCATACACACGAAAGCAAATGTTTCTTTGAATCTCCTTCAAACAGTAAAACCCACCAGGAAAATCAATCTCCTTGTTAGTCGTCTTGTTACTACTACTGCTGGCAACTGGTGTGGTTGAAGACATGGTACTGCAGAAGATATTACTGAGGAATCTCATGTAGTTAACTTCAATAGTTTGCTTTAATAGTAGTTAACTTTATTGTTTTGGTTGTCTTGTTGCGATTGCTGCTTTTGTCTCGTCCGTTGGGTAAGGTGATGAAATGTAGCCACCAACAAAACAGAAACTTCGTACAGCATAAGGAAGCCAAAAATTACTTTATCAAATTACACGAACACAACAACACCTGTCTCGTTCGTTTTTCACTTACCATAAGCATTGGCCTAATTAAGAGAATAAGGCAGGAAAATGTTCCTCCCACTACTGTAAATCTAAACCAAATGCTCCTAAGCAAAAATTGAAAGCAAATGCTCCTTATTCAGGTAGGAGTTAATATCCAGTGAAACATGAACAAACACCCTTAATTGGAGAAAAGCTCCTAATTAGAAATGAGATGCTCCTAATTGAAAATTGGAGTATCATGCGAAACAGTAGCTACTCTTGGTCACCACACTACTGCCTCTCCGCATGAACTAGATGAGACGATGTTGATTACTATTAACAATGACTTGAACAACGGGATAAGCATTGCAACTCAACCCTCAAGGTACCGTAGCTCTTTGGAAAAACGAATGGCCTACGCCAACACCAAAACAAAAAACAACCCAGAGGCTGACGTAAATATCGTCCCGTGAAATCCATGAAAATTTAATCATATTTATAAATCGAAGGGGATATGTAAAACATATTTGGCGAGAATAAAGCAGTCAGCAACTCGCTCAAGCGGTGGTTGCGTTATCTCCAGCAGTTGAGCTTCGTTCGGACGGGTTGCGATCAGGCTCCAAACGGGCCTTTGCGACCTTGCGTCCTTCACTTTTCTTGGCGCTGCTCTCCTCGCCCGCTTGTAGCATGTAAGCAAGAGACTTCCCGCTCTTCTCCCAGTGATTGAGATTGTCCTGAGCCTCGTCAAGACATGCATCCCCGTAAGCTCCAAGTACACCGCTCGCTTGCAACCGTGTCGCCAACGGGACAACATAGTCATTTAAAAAGTTGACTTCACCTGCAAACCAATTCTCCGTTGGATCCTTATCAAAATGACCAGCCTGGTACGCTTGCTTCATTTCCTTGAAGAGCTTTTCGTTGCACTTGGTATATTTGTACCAACTCTTCATAGTATGAGCGACATCGCTCGCTTGGATCAAGACTTCAATGATAGCATTGGCTTTGAGGCTATCCTTCGCAGGAGAAGTATTGGCCTTGTCATCATCGCCACCAAAAGCCGTCTGCCAGCGCTCCATGCGAAGTCTGCTTTGTTCAGGATCGAAAATGTCGGTAGCGATAACAGCCTTGACCAAAACCTGGCGAAACCGAATCATTTCCACTTGGTTGTGATAAATACAGGCCCGCAATTCGCTATACTCGGGCCGCATCAAAATCTTCCAGGCCAGCTCAAAAGAGTTTTGTTCTTGAGTGGCTTTACCAGAGTATTTCTGGTGCAAGGTTGGATCAGCTTTGGCAAGACAAAAATTTGGCATTCCTCGATGATCGACATCATGGATGACAGTCGCTAACACCAGGGCAAACTGCGAGAGCTTGTCTTCTGCCAGCCCGAAGGAGCCACGAGTGACCGCGGAATGGTCCAATTTCGAGAGGAATTTTTGCGCCGCCAATGCAACGTTGGCTGCGTGAACAAAGTCATGCTGTGGTGATTGAGAAACGGGCATAGTGAGAAAAACTTGGAAGTCGCATTGAAGGACCAACAACATAACATATTAAACCTCGAACTAAAAAAGACGTACGAAAGGATTGTTCCTATGTCGCCTGAAGATGGTCTCAATAAAGCTGTGTATCTGTTCTTGGACGACGCCACTCAAGGCAATCGAGTTGGGGTCTCTCATGCTTGAAGCGCTTATCGCGGGAATATCAATAACGTCGGCTGCTTCTTCCAGAGGCGTCTTGTGGGATTCAAGAAGAAAACCTTCGAGAGCCATTACAATTTGCTCGTCCATTGGGCTGCGGGCTGTTGCATTCTCGGGTCGAGCTGCCACCACTCCCTTCAGAAGACCCAATAAGACATCACAGATGACATTGATCTTAAGCTCGAGGCGGTCTTCGTCAATACCAATGTCTGTACTGGCGGCATCTGCACTCGACCCGAAGCTGGACGAGTGCTGGACGGACGAGTGCTCAGTATCGTGGGTACCTTGAGATTCAATATCGTTGCCGTCATTATTGACAGCGCCTGTGTCCGCTAGGAAATTCGATCCCGCCTTCTTAATTTCTTCGTCTAATCCTTCTTTAACAGCCACAATGTCATCTTGGTCTTCCTCCTCTTCCTCGCTTAAGTCTTTGTTGGAGGCGTGCATAGACTCAGAAGCATCGGGAATGGTATCCAGAGAGTGAACGTTGCTGTTTCCCACCCAATAGGTCACCATACGGCCCTTGCCCTTAACCTTGATCTTTCCTCGCAGTGTCACTGGGAGATCTGGAGCTTGCGTCATGAGCAATTGCGCACTCGCTGAGGTACAGTGGACGCGCCCGACGACGCTGTTGCTTTCCATACGAGACGCAGTGTTCACGGTATCTCCAAACAAACCGTAGCGTCTGAGGTGAAAATCAGTAATAGTGAAAGATGAGGCATTTCATTGCTCAATGAGCGAGAGCATAAATATACGACGGAAACTGCATCGAACTTACGGATTCAACGATCCAATCACGTTACTGACAACAGGACCAGAATGGAAACCAACCCGCATCTTGACGCATCCCTTCTCTGGTGCATCCTTGTCAATCAAGATCTTCGAGGCAGCTTCCATGATTGCGACAGCAAATTCAGCGGCATCCTTGACATGCGTTTCAAATTGGGTTCCGTCAAGATTGGTGACTCCCATGTAGGCATCGCCAATAGTTTCAACTTTGAAGACCTTGTGCTTGTTAGCGCATTCGTCCAACGCGTTATAAAGCCTGTCAAGCATATCGCAAACCTTCTGCGGTGTGAAGGTCTGACTGATTGTAGTAAAGCCTACAATGTCGCTGAATACCACCTGCGAGTAGAAGAAGAATGTCATTGTCATGTCAGCGGAATAATCAAAACGCAGGAATTGCACCATGTCTCGTATGCAAACTTACCGTAACAATTTCATGCGATTCTGGTTCTACTCGCTTTCCAGCATTAAGAGCATCTGCAATGTGTTTAGGGAAGACGTCGTATAACGAAGTCGGCTTACGGATGGCACTCTTGAACTCATCTTGCTTGGCCTTTTCTAGAGGTTCAGCCTCGGCGGAACTCATCTCAACCAACACATAATCAATGTCCTTTGCTGAAGGCCGAAAAAACGGATTGGCCGACCAACACTTCTTTAGAATATCAGCAATCTTAGGCGGACATGATGGGGGCATCGGAGGTCTTTTATTGTGCCTTGGACTGCAAACTTTGGGCAAGACTTTACGAGGATCTTCGCCCTCAAAGGGGCTTTCTCTGGCGTAAATCTCGTAGAGAATCATTCCAAAAGAATATATGTCACAGTGTGTCTGCAGAGAGAAAGGGTAGTGTTGTGAGATTAGATGCTTTTAAAGAAAAGATGGAAAGTGCAGAATGAGAAACGTACAGTATAATCACTCTTGCGGCGCAAATACTCTGGGGCCATGAAAAATGGTGTACCCTGCAACACATTCTTCGTCTTAGCCGTTTTAATATGACTAAAACCAAAGTCGGCGACTTTAGCTCGGAACCTACAGTCAACCAGAATGTTCTGGGCTTTTAAATCCCCATGGAGAATGGGAGGTTTGGAAGCATGCAAAAAAAGAATTCCTTGAGTGACGTCTCGAATGATTTGCAAAAGGATGTCGCCGCCGGCTGACATCGTCTCGTTTTTCAATAAGTCATGAAGTGACTGCAAAAAAAGAAAGGGTAAGATAATTAAGAGACAAGGCGGGTACATTTTGGGTGAGCGAATCATACGTACTCCATATTCCATAAACTCCATCACAAGCATTGGATCAACACGAGGAGCAATGACAGCGCCCATGACTGTTGTAATACATGGATGCCTCAATCGCGCCAGGAGACGCATTTCAATCATAAATTCTTTGCGAAGCCTGGAGCGTTCATCAAACCTCATCCACAATGGAAGTACATCCAGGACACGGCTGCGTTGTTTCGAGGAAACATAGTCCTGGTCGAGCATTGAGCAGCTATTTGAGTGTGTTGACTGTGTAGCAGATTCAAGAATCTTTAGAGCGCTGTTGTAATTTTTGTCATCCATAAGCATACGTTCCCAGTCTCGGTTGGAGGTGCTACCTCCCATGCTGCCTTGAAACGACATGGTGCCTACCGCACGGTCTTCATCTTGTGCTTCAACATCCCCGTGGAATTTGACATTCTTGTCTCCATCATTTGAACCTGTTTCCTCTTCACTTTTGGTGCGCTTCTGACCGTCAAATTCACCAGATCCCTGGAAAGAGCCCGACCCAGAAAAATTCCTGGAACCATGTTTGGATTTGAATTGCGGTGGAATAGCACGCTTGACAGCAACCTTGGTGCCACGATATTGGCCGAGGACGACAACACCAAAGGCTCCCTGGCCAATGATTTCTGGAGGTTCATTGAAGTGTAGCTCTTCGACGGCCACTTGCCACATTGAATCGCTTTGCTTTTTCTTGTAGCCCAAGTAAATGAAGATAACAATTGCCAAGGCGACAAACACGCAACCAAAAACGATTAAGAAGAAGTAAACCGAGTCGATGCAGGTTCCGCACATCATGTACGTGTTGCTTTCACAGACGCAGTCGCCGACTGCATTTGCAATTCTGTTCGTTCCATAGCCATTCTCGGCGCTGCAATCATGAGGTAGCACATAAACACGCAGGGGGGATTGAGAGATTGGTTTGCCGTTGAAGAGAATTTCGACCACCTGCACCTGGGTATGTTGATCAGTGACCTCGATTTCGTAGGCATGTTCGCCATCAATATTCATCACCTCCAAATGTTTTTCCTCGTCACCAGCATGGATAACGACGTCGACTTTGGCGTTATCACGCATCATGTTGTCAAAGATGCGGAGCTTGACGCTCTCTTTTTGCTGCACAGTAGCGCAGATGCTCATTTTTTTGCAACCAGGAAGCGCGTCGCCATAATACTCAACTAGATGCAGGTCTTCTTCTCCCTCTTTGTGTTGGTAGACATCAACGTCAAACGCTTCAACACAGGGCTTGCAGAAACAATCATAGTTCTCGTTCTCGTCACAGGAGAGACCAACCTGGCCACATCCATTCAAGAATTCAACTTCACTTCTCTTGAAGTATCCTTCGGGGCAAGTAATGCCTTCGTAGAGGTTAGATGGCCTGGTGCAGTACCAACCATCCTCGTCTTTTACCATAAACCCAGCCACTTGTTGCATTGTCCTTAGCTCATGGTACGAGCGGGCAGTGCGGAAACCAGCAAACAGCCCAGCTTCTGAGGCAGATTCAGCTATTTCTGCCAATTGCCAGTTTGTATCGCAAGGTGCTCCATCGAAATCTTGAGGATCAATAGATTCGCACTCAGCGTCTGAGCCAATAGTAGCCTTGCATTCCTTGAGCTTTTCTCCTACCACAGAATAATCATGCAGTTTCATGAGAGCTTCTTGGACTTCGTCTGCCACATCCGCTGGCACACTATTTAGTGCAGCCAATGGCCATTCAGGAAAGATATCAGTGCTTTGGAGAAAAGGAAAGAGTTCTCCATTATCCATGACAAAAATCTTCGGCTCGATTATCCTGAAGAGGTCTGGATCAATAGAATTACCTTGATCATCCTTGGTGATCTCGATCTGGTTTGTTCGAATGAATCCAACGTCAAAGCGACCACTGAGGACACCCTTCACGACTTCGACTTGATTCTTGGTGAATACAACTTGCTTTGGGTCGTTAACGTAAGACATACCAGCTTTGACAAGCTCGTAAATTTGCATTTGTCCTGCCATCAGATCCTAAGTAAGACACATCAAAGGCAACAAATGATGGTGAGACACGAGACAAAAATTGCGACAATACAATCGATTACAAAGTAAACGCAACTTACCACAATGGCACCAGCACCAACAATCTTATCCTTAATATCAGCAATATTTTGAATTTCTTTGTTGTCCGCTCGAACAGCAATCACCCCACCATACACGTCTAAGTCAAAAGTCCTATCTCGGACCGAGAGTAGTTTGGAGGACGTAACAAGAGCTGTCGCTCCAACTTCCGTACCAATGCACGAGTACACACCAGGATTAGCAAAAATAAAGTCAACTTCTTTGTTGTCAATTGCAGTGAAAATGGCTTCAAATAACTTCGGGACGACTTCGAACTTGATGGGAGGATCAAATTTTTGGCCTGCTGTCTCAGTTAGGTATGTCGAAAAGGTCTGATTCGTCTCTTTCAACGCTTGATCCAGGCCCGCAATCGCATGAACACCGATAGTGTAAATGGGCTTGTGGATATAGGGATCGAAGCTGTGTACTTTTGTCTCGCACTCTTTCTCAGAAGAAGGGTGCGTAGGTGTAGGCGTCGGCCTCGGCGTCGACGCCTGTTCCGCTTCAACGGCCATGCTTACGTCAAGAATTTGGGCCTTCGTCAAGGCACACGCGAAGACGAGCAGCAAGGAGAATTGCAACTTCATACTTTATTTTATTAGCTCTTACAGGTGCTCTTTGTCTTTTTTCATTTGTTTTGTTTTTATGACAGGATCAAAAATCAAAAGAATCATCCCGTTTTTGGTGTGTGCATGTGTTATGTTTGGTGGTCGCACAGAAAGACCAATGACTTTTGCCATCACTACCTGGTACCTGGTACGGTACCAGGTACCAGGCACGTACTCTAGTAGTACTACCAGAAGACCACAAGGTACTACTGTAGTAGCCTACTAGTAGTACTACTACTAGGCTACTACTTATCGTAGTAGTACTACGATAAGAGTACTACCAGTACCAGCAGCACCATACTACTAGGGATAGTAGTAGTACTTCAAAGATATTTACCATACGTAAATGAGAACGTTCGAAGCGAACACAACATCAAGATGGTTGCTAACAGTTACCTGGTACCAGGTACCTGGTACCTGGTACCAGTATACTACTTACTGTAGAGAAGTACTACCTGGTACTACTATCGAAAGTTACAAACGAACGCAAACGAACAACGTGGTTGCCGCGTTGGCAAAATCCGAAGACTACGTACCGTACTATAGTACCAGGTAGACTAGTACTAGTAGGTAGTACTACTTTTCCTGGTACCAGCTTACTGTACCACCAGGGTACTTTCTGTCTAATACCGGTAGTCTAGTAGTATTGCGTACCGACACAGTTGAGAAATGTCAAATTTGCATTCAATGACTATATGCATCATCAAAGAATGCTTCGGCAATTGTTTTCTGTACCAGGTACTGTACCTACTATAATGGCATCATCAAAGAATGCTTCGGCAGTTCTTCAAAACAGTACCAGGGTACGTACCGCCAGGTAGGTTTTGCAACATGAAATAAGCCCGGTTCCAGTAGGTACTACTAGGTTCCAAGATTAAATTCCCGGGGTACCGGTACCAGCGGTACCAGTTAGTACTGTTCACAGCAGTCTAGTAGGAGTGGTACCTGGTACTACGTAGAACCTGGAAGCTAGTATTGGTACTACCTTACCACTACTACTAGTAGTCGAGGGTAGAATTCAAAAAGTAATTATAATACAACCACCACCTACTGGAAACTGATAGTCTAGTACTAGAGTACTACGTACTTACTACCAGGTAGTACAAAGCTAGTAGTAGTACGATATCGTCTTCAACACCACATTTCTTTGATGCCCAAAAAAGATTGCTTGTTCAAAAATCTTCGAAAAGATTGCACTTTGCATAAATTTTAATACCGCTTCTTACAGTCTTTCATTAAATATTATTTGCGCATAGACCTTTATCAAGAAGTGCTGTCTCGAAAATGGTGACGGTCTGTTCTCTCCCCTGTAGCTCGTCCAGCACAAAACGACCAATTTAAAGGAATTTTGGGTTTTGGGTTCATCAATCAACCGGCGTGCGAATCCCAATAAAATCCAGAAAACAATCATGCTGCTGCAGTCCAATTATCATGTTTTCCTAGTCGACGTCGTCGGGTGAATAATAGACGAGGGCTAAGTAAACGTGGAATAAAGAAAGTACACAAGCTCAGAAAGAATCGCCTACTAGTCTTTGCATGCTCATATTGTATTAATTATTTTTGTAGAGAACGAATTGCGCAGCCCCACTACTTTCCTCGGTCTTTTTTTGAAAGCAACAGTAAGCCTGCTGATAAAACGTCGCACATCACTAAAAATTTTATTCATTGCCAGGCATCATCTACATCAGTGCTGCTATTGTTGTCGTCTTTGGTTATACCGGCGATTCCGCCAAAGGAACTAATATTACCAGGGACATCATCATCCAAGTCCCAAGATTCATCCAAACTCATTTCGTCTCTCAGTAGCGCCGCCTTGGCTTGGTCTACCATTCGGTAAACCCACGTTTGCCTTGTCTCAACGACCATATCATCAAGATCACTTTTACCACTGACACTTCTCTGCAAAGCTTGTGCTTCTATTTGCATTTTTTCTTCCATATTTTTCGGCAAGGGGGGCATTCTTTGTCCCGCAAATTCCATCATCCCTTTAGTATCACCGAGACCTTGATAGACCATCACAATCCCACTAAGGGCACCAAAGTGCCACGGTTTTAGATTCAGCACCAACAGGCATAATTCAAGGGATTCTTCCAATCGGTCTTGCAAAAACAAAAGCGTAGCCAATCGATTAACGGGCTCGACATAATATAACCCCTCTTTGGCGATTAATTTTCGTAACATTTCTTCGGCTTGTTTCCAGGCATTAGGATTTCCCATCGCTACTAATTTTTCCGTAGCCATCAATTCTTCTGCGGCTCTGGGACCTCGCGACGTGTACCACAAATCCCAGAGTTGAGAAATAGCTCCATCGCTCTCCGCCAAAGACTCCAGGAGCTGAATTTCCGTTTCCAATCGTTCTCGCCCAATGGAAGTTAACAGAGGAGCTTTGCCAACATCTAAAACTTTTTTCCAGTCGCTGTAGGGACGATTCAGAAGGCTTCTTCTGACCGCTTCTGTAGCGTCACCACTCAAAGAAGGCTTGGAAGCATCATCGTTTTCGTTATTTGAGGTAGTCACTCCCAGTAAGGATTCAAGACGCAGCTGCCTTTCAGCTTCAAGATTAATGTTTTCGTCCTTACTCTCCTCACTGTTAGAATCCGTGCCATAGAACTGACAGTGAGGTTTTGTTGGAATTCGAGGTCGATTCTGGAGAATATTGTTGGAGTCGGGCAAGAAGGCTCGGCAGGTCGGAGGCAGTACCAGCAAAATGATTGGGACACACACGCTTACTATCAAAGAAATGGTGGCTACTTTTCGACGCTGAAGGAGGCTGCTGTGAGGGATCTCCATGGCTGATGCATATTCTTCCAACATTAAGATCTTAGAGGAACCGACAGGCTGGAGTAGCTCGGAGAACTTTTTCCTTATGTTTGTCTGTGGACGAGGAAATTCGAAAGTAGCAGTCTTTCATCGCGAATCATGACGCAGTGTCTTCTGCTTGGATGAGAACTGCAGCTTGCCAAACTACGATAGCCCGTGTTAATAATATTCCACTTTTATTCATGAACTACATCATTCACTTGCTACTGTCAGCTACTACTTACTACTACTACTACTACTACTACTACTACTACTACTACTACTACTACTACTACTACTACTACTACTACTACTACTACTACTACTACTACTACTACTACTACTACTACTACTACTACT
>Ga0210036_1003052_pt1 | contig 16928 bp, 13 predicted proteins | sample CryGeymeta201515_FD_185469 | JGI IMG/M metagenome (GOLD analysis project Ga0210036, IMG submission 185469) | Groundwater microbial communities from Crystal Geyser aquifers in Utah, USA - Crystal Geyser metaG 2015-15 (SPAdes) (version 2) | ecosystem: Environmental > Aquatic > Deep subsurface >...
GACCCACATCTGGACCTACGAGTGGCCCTACCTCTGGGCCTACAGGAGGACCAACAGCAGTTCCTACATCCCTGCCTACAACAAGCCCCACAACTGAGGTTCCAACATCCAGTCCTACAAGTGGACCCACATCTGGGCCCACAAGAGGGCCTACAGGTGTGCCTACAGCTGGACCTACAAGTGGACCCACAGCTAAACCTACAAGTGTGCCCACATCTGGGCCCACCTATGGACCCACATCTGGACCAACAAGTGGTCCCACAACTGCACCAACTTCTTTTCCTACATCAAGCCCTACATCTGGCCCCACAAGTGAACCCACTTCTGCTCCTACATCAGGCCCTACTACAGGCCCTACAAGAGATCCCACAACTGGACCCACCTCTGCTCCGACAGCAGGTCCTACTACAGGACCCACCATTGCTCCTACAGCTGGACCTACCCACGGTCCTACAACTGGCCCTACCAGTGCTCCTACACCTGGACCCACTAGTGGTCCAACCTTTGGACCCACCTCAGGTCCAACTGCAAATCCTATTACCTTGAGTCCCACTACAGATCAGCCTACTATGACAAGTGGTCATCCCAGTGTATCTCCAACAACAGCATACCCTACCAGCTTTCCTACTGAAGGTCCTACTGCTCAGCCAACCAGTGATCCAACACAGAGTCCATCAACAGTGATGCCATCTCCATCTCCAACAACTGGACCAACCAGTCGACCTACCTCTGGACCAACCTATGGACCAACCTCTGGGCCTACAAGAAGACCTACATCAGAGCCAACCACAGGACCTACTTCTGGTCCCACATCTGGACCCACCAGCAGCCCTACATCACTTCCAACATCAGTGCCTACAAGTAATCCCACCACTGAGGTTCCTACAATTAGTCCCACATTTGGGCCAACCAGTGGACCAACCAGTGGACCTACCTCAAATCCAACATCTAGCCCTACCAGTAGACCTACCTCTGGACCCACAAGTGGTCCTACATCAGGACCAACCACTGGACCCACAAGTGGTCCTACAAGCATTCCTACATCTGGGCCAACCAGTGGGCCTACCCTGGGACCTACATCTGTACCTACAACCAACCCTACAACTGAGGTGCCCACATTGGGCCCAACCCATAGCCCAACCTCTGGACCCACCTCTGGACCCACCTCAGGACCCACATCTGGCCCAACAGTTGGGCCTACAGGAGGACCCACATCTGGACCTACGAGTGGCCCTACCTCTGGGCCTACAGGAGGACCAACAGCAGTTCCTACATCCCTGCCTACAACAAGCCCCACAACTGAGGTTCCAACATCCAGTCCTACAAGTGGACCAACATCTGGGCCCACAAGAGGGCCTACAGGTGTGCCTACAGCTGGACCTACAAGTGGACCCACAGCTAAACCTACAAGTGTGCCCACATCTGGGCCCACATCTGGGCCCACCTATGGACCCACATCTGCACCCACCTATGGACCCACATCTGGACCCACATCTGGACCCACATCTGGACCAACAAGTGGTCCCACAAGTGGTCCCACAACTGCACCAACTTCTGTTCCTACATCAAGCCCTACATCTGGTCCTACAAGTGAACCCACTTCTGCTCCTACATCAGGCCCTACTACAGGCCCTACAAGAGATCCCACAACTGGACCCACCTCTGCTCCGACAGCAGGTCCTACTACAGGACCCACCATTGCTCCTACAGCTGGACCTACCCACGGTCCTACAACTGGCCCTACCAGTGCTCCTACACCTGGACCCACTAGTGGTCCAACCTTTGGACCCACCTCAGGTCCAACTGCAAATCCTATTACCTTGAGTCCCACTACAGATCAGCCTACTATGACAAGTGGTCATCCCAGTGTATCTCCAACAACAGCATACCCTACCAGCTTTCCTACTGAAGGTCCTACTGCTCAGCCAACCAGTGATCCAACACAGAGTCCATCAACAGTGATGCCATCTCCATCTCCAACAACTGGACCAACCAGTCGACCTACCTCTGGACCAACCTATGGACCAACCTCTGGGCCTACAAGAAGACCTACATCAGAGCCAACCACAGGACCTACTTCTGGTCCCACATCTGGACCCACCAGCAGCCCTACATCACTTCCAACATCAGTGCCTACAAGTAATCCCACCACTGAGGTTCCTACAATTAGTCCCACATTTGGGCCAACCAGTGGACCAACCAGTGGACCTACCTCAAATCCAACATCTAGCCCTACCAGTAGACCTACCTCTGGACCCACAAGTGGTCCTACATCAGGACCAACCACTGGACCCACAAGTGGTCCTACAAGCATTCCTACATCTGGGCCAACCAGTGGGCCTACCCTGGGACCTACATCTGTACCTACAACCAACCCTACAACTGAGGTGCCCACATTGGGCCCAACCCATAGCCCAACCTCTGGACCCACCTCTGGACCCACCTCAGGACCCACATCTGGCCCAACAGTTGGGCCTACAGGAGGACCCACATCTGGACCTACGAGTGGCCCTACCTCTGGGCCTACAGGAGGACCAACAGCAGTTCCTACATCCCTGCCTACAACAAGCCCCACAACTGAGGTTCCAACATCCAGTCCTACAAGTGGACCCACATCTGGGCCCACAAGAGGGCCTACAGGTGTGCCTACAGCTGGACCTACAAGTGGACCCACAGCTAAACCTACAAGTGTGCCCACATCTGGGCCCACCTATGGACCCACATCTGGACCAACAAGTGGTCCCACAACTGCACCAACTTCTTTTCCTACATCAAGCCCTACATCTGGCCCCACAAGTGAACCCACTTCTGCTCCTACATCAGGCCCTACATCTGGTCCTACAAGTGGTCCCACATCAGAACCTACAAGTTCCCCTACGAAAGGTCCGGCTACAAATCTTCCAACTGAGGTTCCAACTGCATCACCTACAATTTTCCCAACTTCTGGCCCAACAGCAGGAATTACTAATGACCCAACTAGTTTCCCTACGGATTCACCAACATCAAACCCTACAGATGGACCAACTCGTGGGCCATCCAATGTGCCAACTGGATTACCGACAGTAATTCCCTCAACATTAGTTCCTACAACTGAGCAGCCAACAGTTACTAGCGGGCACCCAACAACTCTGCCTACATCTTTCCCCACACAAAACCCAAGTGAAAAGCCTACCAATGACCCTACAGTTGAACCAACAACATCTCCAACTAGTGCACCTACGCTAAGCCCTTCTACAACCATTCCTACTGAAACCCCTACACTAGTACCCACGATGCTTCCAACAACAAGCCCCACCAGTGATCCCACACTGAGCCCTACAGGAACTCCAACAGGTATTCCAACTGTTTCCCCAACAAGTATTCCCACCTTGTATCCTACTGGTGGCCCAACAAGTGAACCAACTGGATCCCCTACTACAATCCCCACAGAAGAGCCAACATTAGGACCAACTGGTAATCCCACAGTCAGCCCTACACCAGTTCCTTCTGGCAATCCCACCACCTTGAGTCCCACTACAGATGCTCCTACTGTGTCAAGCGGACATCCCAGTGCATCACCTGTAACTGTGTCCCCCACATCTGCTCCAACTGGTTTACCTACTACAGTCCCAACTTCTTATCCAACTGGAGGACCCACTGGTGCACCTACCAGTGACCCCACTGGAAGTCCTGTGACTACTGCTCCAACCGTTGTCCCAACAGGGGCCCCTACTGTTGCTCCAACTTCACTGCCTACAGAGCAGCCAACATCAGGACCAACTGGTGATCCCACCATCAGCCCTACAGCAGCCCCTTCTGGTAACCCCACAACCTTAAGACCCACAACAAGTGCGCCTACAGTAGGCAGTGGCCACCCAAGTGCTTCTCCTGTGACAGGAGCTCCCACCATTGCACCCACTGGAGTTCCAACAACAAAGCCTACCATTGTTCCAACATCTACACCAACAGAAGGGCCAACAGGAGGACCAACAGAGGTGCCAACCATACAGCCAACAGATTCACCAACAGCTGCTCCAACTGGACTCCCTACAATCAATCCAACTTCTACTCCAACAGAAGGTCCTACAGGTGAGCCAACTGGTTTGCCTACATCAGTACCCACGATGCTTCCAACAACAAGCCCCACCAGTGATCCCACACTGAGCCCTACAGGAACTCCAACAGGTATTCCAACTGTTTCCCCAACAAGTATTCCCACCTTGTATCCTACTGGTGGCCCAACAAGTGAACCAACTGGATCCCCTACTACAATCCCCACAGAAGAGCCAACATTAGGACCAACTGGTAATCCCACAGTCAGCCCTACACCAGTTCCTTCTGGTAATCCCACCACCTTGAGTCCCACTACAGATGCTCCTACTGTGTCAAATGGACATCCCAGTGCATCACCTGTGACAGGAGCTCCCACCACTGCACCCACTTTTGGTCCAACAAAGGAACCATCAGAAGTTCCTACTACGACACCAACTCTTACCCCAAGTATAGGTGAAACAAATGATCCCACATTGAGCCCCACATCAATACCCACAACCATTCCAACGTTGTTTCCTACTGGAGGCTTTACTGGTGAGCCAACGCTTGATCCAACAGGAATCCCTGGAACTGGCTCACCTACCATAGTTCCAACACTTGCACCAAGCGTAGGGGAGACAAATGACCCATCTATGGCACCTACAGAACTACCAATGATTGCATCCAGAGCATTTGAGTTAGCTTTCACTCCGGCGCCCAAGCCAAAATGTGTTGATAAGTTTAGCAGTCTCTGGGGTGATGTCCACTTGGTAAGAATTTGCATGATGTAGACTTTCTATGTCCTGCCATTTTCTGTTTGGCTTGCTTTACTCACATAGAACTGAAATATTGTTTCATTAGGTAACCTTTGATGGATTGAAATATGATTGCCAAGGAGAGGGGGAATTCCATCTTCTGAAGTCTCTGGACTCTGAATTTGAAATTCAGGGCCGCTTTGCAAGGTTCCGAACAGACAAAAGAATTACTGTGACAAAAGGGATTGTTATCAATACCGGAGACAAAGATACTCCACGGATTCAGCTTGCTCTCCCCACAGAGTATGACAGTAAATGCCATGTTGATCTCTATGTTGACAGTGTCTACCGCAACATCGAAGATGGCAGTGGCACAGATTCAGTTGTCATCTCTCAACTGGCATGGAACAAGTACTCGGTTACGTTTCCGTGGACGGGCATTGATTTGGCCGTTGAAGTGAGGAAGTCTCGCAGGTTTGGTTGCTTTTTCAGGGTAAAAGTATGCTTACCTGATGATTATAGGAATGAAGAGAATTTTGTTGGTCTTTTGGGGAGTCCCAATGGCAATGAATTTGATGACTGGACGACATCTGATGGCACAGTGCTCCCATTTCCAGCCACCACCAAAGCATCACGTTTTCAGTCTGCATATGACTACTGTGTGAGGCAAGTTATTGCCTTCAAAATGAGTAGTCTGTATTGTGTGAACTGTTTAATACCTTTGACGCTAACTGCCGCAAAATCTTCTTTCCTTTTATCTCTACTACATTAGCAATTGGTGTATCTATGAAGAGGAAGACTCACTCTTTGAGTACAATGAAACACAGAACGAAAGCTTTAAGAAGTATTTCAGATGCGGGGATGCTTACAGGAACGACCTTGAGAGCTGTGTTGAGAATAGTCCCGAGAGCCTCGCCAAAATTTGTAATTCTAACGAAGAATGTCTAATTGATGGCTGTGCTGGCGACGAGACAGATGCAGTGGATGCCTTGCTAGCAGAAGAACATTTTGTTGAATCAAAGTGCGCGAAAATTGTCTACAGTGAAGATTTTGGTGGTCTGATGGCCGAGAATGCATCAAAAATTCAGAGGGTATTTGATGTTCCTGAAGATGCTGAAAGGTACGGTGATTAATGTGGTGGTAACCGCAGCATGCTTGTGTGTACTGCTCCATTCTCTTTCTAAAATTATCAATGTTCCTTGCATCAGCTTAACTGTGGAGTTCCTGTTCTATGAATTTGATAAATGGAATGGTGACAATGAGGGTGACAAACTCTATGCAACTGTAGGTGACGTGCAGCTCGATTTGGAGCGCTTTGAACACCATGACGTGGTTGCCAATCCAAACAACGAACAACATGGAAAATATGGTGATGTCTCCTGGTCACGTTTCATCATGAATGAAGCAAGTGGCGTTGTACCAGGAGAAAGCATAGTTCAAGTGCACAAGGTCTCTATTAAAGTACCTCCAAATCAATATATTGAAGGCAGGCTGAACTTTGAATTTGAGTTGGTTGTCAAATCAAACACCAACAAAGTCAGCTGCGGAATTCAAGAGTTCCGCATTGTTGCTCACAGGCTATGTAAAAGAGACCTCGAAAATGAAAAAGTAGAGGAGAAGCAGCTTACCGTGCCGCAGAAATGTGTGGGCTACAAGGCCGCTGGGAAGGGAGGGCCACATATTATGACCTTTGATGGAGTAAAATATGACTGCCAAGCAGCTGGTGAGTTTGTACTTATGAAGGCCACCAGTGGCAGAGAATCAAATTTTGAGATCCAAGGGAGATTTGTCAAATTTGGAAATGATCAACAAGTTACAGCAACGACAAGTGTGGTCATCAAGTCAGGCTCCACTGCACCTGTAGTCCAAGTTAATGTGCCCTTAGGAGCCAGCAATGGTGTATGCAAACCGTTTGCTTTCATCAACAAAGAGCTCCAAAAAGGAGGATTGATTGGTCTTAGTGAAGACCAACCTGGATTTCAGTCTGAAATGTTTGTAAGTGACAGTGAAGAGGGTCTACTTCTCTTCTTCTTTGATGCAAAAATCCAGGTCACCTTGACGGCCAGATCAAATTCCGAAAATGGATGCATTTTAAGCACATCTGTGTGCATTGGGCATGACTCTCCATTACTTGAGAGTGACTCCTTCGAGGGTCTTTTGGGAACACCAAATGGAAACAAGAAGGATGACTGGATGACGCATGATGGTCTACCAGTGTCATTGCCTACAACTACCAAAGAAAAACTTGTAGACTCCTATAACTACTGCGTTGATAACTGGTGGTAAGTTTGCCATCTTGTAGCAGTTATTGGAAGTTGTCTTCGCCTATTTTTCCTGATTGGTTTATTTGTTTTTGCCTCAAAATCATTGTTATAGTATCCATGACGAAGAGTCTAGTCTATTTGTTTATCAATATGACATTGATGAATCATTTGACGCTTTTGAACAGTGTACCAGTCCATTTGAACAAAAAACCTTGGAATGTGTGGAGAAAGCTGGAAACGATGAGGAAAGCTCTCTCTACAAGATTTGTGGTAAAAATGACTATGCATGTCTCGTTGATGGCTGTGTGGGTTCCAAGTTTGATGCACAAAGACGAATTGAGAGTGAAAATGATGCAGACATGGGCTGTGCTGAGCTTATTCTCTTTGAAGACTTTAGTCCTTCGCACTCAGATAGTTGGGGTGGCCTGCAGCCTGTACAAAACAGCTCCTTTGGTAGTCCCTTCCTTCAGCTTATTAAGGGAGAATCTAATGCAACCAAGACAATTGCTGTACCATCTGACGCGTAAGTACAGTACCCGTGCATGATTGCGGCTGTCTCTATCTCCTGCACATGAATATTGTCTGATCAAGATGGCTCCTCTCTCCATGTGTCAAATAGTGACATTGTGACAATTGAGTTCCTCTTCTACAAAATAGGCCAATGGAACAACAATGATAAATTGATAGTTGGGATCAATACAGTGGATTTAGAACTTGGCTCCTTTGCTCAACAGGATCCGTTGAACTTCGATAACACACTCAACAGCTTCTACTCGGGAGCAGCAGGTGGCATTTCCTGGAAACGATACAGCACAATAGAGAGCTCTGCTCTTGGCATTCATACAACTTTGGACCAAATTCATACCGTCGAAATTGCTATTCCATCTAACTACTTTGCTTTGGGTTCCTTCCATCTTAAGCTATCTGTGAACCTTAGTGACTCAAACGGAAGTGCAGGTTTTGATGATATCCGAATTATGGCAATGAAATATTCTTGCAACTCCCCTAAAGATTCGCTGATCAATCCTCCTTCAGATATGAATAATATTCCTGATGCTGCGCTCCCAGTTACGTGCAAAGGAGATGCTGCATCTTTATCATTTGATGTGTCAACCTTTGATGGTCTTGACTACTCCTGTTCTGCTGAAGGCGAGTTTATTCTAACCCGGTCAACCCCCAAATCTGGTAGCTCTGGTTTTGAGATGCAAGGTCGTCTGTGGAACTACGGCAGTGACAACAAGGTTTCTCTTCCCAGAGGGCTGGTAGTCCTTGACGACGGTACCCCCAAAGTCCAAATCAGTGTTGCCCAGGACTCAGGGAAGAATGATTTGGTTGCTGGCCAGTGTCCCATGGATGTATATGTCAATAACCAGAGGTACTCACTGAACGCTGCTGCTTCCTTGGGTGATTTCGCTGGTGTGAGAATAGAGCGGATTGGTGCAATAGGACATGAATCAATCATCGCATACTATCCTGATACAGGTGTGCAGGTAACAGCTATGATAAAGCAATCTAGTTGGTTCGGTTGTTATCTGTCCATAAAACTATGTTTGCCGGACAGCTACCGTGAAGGTGAAGAATTCATGGGTCTCTTTGGATCCAGAGATGGTGATAAGCAAACTGAGTGGATGAAGAATAATGGTGATCTCATCAAGTTCAAGACAGCTGCAAGGCATTTTGAGCCTGCTTACGACTATTGCACTTCAAATTGGTGTCTCAGAAATGAGAAGGAATCTATGTTCTCCTATTCCGAAGATATGTCCTTCGAAGACTACCAGGCTGGATGCGAAAAGAAGTTCAATAATAAGGTTGCCAATTGCATGAGAAACCCAACCGCGGAACTCAAAGCTACTTGTGGCTCAACTCTAAGCTGTCTCAATGCCGGTTGTGCAGGTAGGATTGAGGATGCAAGGGATGCAATTGCCATTGAAAACCACCTCTTAGAACAGCAGTGTGGAGATCTAATAACTTTTGAGGACTTTGATGATGGAAATCGAAAGGATCTCTCTGGTTGGGAGGAGATCGGTCTTGGTGAACTAGTCCCAGCAAGTCGTGACACAAACAACATAATTGGTAACAACCAATTCATGGGTCGTTTGTCAAAAAGCCGACCAGTTATTATGAAGACTTATGTTGTTCCGAAGACAATTGGTAAGACCTCACTATCTGTTTGGTGTCTTAAAGGCCCTAGCTACACGTGAAGTGGTGTTGCTGTGATTTTGTGGTCCCGTTCTTTGCGTATTCTTGTTACTCACTGAATCCCGTTCTGCGTTAAATAGAATCTATCGTGATTGAGTTCAATTTTTTGGAAATTGATAACTGGTTGGCTGAGGACGGCAGCCACGACACTCTCTTCATCGTCTTCCAAGATCAATACAAGCTTGATCTACGTGCATTCGATCTGCATGCTTTTAATGGTCAATGGGTAACCCAAAGTGGCATCTCATATAAACGAGAGAGTCTTGCTGCCCAAACTGACATGGGATTCAATAAAGAATTCCTCGACCAGAGCCACAAGGTGACCGTGCACGTCCCTCAGCATATATTCCAGCGTGGATCACTCAAGGTTGCATTCCAAGCTGACTTGTCTTTAGAGGAACAGAATGAGAGTGCCGGCATTGACAACTTCCGGATGACAGCGCACGGCAAGAGTTGCCGCGTGACATGGACTGGTGGAGAGTTGCCTTCTGAAAAAATTAAAAAGGCTCTGAAGAGCAACGAGACAAAGGTTGAACTTTGCATTAAGCAGAATGGAAAGTACAGATTGAAAAAGTTTAAAAAGTCTGAAATGCCAGCTGAGACCTACAACAAGGAGAAGTGTGCAAAGAAGGTTGAAGTTTGCATTAAAAATGGCGAAGGCAAGTACAGACCTGAGAAATTCAAGAAGTCCAATATCCCTGCAGAGACATACGACATGGAAAGGTGTAAAAAGGTTAACATCTGCATCAAAAAGAACGACGACTTCATATTCAAGAAGTTCTGGCCGGACAAGGTCCCCAACAATACCGCCGATGCTTCAAATTGCGAAGCAACAGAACGCAACTTGGAGGAGGAAGAAGAAGATACGAGTAAAGAATGCAGAACGTAAGTACTGTAGTTGGCCACGTTGTGGTCTCCTTGGTTGATACTTCTTGGCTTGTCTTCTCACTATTTTTTCTTCTCCAAATGCAGTGCATATGCCTTTCACTCCAGCCGTTTGTCTTTACCATTTTCTCGTATGGGATTTCAAGATAGCTTTGGGTGGTCCAGTGGTCCCATCCTGGACTCCAACTTTGCGTATACATTCGATCTCTACGCACGAGTAGATGAGGAGGAGGAAGAAGAAGACAACAGCAGGAATACCAAGCAAGGAAGATTGGTTGGTCAGGTCCATGTTGACTACGACGGACTCCGTGCGGTTGTCTCCGTCGAAACAGCAGGTCCATATTACTTGGATGAAGTTCATGGGCATATTGGTACATCGCGACTCCCCACCCGGAACGGGGAGGAGATTGCGGACGAGGACGACTTTCCCGTTTCCCAGATTGACTTGGAGGCAATGCAGACTTCTTCTTCGTTTGTTGTTTCTGGATTCGATTACGATGGTATCCATGTGGTTGTCCAAGCCACTGTGTGTGGTGATTATACCGCCCCTGCAATGTTTCAGGAACCAGAAATTCGTGGATTCCGTGGAGTCGGTACTTCATCCTCCACCAGCACCACAAAAGAATCCCGAGCAGCGACGAGTTTTACCGGCATCTGGTCTCGTTTCAGGTACTCGTAGTAACTGGTAGTTTTTCATACATAAGCAGTACCAGTTACCAGTAGTATATTGTAATACAATTTTATTTGGAGTAGCAGAAAAAGACAAGGGGTCGTAGTACGGTCGCATGGCTGCTGTTGTTCAAGTGGAGTGTTACCAGGCACCAGGCAGTACGACTCTTGCTCGGTTGGGAGTGGGGGGCTTGACTATTGAGGAGGGCCGGTGTGTGTAACCACAAACTTCATGACACGTTTTTGTGACCCAGTGCAACAGCTCTTTTGAAAAACGTTTCTTTGGCTGTTCATGATTCGGAGATACTGGACAATACGAGTTACGAGTGCGCACTGTAGTATTAGTAGACAGGAAGGTCACTGTCACAATATGATGCGGACTGTCGTTGGCTGCCTTTTTTACTTGAGTGTTCGTGTTATATAACTTTTTAACCAGTCGAGTTTCGCGCTCGTTCAAAAACAAAAGTGGTCCAAGAAAAAAGAAACGCCTTGTCTCGTTTTACGTTTTATCGGGGTTGCAACCAAGTCGCATTTTGTTGATATTACTATGCATTATGTTGTATTCGTAGTCCACCAAAATCCGCCAGAATTCCCATTTTCTGCTGGATAATCAGAGATCAGAGCATTTAGTCGGAAAACCAGATGAAAAAAAATGGTATATGATGTACGAAGAGTGAGTCACAATTTCCGATCGGCGTAACGCCGCCGCTACAGACATGCCGCTGAACTGTACCTTGAGATGTGTTGAGTTGTTTCTTTTAATACTAGACTACTAGTCTACTAGAGTAGTAGTAATTATTTTCTGTTTCCTTATTTATTTTGTACCATACGGCCGCCAATTTCTCAGCTGCGCTGGTTTAATTACAGTAAATCGAAAAGATAGTAGTAGCAAAATAATACATGAGAATCCTTTTTTATTAACAAGTACTCCGAGTAAAGTACTACTAGTAGTAGGTCTACTCCCGTTATTTTTTAAAGTAGGTCTACCTGGTAGTAATACACTCGTACTTCTTTACCCTTTTTCCTCAGTTTGAATTTTGAAAAATAGCAAGCAGGTCAAGCCTGCAAATCGTAAGTAGCCAGGCGAGGCGCTGCTGCTTACTTTTTGCGATGGCAACAATATTATATTTAATTTTGATGAATTTTTTAATGCTCGTACTGTATTACGAGTAGTTTAGGATGGCTTGGGTAACAACCAGCAGCCTACCTATCATGCACAGGAGTTCCGTCGTAAACAAAGCTACGTATTCTAATATCGGGAGTACTACAAAGTGACTGATTCGGCAAAGAAACATACGAAACGACTTTCATGTCAATCATCTTTAATTTACTGCGTTCCTATTCATTGCCACATCCAATGTCACATACTACGACCACAACTTCGATGTGAGCTTCGAATGCCATTTCTCGTTTTCGTGATTCAAACTTTCTAACTTTTTGGTGCTGCGGCTTTTACGGAGACCACTGACACTGACACTGCCAGCAGCAGCAGCAGCAGCAGTACTGGTAGTAACAGAAGAAGAAGAAGCGTGGTCGGCGGCCATCGCATTGCCTTGCTCGGCGTGCTCTTCTTTTTTCGTTGTTAGAGATATAGGAGGAGTGTGCGCATCCTCTCTGTCCACACAAACAGTGGCATAAGCAATCACGGACACAAATCCATCACTGAATCCGGAGATTTCGAGCACATCGTGTTGAGCATCCGAGAGCGACGAGGCCTCCATGGTGTGGACAATTGGGAAAATCTCGGGATTAATGCTCTCCTTGGCGCCGTCCATCGGTAGAAAAGAGTTCTCGCCGCCAAGAAATGTATAAGTCGCCGTCAGATGCATGGAAGCGATTGCTTCGTAAGAAATCACCGATTTTTGTCCATCGAAAACCACACTCACGTACGCAATGAGTCGTCCATTCTTACTGCGAAGCGCTAATGTGTATGGTTCGTTCGAAGATTTGAAACGAGACGTCCATCCGACGGAATCTTCAAAACCAAACTCAGTGAAAGGAATAGAATGCTCCTCAGAATAGGCAAATCCTGAGGCACATTCTTCTTCCTCTATTTTGTATTCTGTCACAGTGGCATTTACGCTGGCTTCTGTTTCGTCTAATTTTCTGGTGTTTTGGTGCGAGATTGGACTGAGACACCACTCTGTATGCGAGACACTGTTCGTTTCAGCAATGTTCCCGACGCCAGCAGCTTCATTCAATGGTGGGGTCAGTTGAAGACTCGATATGCCGCTGCCAGTTTCAATCCCAAAACCAGCGAACACAAAGTCATCGGAAGAGAAGTCAAAGAGGGTGGCACCATCTTCGAGCGTGGCAACGGCGTCAACTGTAATGCTACCAATGCAGTCGTCACAATCACCTTGGGTGCAGACGTAGCCATTGAATGACTCTTCGAAACGAATGCGAGCAGTGCGAGGGTACGTATTTGCGTTCGTGGTTGGGTCACCAAAACATTCCAGCCGGATATTACTATCTCCAGAGCAGGACAGTTCTCCGTTGGACCAAAGCGTTGAAGCTGCTCCAGAGTGAATGCTGACCTCGGGCTCTGCCGCCCTTTCAAGCTTTCCATCAATACAGTCAGCAAAGTAGGCCTTTATGACAAACGAGTCAATACCACCCGACTCGATCTCAAGGCTATGAATCATGTCGTGCATGAAGGCAATATTGAGCAAACCTGTAGTATGGTAATACCTGTTTGGTATGCTCAGAAGCACCTTGTGCACAAGTACGAAATTGCTTCCGTAAATAATAGGCTCTGACGTTCTCGTTCTGTGCCTGGACCAGAATATGCCGTCGTCGAGACCTTCCAGCTTCGTAAGAGAACTATCGAATTCCTTGAAATCAAGTGTTGTAGATCCAATCCTAACCGAAAAAGAACTGTCCTCGTTCCATGAGCCAATTTCATAGTACATGAACTCGATATGAATTCGATTCGCGTCTGCAGGTACAGTGAACTCTTTGGTCGTTCCAGTCTGTCCTTGACCAAATGGTCCAAGGAAAGTGCTCAGGCTGTCCGACCTGCTGTCAATGACTCCTTCTTGTCCCCATCTGCCAATAGAATCCTCAAAATCATCGAAATAGATGAGTTTTTTGCAACCAACTAAATAAGCTTCATTTTCAAGGTCCATTTCAGCATCCTTGACTTCGCCGGATGCTACACCATCGATAATGCAAGTGATATCTCCTGCGCAAACATCAATGAGCTCATCAGGAGCATTCGCAATGGCATCTTCAATATCAGTGTTGTAAGGCAAATCGCAATTACTGTGGCTTGCAAAATTCGATTGACCATTGTATGTGAATAACGATTCAGACTCGTTTCTGAGACACCAATTAGATGTGCAATAATCATATGCCGCCCGGAATCGCTTGTCAGATGCAATAGCTACAGTAGAGCCAGTAGGACTCATCCAGTCATCATTGCGATCGCCATTGGGTGAGCCCAAGAGACCAACAAAGGTCTCATCGGTGCGATAATCATCAGGTAGACAAACACTTGATGACAAGTAGCAGCCGTAAGTCTCCGACTCCGATAACAAGGAACTGAAATGAAGGCCAGAGGCTGGATAGTACACAGTTATCCTTTTGACACCCTCATTTCCTATAGCGAGGGTAACTTGTACAAAATCACTTTGGGTACCATTGGTTTCAATGTCATGTGGAATGCCATCGACAAACATGTCAATGCCACATCCTTCCTGGGTCATATTCCGTGTTTCCAGTTGTATTCTTGGCACAAAGAGATCGCCTGTTTGAATAACGTAGCCTCTTGTGACTGCAACTCTCTTGTTACTTGCCACTGCGTTTTCAAATCTGGCCTGAATCTGAAAGTCACTGTCAAGTGACCGTGTGAGTACAAATTCGCCCTCTCCTTGGCAATCATACTTGAGCCCGTCATAAGAGACAAGATGTGGATCACCCCAGAAATGGGCGCAAACTTCCATATTTTCACTAGAAGAAACGCGGTCGGATGACCGAGAGTGGCACCCTGTGCCATGCGCTATTATTTTGAAATCGTCAACGCCAGCACTTTCACTCCAGGTGGCATGGCTTGTCTCCAAGTGGAATCCAACCTTAAGTTTTCCTGTTTCAGCATAATACCAAGACGGAATTGAAACCGTTATCTTATGCTTCTGATCCTTGGCAGCCGAAAAGCCCAAGTCAGTTGAATTTGTTTCAGTCGTCCGTTGCCATGAGATGCCGCCTGCTTTACCGGACAAGGAATAGATATTTCCTGGGTTGTTCACAGGATCTTGGAGACCAAATTGTTGCAAATCCAGTCTAGTCCCGCCCACGATGAAAAGGAAGCGATCGCGCTTTTCCCATTGGTCAATTTCATAGAAGAGAAATTCACAGGTGAGCGACTTGGCGTCATTTGGAACGTCAAACGTCTTTGCTGCTCTGTCGTCTTCTCTTCCAAATCGGCCCAAAAAGTGACTGAATTGCTGCTGATATTCATCACTGACTTGCCCACCTTGCCATGTGTTATCATAAAACCCGTCAAAGTCCTCGAAGGTCACTAGGCGTTCTTCTGTACATGCTGATTTGTCTAAGCTTGTAGTTGGGGATTCAGTAAGGGTTAGTGTTGGAGATGGTGTAGGATTATTGGTCTGTTCAGGCGCAGCAGTTTCAATATCCGGGAAGTCATAATTTACACCGCAAAGACCAAATGCAGTGATGTTTAAATTATCAATACCTCCTTTAGCGAGATCATGTGTGGTCAAGTTGAACGCAAGGTACAAATCCCCAGTAGCGTAACAGCGCGCTGGAATGGTCATCTTCATCTCGTGTTTTTGGTCGTTGAAGCCGTTGAAACCCATCATATTGGATCCAGTCAAACTATTACTGGACCATGTAATACCGTCTACTTCACCTTCAACGTATCCTCTATCGCCAGGCGTAAATTTGCCCAGGTCGACTTGAGTGTCGCAAACCTCAACAGTCATGTGGTCACAGCTACACCAGAAGTCAATTTCATAAAACAAGAAAGAAATTTCAATGTGGTCTGCATCTGAAGGGACAAGGAAATGTCTTGACACTCCAGACATATCTTCGCCAAGACGGCCAAGGTAGGTGCTAAACTCGTGATGTTTTGTGACATTTCCACCATCCCCTGTGGTTGAAGCGCACATTTTACCGAGTAATACATTACTGTGAGATGCTCGAAAGCAAGAAAACACAAAACAAGTTCAAGGAACAAACTTACAGCTCCAATCATAGTTCTCAAAGTCCATCCAGACTATGGTCTGCTGACTTTCGCAAATTCTTGGCTGCGATGTTGGTTCAATTTTACTGGGAGCTAGCGAGAAAGATGGAGCCAACGAGGGACTGGGGGAGGGACGAGAGCTTGGCGATGAACTAGGCTCTGATGATGGAAAATAGCCGCAGATGATTCCATAAGCAGCAATATAGAAATCGTAAGAGTCAATATTGACAATGAAATCTTCCGTAGTCACATCACTACCAGTGCCCTGGTACGGAAATTTTCCCGGGTTTGGTTCCAGTGTACTGCTTTCTGGGAACCTGCCATTTCCGATGTATAAGCTTGAATTTGTGAGCGTGTAGCCAGAGCTTGCTGTGAAATGAACTTCAGCATAGCTATCCCGAATGAAAACTGTAGCATTTCCAAGTAGAGGTCCAAGTGGTTCCCCTGAACTCGTATAAGATGCATAGAAGAACAAGACAATAGGAGTTGCTAGTGAAGATGCACTGAGAGCGTACGAAGAATTGAAAGATTCCTGTAGAGGGCAAACACAGGCACAGTCATCTAATGGTGTTTCCATCGCATTTTCAGATCTGTCACAAACAGGACTTCCAGAATAGCAGACAGGACAGCCGCACGAACCGCAGCCATATAGATCAAAATTTCCATTGGTCCAGCCAAAGGACGACAAACCAAGTTCATTGAATGGTACAGAAACTTCGCTGTGACGTCCCCAAACGCTTTGGCAAACATAATCAGAAGGAAATGACACAGACTCAGTAGGCACTGCAGTTGGGGCACTTGTTGGGCTGCCACTGGGAGCACTGCTGGGAGATCCAGTCACAGGAGAGGCACTGGGGTGGCCACTAGACACAGTAGGAGCATCAGTAATGGGACTTCCTGTGGGGCTTACTGTGGGGCTTCCAGTAGGGCCTCTGGTTG
>Ga0210036_1003062_pt1 | contig 16886 bp, 10 predicted proteins | sample CryGeymeta201515_FD_185469 | JGI IMG/M metagenome (GOLD analysis project Ga0210036, IMG submission 185469) | Groundwater microbial communities from Crystal Geyser aquifers in Utah, USA - Crystal Geyser metaG 2015-15 (SPAdes) (version 2) | ecosystem: Environmental > Aquatic > Deep subsurface >...
CTATTCAACAATATCTCTGAGATCACACTCATGATTCTGGGCGAGTCGGACTCAAAATAACAAACAAGCAACCATCCAACACATACATGCGCGCACAAAGAAGGCAGGGGGAGATACTGTACTCGACTATTAGACGAGCTAAGGAACCGGCGTCACTCTTGAATACACCCCAGAGATCAGCTATGAGTACCACTGAAGTTCCCGCCAGTGTTGACAAGGCTGCAGTGTCGGCATCAGCAGCCTCGACAGCAGCAGCAGCAGCAGCAGCTACGTCAAATGCATCCGAAGCTTCCAGCAGCAGCCCTCCTGCATCACATTCGACAACCCCTACGGGCGTTCACGGGACAATGAATTGGGAACCTGTTCGCAAACGATTATTGGGAACAGATCTGAACGATGCGCTCCAGGCCGCTGCAGAACTGCGAGAAGGCATTGAAATTGTTCATACGACAGAATTTCCATTAATGTTGTCAGCCTTGCTGCCCGCATTTTCTTCCATTTTGGCACACAAAACGAGACCCAGTGCCGACACGGAAAGCATCGAACATCGCTTGCGGAATGCTGTACTCGAAATTATAAGTCGCATGCCCAGCAATGAAGTTTTGCGACCACATGCACCTCACTTGGTGGCCTTGGCCATTGATATTTTGAATCGAGATTACGAAGACAACGCACTGCTGGCATCAAGGATTATCTTTGATTTGTACAAGGTCTACCGATCCTTGCCGCAAGATTATGTCCAACCGTATTTGGACTTTGTAGCAGCCTCGTATCGGGCATTACCGGCAGCAGTGAAGCGGAATTTTTCCCTCCAGCCAAGCGCAGCAGCATCGATGGATGCTGCTGCTGCTACTGCTGCTGCTGGAACTAGTACTGACGCGCCTTTGGAGCCTACCACAACAGTACCGACAAGTGTCAGTGACATGAGCCCCACAGCGGCAGTAGCACATCAAAAAGCACAGGCGGCAGCATATAGTTTGGATACAGCACCATCTGCAGCAATGGCAACGGCAACGGCACCTGTGGCTGCGAAGGAGGACGACCAAGCATCAACACCAGCCACAACAACCCCAACCAAGACACCTGCGCCGGCATCTACTACCACGCCTACCACCATGCCCGATGCTAGCAATAGCCCCCTGGACTCCAATATCAGTGGTATTGGAGGAATCATGATGAACTCACCTCGCCCTCGATTGGCCTTGCGATCCAACAATAGTTTTCGAGTACTTGTGGAATGTCCTCTCATTGTCATGCTCATGTTCCAATTGTATCCAAAGTTCCTCAAGAGCAATATTCCCGTTCTCATCAGCATCATGATGGAAGCACTCAGTTTGAGAGCACCTCCAATGCAGTCGCTGGTACCAGCTGGTACCACTATTGATCCGAGCAACAAACGACTATACTTTTCGCGGGCCCGAGAATTGGTTGCAGCTCAGGCCAAGACGCTGTCGTTTTTGACCTATCTCTTGCGGGGGTTTTCCAACGAATTGAAACCCTATGAAGATCGGCTTGCTAGTAATGTCGTGGCTCTCATGTCGACCTGTCCAAGGGAGTCCATCAGCACCCGCAAAGAACTCCTCGTGGCAACGCGTCATTTGTTGAACAGTGAATTTCGGGTCGGATTCTTTCGACACGTCGATGTTCTGTTAGACGAACGAGTCTTGATGGGGTGCAATCATCGGTATTCAGAGCAAACTGTTTTGCGGCCGCTGGGATATACAGCCCTTAGTGATCTTATTCATCACGTGAAGACGCGCCTGACGATGCCTCAAATGTCTCGGGTAGTATGCATGTTTTCTCGAATTCTTCATGACTCATCCACGACGCTGCCACTGTCGACGCAGTACACGGCGGTGCGGACTCTTTTGAGTGTTGTTGAAATTGTTTTTCAAAATAAGGACGCCAATCCACAAATTGGACGAGATTTGCTGGTTCGGATCTTGAGTACATTGGTAAATAAGCTCTCGACTTTGAATGAATATTTTTCGACCATTCAGAAGAGGGATGCAAATCAGGCAGCAGCCGTCAATGCTGGGGATACCTTAATGGGAGGGCTTTCCTCACTGGTTGGCTACGGGTCGTCCCATCCACCCCTTGCAGATGAGCAGCAAAGCATATTTCTGTCCGATCGTGGGGATCTGCGGGAGAGAAATTCTTCTTTTGACGGCAACGTTGATGTATCGGATTCCTTGCGAGACTTGCGAAGCATGATCCGAGCCATTGTCGTCGGACACAAAACGGTTATTTGGTACATCAACAATTACAGGAGTCAACGAGAAAAAGACAAGGGTGCTGTCATGACTACTCCTTCCCCTGGATCCAACGAAGAAGTATCGTCGGCAATGCTAAAAATGACCCACTCTGAACGCGCTCTTATTGACAAATACATATTGTTGGGCATACCTTGCATGAAGTTTCTCAAAGAAGACGTTACGACGAGCGAGACCGAAGCAAAGTATGCTGCTTTCAAGCAAGCCTCCTCCGATCAATACAAGGATGTCCTGTCGTATTTTGCCGCTGCTTTCACGACTCTGGATGGCTACGATTTGAAGAGGACTCTTGGAAAGCGTCTTAATGTTCTTGTTGACGCTATTGTGGACGATCCAAGGTATGTTGGAAGAGATGAACTTTGTCCTAATTTTTTTGGCTTTCTTTTCCGGGGTGTTGTAGTGGTTTGATAAATACCTACCTATTATTGTTGTTTCTTCGATCTCTCACTCTACGATCCACAAATCTTAATATTTGCCACGGCTACTTTATCGCAAAGCGTCATGGTCGTCCCTCGACATCTCTTGGGATCGAATTCAACGACAAGCTATGAATTTTGTGCTATACTCCTTCGTTATTTAGTGGAACGCATGGACTATTTGTCTGTCTCCAAATCAGAGGATATTCGCTTCTTTGGCCCTTCATTAGGTCAGCAACTGCGAGACGTGGCGACGCCTGATCCTCTTGTAGAGCAAGCTTTGAAGCCAAAGCGAGAGACTACCGAAAAATACGAAAAACGAGCTATTGCATATTTGCAGTTATTTGAGCGTGTCCTGAAGTCTCTCAGTGTTTATCCTGACAACGAGTCGGCACTTCGCCCCCATCTTCGACGAATAGTTTCGACTTGCCTTCGGTCGTCCATGGAAAATGCTAACCAATGGCCAGACAACTACTGTATGTTACTCCGCTACGTCTTTCGGTCCATTTCGGCTGGAAAATTCGAAGAGTCTTACAAAGAGCTTCTACCATTGATTCCGGCATCTTTAAATGGCCTTTACAGAGTTATCATTGCAACAAACTCTTCGCTCATTAGACAAACAATCATCGAACTTTGCCTTACCATCCCAGCGCGACTTTCGTCTCTACTTCCTCATATGAATCTTCTGCTGCGGGTGATTGTGAAGGCTCTGGAGTCGACCTCTGGCGATCTAGTAAATTTGGGGTAAGTTTCCGTTTTGTCTTGTCTTCTGCATCCGCGCAAATTAGTGTACCTTGCTCAAATTAATATTTTTTTTTTGCAGTCTCCGCACCCTTGAGTTTTGGATAGATAACCTAAACCCAGACTTTCTGTACCCAGAGTTGTCGAAACAAGCCCAACTGATTACAGAGCTCATGCAGGCCTTGTCTCGCCATTTGAGACCTGCACCGTACCCTTACGGTCTGCTGACACTGCGTCTTCTTGGAAAACTTGGGGGCAAGAACCGTCAATTTCTTCGAGAACCCGTCGCTGTATGTGCCGATGACGGGATTTCAGATGTTCCACAAGCACAATTAGCTCTCCAGTGCAAGTGGTTACCCGGCAAAGCGTCATCTGTGGAACCTGGCAACCAGGCGGAATCGGGTTCTTTTCTTGGCACATTTTCGCTTCCTCTTCCTTTAGCAAGCTGTGTAGAGACCCTCAAGCTCCTGGCTGCGACAGAAGTAGAGAACAAAGCTGAAAGTAAAACTAATGCAGTAGAAAGAGAAACGAAAACTGGAGGGAAAACGCTGCTCTGGAAGGACAGCGAACGTCTTCTAGAGGAAAACGTTGAAGACGTCGACTTTGCTTCATATTGCTCCGATGTGATGGATACCACGCGGCAGTCTCGAAGCGAAGCAGCTTTTTGTGTCGTGCGTGCCGCTCTCGCTATGGTAATTACTGATGTAGACACTACAAAGTGTTCCTTTAAAATTGCTAAAAGTTCTCGTGGCGACATGAAGGACGAAGAAATGAAAGACGCAGATGAGACCCAGGCCGGACTCTGCCTCCTTAGTCAACAAATCGATGCTCGCAACCAGGAATTTGTGCGGATAAGTCTTGGTATCATGTACGGGTGCCTTGTCGAAAAAACAAAAGATGAGGCAGTCGGGATCTTGAAAGGATTCACTTCGTACGTGTTCTTTCTGATCTCGAGTCACAACAGTTGCTTTCAAAGGATCGATGCGAACGGTTCTCACGTCAGCGACGATCTCGTCGCAGAGAAGGAGGCTGTGGAACTGACAGAAAAAGAAGATGGGAAGGAGAGCCCTGATGACGAGAACGATGAAGTGAATACAGACTATGAGCGACTAGGGTCGCTGAAGCCTTTCGGGTACTTTCATCGCGTCGGAATATTGCGCGAAAGCATAGATCCGTTGCTTTTTAACAAAGCACTCGCGAGATTCCTTGCGGAAGCCTCCCCGCGGTCAACAGAGATCGGGATTCAAATGCTCCGGCACATGCTGTCAAAGGCGTCAGAGGGTGCATCTGACGAAAATTCATCTGTAAATGACAAGATGGATGTTGACTCTAGAAGCATTTGTTTGGGCCGCGGAGGGCTTATTCTGTTTGAAAACTTGCTCGCTAATCTTTGCGAGGGCTGCTTTTCCGAGCAATGGAACCAACGAGATGGGCTTCAAGAAGCTATTTGTTTACTTATTGAAGGGCTGGGAAGCACCTGGGCACAAAAATATGAGAGCGAAATCATGAACGTTGCTTTTTCTGCTCTCAAAAGTGTCGCGAGAGAGTTGTCGACGGCAGTTGTGAAGGCTTTCAGCTTTTTTGTCCGAGTATGCGTAGGGCTCTACGGTCGTCCTGACAGCATTACCTGTCTTGACTCGTTGGTGTGGGATGCCCTGGCGATGGCGAGAGAGGAAGACACCGAGAAGGATGCCGAAGGGAACGACCACCCCCAAAAGGAGGAAGAGTCAGTCGTGGAGAACCCAAAGAAAAAGGGCGAAGAAATTGGAGCGAAGGAAAAAGACGCGGTGGAAAAACCGTCATCTCAGAGTTCTTACTTCAAATGTCAATTGCCGTGCTCAGCTGTGGTGCAGGTTCTCTTTACTGAAATGGCCGCTTCGAAGCAGATTGTGCGGCAAGTTCTTGTTTGGTTTTTGTTGTGGTTCCGGTTGATAGAACGATTCTCACGTGCTTTCTCTTTTCCTTGATAGTGTTGCCGCAAGATTTCTTCTAAAGCATTTCATTTCCAACCTTCCGACGGAAACATGTCAAAAGATTTTCAAAGATCAAATGCCAATCATTCGGCGTGTCATCTTTTCCCGTTCGCTTCGACTGCTACCGCTTTCCGAACAGGTAGGAGCTGTGGAGGCGTTGGCCTTCATCGTCAAAGAGGTGAAAGACGTTCTTCCTTTATCAGATCAGCATCTCTTGGCTTTTCTTTCAGAACTTCTCAAGATGTCGTCGGTTGCTGATGGTGAAATGACGGACTCGGCATTGTCTGCCCATGTGGTTGACAAAAACGGAAACGCTCTGACGAACAAAAAAGCAATTACGTCAAGCAGTTTCAGGTCAGAAAAGTGCCCGTCGCATGCGTCGGCGATATTCTTTAGAAGAGAATGCGTTCTCCAACTGGATAAAACAAAGTTTGTTATCCCGGAGGAGCTACCGCAGGGCGTTCAGTTGCGAGTGTCGTCAATATCGCTGTTGCATGCTGTTATCGTGAATAATCCACCTGCTTTCTTCGATGCTGAGGTCTCGACACCTATAGGTACGCGCGTGTCATCGCTTCAAGAGATCATATAATTTTCATCAATTCGCTCCTTACCTATTTTCATCAATTCTCTCCTTAATGCTGTTCCTTCTTGCCAACCATAGGAAATATCCGGCCACATGTCATTAGCTTGCTGTTCCGATCTCTTGTTTCGAACCCATTGAAAGCCGTCACAACGGCACACGAAGCTCTTCGACAAGTTCTAGCGCTCAGTATTGTCGCCAAAGAGCCGAAAGAGGAGTCAATGGAGAAGGAAAAAGACCGTTCACAATCACGATTACCAAAAGAGCTGCTTCAGACATGTATTAGACCGGTATTGCTGAATTTAAGAGAGTACACAAGGCTTTCGGTACCATTGCTACGAGGCCTTTCGATGCTCTTGTCCTTACTTTCTTCTTGGTTCAACAAAACACTGGGAGAGAAGCTTCTGGATCATCTTCAAAAATGGACTGATCCATCCTTGATCAAATCCCACAAGATTTGGATCCCCGGTGAAGAGCCGCAGGTTGCAGCAGCAATTATTGATCTTTTTTCTCTCCTTCCTCACGCGTCCCATTTTGTGGAGCCATTGGTCAAGACCACGATCAAGTTGGAAGCGTACTTGCCGGGATTCAACGCACACTGCGTTGGTTCTCCCTATCGGAAGCCTCTGGCGCGGTATTTGAACAAGCATTGCCAATATACGGTTGGTTTTTTCTTCCAACGCCTGAAAGCCCCAATATACAGTGAGCTTTTCCAAGAGATTGTTCAGCTCGAAGAATGCGAAGATCTCCGCCAGTATCTCAGTGGTCGTCAGTGTTCCGTTATGATGCTCAACGTTTGTTTTGAACGACCTCTGGCTATTATTCGTTCTGAGAAGACAAACACTTTGCCAGGTACCTCAACTCCTGGCAAATCCCCAACAGCTGCCGGCAAAGCATCATCTTCCGAAATCTTCCATCTTCACGGAATTCAAACCAGCCCTCCGCCAATGCAACGTGAAGCGGTTATGAGACAAGATATTGAAGTGAAAAAGAAAAAGCTCGCTTTCTTTCAACAGGAATTTACAAAGGCCCAGGATGCAGTTAAAGCCGCGAAGGGGGCAGCCCAGGACGAGGCCAAGAGAAAGCAGCAAATAGCCCAGGCTTCACTAGAAAAGGGCAATAAGGATTTCAACGAAGCCAGGCAGCGCTTCGCTGCAGAATTCGCAACTTCGGGCGAAATGAAAGAGACAGTCGCCGGAGCTTTGCCATCTACACCAAGACCGATGAACACAGAGTCGTTAGAACTTCAACATCAAGGCTTCATGTTAGTAGAAACGCTTATCGCCAATAATGCCAACTATCTGAAAGACCATAACGACGTCGTGCGAGCATTCAGGTGGTTGTGGCGCAGCAAAGGACGATATTTGCGGCTTCAACATGAAGACTCTGTGTCACCTCGGTACCACGAGGAATCCAAAATTCTGGTTTCCTTTTTGATGAATTACGCGAAGACATATCCAAATGACGTGGATGTCCTGTTTGAGCTAATTCGCATTTTCTTGCAACCCGCCACGACTGACTTCTCATTTGTCCGTGTCTTCTTGGCGGAAGCAATCCGCAATTTGGATGCATCGCAGAAGAAGCAAGTTGTGAAACGATTTTTTGCTTTGTTAGCAGGAGAGAGCACAGAGGAGACCAAAGCCTTGAGCATTCAATTGCTCCTTTTCCCGCTCCTTATGTCGTCTCTAAAGCCTCAGAGCGCTCCTGAGAGAAACGAGAAAGAAGGAGCAGCAAGTCCAGAAGAGAAAGGCGAACCCAAAGGCACCATCGGAGTAGACGCCGAAGATCTAGCAGGGAATTTGAAAGACCAATTGGTTGATGCTACCATGATTCAAAAGTTCATGGACGAGGTTCTGCCGATCACATGTGGGGACAGATTAAAAGTAGAGCTACTTCGTGTCACCAATTTGCTCTTGGAATTTGTGCCAGAACAAATTGATCAATTTCAGAATGCAACTATTCGCTTCTGTTGGGGTCTTATCAAAAGTGAAGATGCTCTTTGCAAAGCATGGGCTTATGTTGTTGTGTGTCGCCTGATATCCTTGTTTGAGACGCAAGCAAAGTACGTCCTCCAAGTATACGCAGCACTGCTTCGATCGCACCAACAAGAAGGAAAGCACTTAGTGCGAGTAGCTCTGGGGCTTCTTGTTCCATCTCTGAAAGGGAGATTAACAGAAGATGATTTCAAAAAAGCAATGGATTGTACGAGTCGCATCATGTTCGAGGATGGCAGTGTTCCGCAGCTGGCGCACATATGGCATACGATTGTTGTAAACCCTGAGGTATACTTTGGAAATTGCCAAAACTTTGTTCGCTACATGGTAAATTCCCTAAATCGCCTGGGGCTTCCACCTAATTCCCCATCTGAGAACCGCTCATTGGCAGTTTCCCTGATTGCCTTGTTGATGAGCTGGGAAGAAAAGTACAAATCAAGGGCGGAGACTACAAGCTCTCCTGACAGAACCATATCATCGCTGAAGAGAAAAGTAGAAAGTTTTGAGGGCATACCGGCGAAGAAGGCGAAAGATGGCTCGGGTTCGCCGAAACCAGTTTTTATAAAAGTGGACGATAGTTCTCTTCTAGACAAGAGTATGGTGGAAACCATTTTGAACTTTTTAGTTCGATTGAAAGTTCTACTCGCAGACCCAAAAGTTGATGCTGGAGCTTTGAGTTTGGATCCTCGCGTGATGAAAATATTTCGTTCTACCTTGTCAAGGTGGGGAAACACCATTATACGGCCCGTCTATTTTGAGAAAGTAGTAAGCCTCTGCAAAGAAGAATTCAAAGAATGCAAGAAACTACCAGAAAAGCCCGCAAAGACTGGGAAAACTTCTCGAAAGGCGCCGACTTCATCCGCTGATGCTGGGAAGAAGGGCGACTCGAACGTTGTGACGGAGGAGATGCTAATAGCTTGTCTTGATATTTTTACAGCTCTCAATGACGAAGCACCGCAAAACAAGTTCTTGGTGGAGAACACTGACCAGATAAAGGAGATTTTAGGGTCCTGTTTCCGTCACGTTGCTCAGGCCGAGGACGGCGAGCTGATACGCTCCAAATTGCAGTATTTTATCGTGAGCCTCTTCCGAGCAAGCACGGCATGTATAGGGAAGTCATGCGCTTGCCTCCACGGTGACTTGCTTCCCTGTGTTAGTGCCTCTTTGGAGAAGTTCTTGCTCTTGGGTAAGCCTAATAACTTAAGCAGCGGCTCAGGTTCAGTGGCAGAATCGCGTTCGCGGGGCAGGGATAAAAGCGATGCAACTGATGAAAAAGAGGGGGATCCTTCATTGATTGTTGAGTTCTCACTAGACGTCATCGAAGCTGTGTCCGAGATCCAAGAGGAGTATTACATGACTTTTTCGTCTTCCCTGTTGTCGTTGGCTGGGCGACAGGTAAAGAACCACCTTGCCGAAACGACTGCTAAGCAGCGCCAAGGATCTTCCCATTCGCAGCAGACCGGAACTTCAGGAATTCCTCGAATGTACCCCACCCCCACCATCGGGATCAACGATACTATCTGTGCACAGGAACCTACTTTTGGCATATCAAGCGTAACTCCAAAGTCGTCATCAGCATCCAAACAGGGCTTGCACCAAAAGGACTCCATCCCCCCGGGATCTGCTCTCCGAAATTTGACTAGAATTTTGCGAATAGTTGGCATGAGCGATATACCGTATAAATTCTCGGAAGGCCGGACGTTGTTGTTTCACATCCTCAGCAACATTCTCGACGCTAGCGACAATTGCCAACTTTTGATGGCAGCGGTGAAAGTCGTTTCAAGGTGGCTACTTGCTGATACTTCAAGCGGCGCGTTGACTATCAAGGAGAGGTACATTTTTTTATCGAAGATCGCATCTTTCGATTCTTTCAACATGCTTCAAGATGTTGACGCCCAGCCTTTGGCTGATCTTATTGCTCACTACTATATAAAGGCTACTTCAACAGAGACCGACAAGAATATGAGAGCGAAGGTTTCCCAGTCTCAATGGGTCCCCGAGAGCGAAGTTGTGGTCATGGACCGATTGCTGGTTGCTTGCCTCCTGAACGCGAATGCAAACATTCGACACAAGCTGTTGTCTGCTTTTGCCGCGCAAGGACTAGGTGCAGAACAGTTGATAGCTGAACCTGGTGAAGGCGCTTTTGTCATCAAGCCACAAACTTCATCTCGAGTGCTGTCTCTGCTTTTCAGGGGTGACTACGAGGGACTCGGAGGCCGTTGTTGGGCTGCCGTGTTTGTTGAGCTCCTTTTGGAAGCTTCCATTTCAAACGGCGGCGTGCAAGAGCACAATGCGAGCAGGACATGGTTGCCGCCGGCCGCCTGGGAATCATATAAAAAGTCCACAAAAGTGAATCAATCGGATGATGTCGTGCAATTTTTAGTGGCACTCAATCAGCAGAAAGACTCTTCTGGCACTGGTCTTTTAACGACTCTTAGAGGACTTCAAGTCTTGGCACACAGTGATATGACAGTTTGCAAGATCCTCTTCAACGCACTCTTACGAGCTGCCTGGGAACAGATTCCCTCTGACGGTCTGCGATCGAAGATGACTTCAGCAATCGAAACACTTCTTGCCCGACCTTTCCATTCTCAGGCTTTCCGTCAAAGCAAAACCAGCAAGGTTGATCAAACAACTAGCAACGCTGTCCGCTTTTTTGTGAACTCTTTGTTGTTTCTTTCCCCGAGACCATTTTTGAATATGAAGCTTCTAGTGACACTGGCTGAGAATTACAATTGCTGGTACGAAGTGCTTGCCATTCTCGAGCAACAGTACTTGGTCTTGGAGGAACATGAAGCAGGGAAACAGGTCCGGGACCAGACTTTGTCGGCCATGCGACACTGCTACAGGCATCTTGGCGATTCCGGATTATGGATGAGCCTTGCTTCGGAATCCTGCAAGCTACCAGAGACTAAAGCGGCGTTGGCTTTTGATCTATATGGCTTGGTCGAAGATGCATCGGAGGCGTACAGCCAGCTTGTGGATAGATACCAGAACAATGACCAGACTGTGGAAGATGCCACTGCATTTGAATTGGCTCTGTGGGAAGAGCGCTGGGTGCAGGTGCAGCGAGAGATGTGCCAGCAAGACGTCGTGACCGAATTTGCTAATTTGTCTGAGAATCCGATGCTTATGCTTGAGTCCGCGTGGAAGTGCCAAGATTGGGGCAGAGTGCGGCAGCTTGTGGCTTCTCCATCCCTCGTTGCTGCTGCCGAAAGTGGAGATCCAATCGTCAAAATGAGTGAAACTTTGCTTGCGGTCGCTGACGGCAAATTGAATGATGTTGAAAACAGTCACGCGCAAGCAGCGCAGCTGTGTCTTTACAAGTGGCAACAACTCCCAAATATCTCCCGTGGAAGTAACGCGCATGCGACTCTTTTGCACTATTTTCACCGTCTTGTTGAGATCAGGGAATCTGGCCAGATCATGGTTGAGACAGCTAACCATTCGTCTGGGCGAACCCTACCGGATTTGAAAAATCTGTTGAAGTAAGTTCAGTGCTGACTGCACCCGGAATAAATCGATCGTTGATGAATGATTGTACTGACGTGCATGGTCTCTTTATCTTATTGTGTTACAGTGCGTGGCGTCACAGACTACCTAATGATTACGAAGAGCTTACAGTCTGGGATGATGTTTTCATGTGGCGATCGCACATGTTTGGTGCCATGTAAGTGACGCTCGCTCTTCTTGATGTTTTTAATTTTGTCGTTGCTTACGCTTCTGTCGCAATTCTTTTTTCAGCACTAAGAATTTTCACACTTTGGAGCCCAACATCCTTTCAACGCTTCACGATCGGCCATGGACAGGTATTCGGATTGCCAAAACAGCAAGAAAGCAAGGATCCCGAGATATTGCTAGTCTATTACTCAACAGGTTGAACGAAAATCGTTCCATGGACGTTACAGATGCCTTTCTGAAACTTCGAGAGCAAATTCTCGGGTACGATAATCCAACATCAGACCTCGAAAGAACTGGCGGGCTTAATCTTATCAACACAACCAATTTGGCCTACTTTGACGCACCACAAAAGAGTGAATTGTTTCGATTGAAAGCTCTATTTCTTGCCAGCCTAGGATTACGATCCAAGAGTAACCAGGCATTTTGCCATTCGGTGCAGATATGCCCTGCGCACGCTAGGGCCTGGGTGAGCTGGGGAGGTCTCTGTTCTAACCTCGGCGCTTTGACGGAGAAGCAAATGGAACAGGCGGCCGCAAAAGCAGGACAGGAAGCCAGCAAGGAAACAAGGGTTAATACGGCCAAGAAAGTTGCTCAGTATCTCGCGCAGTCCATGGGCTGTTACTTTGAAGCAATCCACCTCAACAGTCACGAATGGTCTCGCATCCACTTGCCAAAGTGCTTATTGATGCTTGTGAAAGATGGTAGCAGTCCGGGGGTACTTTGCCAGACAATGGAGAACAGAGGATCTGCGCTGCCTCCTTGGGTCTGGCTGCCTTGGATACCTCAGCTTCTCTCTTGCCTTTGTCGCAACGAGGGACGTGCTGTAAAGGCAATATTGATTCGACTCGTGAAAGCGCACCCGCAGGCAGTGTATTATGCCCTACGCGCTTTCTACCTAGAGCGACGAGATGTTGAGAGAACCAAAGGAACGAGTCCTGCACCGGGCTCTCACATGGCTAGTGTGGCGCTTGCTGAAGAACTCATGTCTACGTTGAGACGTTCACACGCTTCCCTTTGGAGTGCATTGGAAGCCATACTGGAAGAATTGATTGTCAAGTTCCGACCATCCTACGAAGAGGAGCTTCTAGCGACAATCACAGCACTGATTGATCGCGCAGATTCCCAGCCAGGATCGTCCGTTTCAGGTGATAAAGGCAAGGCTGACGATCCTGATGCTATGGTTTCGTCAGTGTCTAAGACTCTCGGTCGAATCGCTGTTAAGTTCTTTCGGACATCCCCTGAAGGGTCATCCGGTCGCAATGATGAAAGATCAAGAAGAACCGCTGAATTCAAGATGCGATATAAGGCCCGATTTGAAGCAGAATTTAATGTGTCGTCATCCGAAAAGGAACAGGCAGAGAATGGAAAACCTCAGTTCAAACTGGAGCAATACTTGGCCTTGCTGAAGAGCTGGAGACATCGACTGGAGTTACAGGTATCGGCTACCCCGAAGATTTTGCCACTCATGGAGTCCTCCCAATCCCTATCTCTCTTCGCATGCGATGCACCCGAACTGTGGCCTGGGGCGTGCGACCCACGCAGTTCCAGCTCCTCTCAACCTGATCGGCCACCCAGCTACTTTGAAACGGACAGCAGAACAAGTCAGTCATCCACATCGTCGTCCGCAGCGGCTGCTCAAAAAGCGGCTTCCATGGCTGCAAGAGCCGCAGCGGCAGCTGCTGCCAAGGAAGGCGTCGGAGGCGATTATGGTGGCGGATCTGCAAGCATTGAGATTCCAGGGCAGTATGCACCCAATATTTGTTCATTTTCTGACCTGAAGCCAAACCCGGAGCTACATGCGAAGCTAATGCGCTTTGAGCCGACTGTACAAGTCCTTCGACGAGAGCAATTAGTCCGCAGGATCGGCATGGTTGGTTCAAATGGTGTGGTCTATAGGTTCTTACTACAATTTGCAATACCTTACTGGACAAGAACCGACGAGAGAAATGCGCAAACTCATTATGTATTGGATAAAGTCCTTCGGAAAGAGTTCATGAGTTCACGTCAATTTTTATCTGTACAACCAACAGCAGTGATCCCTGTTGCCCAAAGATTGAGGATGACCTTGGATAGCAACTCCCGCACTTCATTAGAGGAAATATACAAGCAGCATTGCCAGACTCAAGGCAAAGACGTCAATGCAGTCTCCAACTATTACAATCAAGAGCTGGCAAATGCATCGGGGAAGAACAACGATGGAGAGAAGCGTGATTCCAATGAATTGAAATCTTTGCAATTGGAGGTCTTCAACCAAGCCTGCAAGCAGGTGGACAAAACCCTGGTGCTGCAACATATGAGTGTTGCGCTAGGTGATCCTGAATCCCTCTTCCAATTTCGACGAGCATTTTCTGATCAGCTGGCAACGAATTCTTTGCTTCAGCATGCTTTTTCAGTGGCAGAAAGGACACCTGCTCGGCTCGTCTTTTCCAAGTGCAACGGCAGAGTACTTTCTCCAGACTTCCGCGTTTCCTACAGCAGCCAAGGTACGTATTTTCCGTTTTCCAAATAATTCACCTCAGCGCAATGCACTCTTCTTTTTATCATAAGTTTAAAATCTTAATAACTTCTTCATTCCGTTCTCCCGCAGGTTTTATTGAGGGTCGTCTCGTACCCTTCCGCTTGACGCCTAATATAAATTCACTCATCGGCCTGCCACTCATGAACGGTCGTTTCGTTACATCCTTTGCAATAGCTGCTGACGCTGTCAAGAACTGCAAAGAGGAGATGGATCCTATCTTGCGTCTGTTGATGCGCGACGATATTGTGGCTTGGTACTGCAAGAGCATGGCTAAGAGTGATTCAAAATTGCAGGAGCTCGAAAAACAGCTGGCTGATCGTGTGTCGAAGAATGTCTCTTACCTGCAAACCCGATTTTCGGAATGCGCACCAAAGAAAGTTGACGATACGACCAAGGCAAAGACTGTGTGCGTCGACCAAAAGGTCCGCGACTTGATAGCGTCTGCCTCTGATCCGGGCAAACTTTCGACAATGCCAACAAACTACCAAGCGTGGTTGTAAAACTAAAATATTTTACATTATTGATATTTATTTTTTAGATTTACATTTGCATTCAATGATAAAGAAAATGCATTTTATGGTTCGAAACGGTGCTCTTACAGAGCTCATGTATGCGTCAGCAATGTGAAAGCGCTGAAAGAGTACCTTGTTAGCATTGGCAACTGAAAATATCACGGGCGGTGTATATCGTATATGTATACCTGTTGATGTAACTTTTCACCGTGTGATCTATCATCTCTTTCTGTCTGGGTAGAGAGAGCATTCAAAGATAATGAGCTATTGTCGTGACTAGGCAGAAATGGCTCTGAATCAAAGTAGGAGATAAGCGCGGGCCTTTGGGGTGGTTGGTCGTCAAGCGGATCAAACGGACGAGTCCAGGATCCCGGCAAAACTTCCAGCCGATGATACCTCCGCGAGTGTGAATGCGAACGTTCTTCTCCTGCGAGCAATCTGATTTTACTCTTACCTGTCTGTTCAGCTTCGTCTCGAAAGACGGTCACTAGGGATGCTGCTACGGGAAGGTCGCGCATCTTGCCTCTGAAATTGAAGCAAGAAAGTATGGTTTCCTGATCACCAATTGTATCCTCCATCTCCTCGGTAATAGTGGCGGTTGGTACGCATGAACGTATAGGAAGCTGCAGCAATAAGGAATCAGTGTCAGACTGAACAGACAATCCTTTCTGATAGTTGGCCCGTTGATGCGCACACCTCAGGGCGTGGCTCACTTTATCTCGAGCTGCCAGCGTGTCAATCTTCTGCTCACGGGGTGAAGAAGAAAGAGAAAAGTTGCGTCAGACTATTGTTCTCACTCAAAGTCATTCTGCTCGTCAACGCTAAATCATTGCGCAGATGTGCCAGTCTTCCTTTTGGAGACAAACGTACCTCCCAGCGTTCCAACTTTCGATTGTATTTGAGGAAGCGAGCCTTTTCTTCGATAGAGGAAACAATCTCTTTGGTAATATCCATTCGATCTACTTTTGTCTTGGATTGTTGGTATCGCACGCGATTTGCTTCTATGAGATGTCTAAAAATGCGCGTCCCCTCATGGGTAACGCATCGCTGGGACTTGCCACACAGCACGTCCAATGGCCGCGGCTCGTCCACAACTGGTTTCATGCGCTGGCTGGACGGTTTTTGCATTTCTGCGGTGCCGATGTGAGTAAACCAGACTTTTCGCGTCTTTTGCAGATCGCCCAAACTGAAGATCATACTTCAGTTTTCGGAAGATGAATAGACTACTTTGCACCTTTTTTTATGTTTTTTCCCAAATGTGTGAATCGGAGAAGTGGGGGACGGCGAAAACATGACCACTGTTTTCACAAGTAAGATAGAGTGCACGCGTGTATCCTTAGATCAGTACTTGAACAATCAAGTTGAATAGCTAGCTACTGCTAGTAGCAGCTACTACTACTACCTAGTAGTAGCATGGCTCTGTACCTTCTACAGTACCAGGTACTGGTAGTACGGTAGGTACATCAGTGCCTACCTGGTACTGTAGTACCTGCTAGCACATCATTATTTTGAGAAGACACGTACTCTACCAGGTAACAATAGACCGATTCACAAAGATCGACGGGAACGAAGGAACCATAAATGAAGCAGATCGGTGGTACCTGGTAGTACTTCGTACGCCCTTCCCTGGTACTGGTACCGTACCAGGTACCAGGTACGAGACTACCTGGTACCAGTAGGACATAAAAAGAGAATGGCAATTCATTCTTTGTAAATTAATGGCATCTAGTGCTGGTACCAGTACCATACCTGGTACCACGAGTCGTTCCAGTACCATTATCCGAACTCCAGAGACATTTACTTTCATTGAAGAATATTGAACATGGCAATTGTCAAGCTAACTAGTGTGGTAGTACTGGTAGTAGGGTCTGGTACCAGCACCAGGTAATAGTAAGGTACTAGACTAGTACCGGTAGCAGTATGAGCAGTTCGCCAACTTCCATCCTGCTTGAAGGCATGAACAAGGGGACATAATATTACAGTATCTGGCGATTAAATGTTACAGTACCTGGTAGTGGTACCTGGTACTCTACTAGGTAGCGATGTGGTTGAAAAATTACAAATAATAGTTTGAAACAGAAAGAGTACCGTACCAGGGTAGCCTAGGGTACATCAGAGAATGACCATCTGGGTAAATCCCGATTCCCTGTGTAAATTACCCAAACACAAACCCTACGGGGTATGGTTATTGAACCTGT